>Ga0308158_10001533_pt1 | contig 24462 bp, 24 predicted proteins | sample PhyBR2_FD_201038 | JGI IMG/M metagenome (GOLD analysis project Ga0308158, IMG submission 201038) | Phyllosphere microbial communities from UC Gill Tract Community Farm, Albany, California, United States - DLSLB.R2 | ecosystem: Host-associated > Plants > Phyllosphere > Unclassified | place: USA...
AAGCCGGTAAAGACAGCCTTTTTCAACCAGATAGGCCAGATGACGGGTCGCGGTGGCTTTACTCACTTTCGCCACCTTCTGATACTGGCCGGCACTGATTCCCAGTTCAAAACCCTGCTCGCCGCCATCTAACAGTCGGTTCAGTACTTTTACCTGCTCCGGACTCAATCCTATCCCCTGATGCCGGAGCCAGAAACGCGCTTTGATCTGGGTACGATCAATAACGTTCATCGCCTGTTTCAGGCTCTCATCCAGAATATCCAGAAACCACACCAGCCAGCTGGTGATGTCCAGACCGCCTTTCTGAGTCTGCTCCAGGATGCGGTAATAACCGGCACGCTGCGCCAGAATGGCCGGTGACATGGCATAGAGGCGAATACTCTGGCTGTCGGCCTGCGCCAATGCCAGGTCGGTTAATGCGCGCGTGATACGACCGTTACCGTCATCAAAAGGATGCAATGTGACAAACCACAGATGGCAGATGGCAGCACGCAGCAGCGGGTCCAGCATCACATCATTCTGACTGCTATTGAACCACTCAATAAATTGCGTCAGCTGGGATTCCAGACCCTGTCGCGGTGGAGCCTCAAAATGAACCCTGGGCCGATCGATTCGTCCCGAGATGACCTGCATCGGTTCACTGCCACGCAGCGTGCCAACGCTCAGGCGCTGCACTGTCCATTCATCGGCCGGGAAGAGCCAGTGATGCCACTGACATAATCGTTCCAGCGTCAGCGGCTGGCTGCGATTGTTTATCGCATCCAGCATCATCGCGGCCAGGCCTTCTGATCGATCAGAAACCGGATAGGGTTGTTCTTCCGTCACGCCTAACCGGCGCGCCAGCGAGGAGCGCACTGACTGCACGTTGACCCGCTCCTCTTCAATCGCAGAAGAGGAGAGGATATTGCTCAGCAGGGTATCAAGTGTCTGGGACTCGCTGTCTGACTGAAGGCTGGCACGGCCCAGCAGCAAACCGCGCTGCTGTTGCAGGTGGCGCAGACGAGGTAACAGCACAGCATCCTGCCACTGAAAATGGGGCCAGTCCGGCTGTTGCCAGATCCAGTTCACGCTCATAGTCGGCTCACAATCAGAAAGAATGAGCCGAATAGATGATTCTATTCGGCTCACATAATGAGTCGATAATAACGCATATTTGGCTCACAGGCCAGTCGGGCGGAATTGAGTGCAAAAAAAAGGACCCGAAGGTCCTGTTTGCTTAGCGGGAGAACTGCATAAAGGTGTCTGAATAGTAGTGAACGATCCAGGCGACATACGCTAACCAGACAACCATCCCAACAGCCAGTCCTGATTTACCGATCATTGTTTTTTCTCCACTGCGATAAGGGGGCTACAACAACTGTTGACATAAACTGACAGTAATAGCGGGCAGCAGTATTGTTGCAGATCAAAAAAAGCCCCGGTGATGAGCAAAGGCATAACCCCTTTGCGATCAACTTCCCTGCATCACGCCCAGTGAGACGCCTGTCACGTCGGGATGACCCCCATTAAAGTTCAAAAAAACGCCGCCGATAGATGATCTCAGGAGCACCACAAACAAAAGGAGTTATAGAAACGGGTAAATTCCAGGGGAATCACTATGGCCAGTCAGGTAACACATAAGAAAAAAATGAGCACCCGTGCGCAGATGTTAATCATGGGTGGTTTGACGATAGTGCTGGGATTTACCGTGACTATCGGCGTCCTCAGCTGGCAGTCAGGTAAAGAACAGAAAGAACTGGCAGAAAAGTATCTGCATCAGATTGCCCAGAGCCGCGCCTTACAGGTACAGCAGGAGCTGGGTCATGCACGCGATGTCGCCAGTCTTCTCGGCCAAAGTCTGATCGCGTTACCTCAGGCTGGCATTACCGATCGTAAAGCCGCCGATAAGGTGATGGAGTATGCGCTGCGCGCGAATCCTGACTATCTGTCGATGTCAGTCATATTCGAACAGAATGCCTTTGATGGCCGTGATGCCTCGTTCGCCTCACAGCCGGGTCAGGCCCCCCAGGGGCGCTATGCCTTTTTTGTGGATCGTGACGCATCAGGGAAATACGCGATGCATCCGCTGCTCTCCTATCTGACGCCGGGTCAGGGCGACTACTATCTGGTCCCGCAAAAATCACAAAAAGATACGCTCACCGAACCTTACAGTTATGCCTATAACGGCGTGCCGACTCTGCTCACCTCCGTCGCTGCCGTGATTGTGGATCAGGGCAACTTAAAGGCGGTTGTCACCTCTGACATTTCACTGGCATCACTGCAACAGAAAGTGAATCAGATTAAACCCTGGCAGGGCAGCGGCTATGCGCTGTTGCTCTCCAGTAACGGGAATGTCGTCTCCTCGCCGGTGAAAGATGAAGCCGGGAAACCCTGGAAAGGCGAGAAAGATGGTTTTACGTCCAACGTCGTACAGCATTTTGATGCCGTACTGGGTGAAGACGCACTGGTCACCTGGCAGCCGGTAGTGATTGGAAACAGTGACAAGCCCTGGTATCTTGGCGTCGTTGCACCAGTCAGTCAGGTAATGGCGGCGACTAACCGTCAACTGACCTGGGCCGTAGGTTTAATGGTACTCAGTGTGCTGCTGGTTGGCGCCGTACTCGGCATGCTGTTCAGCCGTAAAGTGCTGCGCCCAATTGGTGGCGAGCCAATCGAAGCGGCCCATATTGCGCTGGCCGTGGCCGATGGCAAGCTGGATAACAGGATTGCGGTGAAAAGCGGCGACAGTAGCAGCCTGTTCTTCGCGCTTCACACTATGCAAAGCCAGCTCCGGCAGATTGTCGGGCAGATTAAAGACTCCAGTGAATCGGTGCGTCAGGGCGCGGGCGAAATTGCCAGCGGTAACCTGAACCTGGCATCACGCACTGAAGAACAGGCTGCCGCGCTGGAGCAGACTGCAGCCAGCATGGAGCAGATCAGCGCCACGATTCGCCTGAATGCCGACAACGCGCAGCAGGCAACCAGCCTGACTGAAAACGCCACGCATATTGCCAGTCGCGGTGCGTCGCTGGTGGGTGAGGTGGTGCAGACTATGGCGCAGATCGACGACAGTTCGAAAAAGATCGGCGACATTACTACGATGATCAACAGCATCGCCTTCCAGACCAATATTCTGGCACTGAACGCGGCGGTAGAAGCGGCACGTGCTGGTGAACAGGGCCGGGGTTTTGCGGTGGTCGCCTCCGAAGTGCGTAATCTGGCCCAGCGCAGTGCGAATGCGGTAAAAGAGATCGGTGCACTGATTGAAGAGTCGAGTGTACGGGTTGAGAGCGGCGTCCGGTTGGTAAACGATGCCGGTAAAACCATGCAGGAGATGATGCACGCGGTGAATTCGGTGCAGGGCATTATCGGTGAGATTGTCACAGCGTCAAGCGAACAGGCGCGTGGTATCAGCCAGGTAACGATTGCCGTCAATGAAATGGATGGTGTCACTCAACAGAACGCCGCGCTGGTGCAGCAGATGTCGGCAGCCGCCAGTTCGCTGGAAGATCAGGCGCAGCAGCTGTCACAGACGGTGGAACAGTTCCACCTGGCATAAAGCGAGCGCAGGGTTCCTGAGCCAGCCTCTGTTTTGCAAAAAACAGACCCGCCATCGGCGGGTTTGTTTTTATCCCTGTTCCATCAGCCGCACGCCGCTGCTGGCATCAAACAGATGCATTTTATCTGGATTTACAGTCACCGAAAGCGTGCCGCCCGGCACGGCGTCACTGCGGCCACTCAGCTGCATATGCAGCGGAAAACCCTGCCAGTTCAGATGCAACAGCGTCGATTCGCCGGTAATTTCTACAATATTCACCGCCGCCGGTTGCCCGCTGACATCACTGATCAGATCGTGAGGGCGTACGCCCAGCGTAACAGGCTGATCAGCCTGCTGCTGCGCGGCACTGTGCCAGCGAGTCGGCAGTGGCAGCCACTGCTCACCACAGAGAACGCCAGGCACGCGGTCTCGTATCTGAAAACGGGCATCCAGCAGATTCATCGGCGGTGAACCGATAAACCGCGCCACAAAGGTGTTAACCGGACGATCGTAAATCGCCAGCGGCGCACCCTGTTGCACTATCACCCCTTCTTTCATCACCACAATCTGATCCGCCAGCGTCATCGCCTCGACCTGATCGTGAGTGACATAGACCATCGTGGTTTTGAAACGCTGATGCAAAGACTTAATCTCGGCGCGCAGCTCCATGCGCAACTGCGCATCAAGGTTAGAAAGCGGCTCATCGAACAGAAAAACCTGCGGGTTGCGCACCATCGCCCGTCCCATCGCCACGCGCTGCCGCTGTCCACCCGACAAGGCGCGTGGATAACGCTGCAGCAGCTGATCGATACCGAGAATACCGGCGATTCGGGCAATTTTGCTTTTCTGCTCGTCGCGCTTCACCTTTTTTACCTGCATATGAAACGCCAGATTCTCGGCGACGGTGAGGTGCGGATAGAGTGCATAGCTCTGAAACACCATGGCGATATCCCTGTCGGCAGGATCGAGATCGTTAATCTGCTTTTTATCCAGCATGATCGCGCCGTCAGAGACCGTATCCAGACCCGCAAGCAGTCGCAGCAGGGTGGATTTACCGCAGCCGGAGGGGCCGACCAGCACGGTAAAACTGCCGTCAGGAATAGTTAAATCCAGCGGGTGCAGCACGCTCTGTTTACCGTAGCGCTTCGCCACCTGTACAAGTTCAACACTGGCCATGTTTAGCGCACCTCATGTGATAGTTGGAGTTGTTGCCAGCTGGGGTAGCGGCGCGGAGAGCTGCTTATCGCCTGTGAGGCCACGTCAATGCCCCAGCGCAGCGCGGTGAGCGATGACTGGCGGTAGAGCAGTGCCGTCAGAAAACCGGCATTAAAACTGTCACCAGCACCAATGGTATCGACCACCGTCACCGGCTGGCCGGCAGCAAATTGCACCGAGGCGGCAGACCAGAGACGCGCGCCCTCTGCGCCACACTTAATCACGCAGCCGCCGCGGCCACTGAGCTGAGAGGACAGCCATTTACCGCTTTGTTCCAGCAGGTCTGCACCCGCTAAACCCAGCGCTTCTACCTCATTCAGCAGCAGCCAGTCACAATCCGCTAACCAGGCCCCCATCTCCAGACGAAGCCCATCGCTCCAGCCCGCGGGCGGCCAGCCGGTGTCCACAGCCACACAAAAGCCACGCTGCTGCAGCTCGGCCAGTAGCGCCGGATAGTGATCATAAAGTTCAAGACAAAGAAAGGTGCCGCATAGCAGCACGATGTCACCGGGTGTCGCCTGCAACGGCAACTGGGCCAGCACATCGTCTGCGGTCAGTACGGTAATATGGCCGTGATTGCTGAGAAACGATCGTTCGTTATCGGGATGAGTCACGCCCACCGTCAGCGAGGTTTCACAGGCATAACGTGGCCAGTGTGCGGCGCTGTGGGGAAAGTGACTGGCGAGCCAGTGGCTGAATCCATCGTCACCCTGATTGGCGATGGCCCGATGCGGTACCTGCATTGCCTCCAGCGCCAGCGCGCAGTTACCGGCCGATCCACCAGGACGTAACTCGCTGTGCTGCAGCATGACTTCTGTGCCGCGCTTCGGCCAGTCGCTGAGCGTACTCATGATTAAATCGACATTAATATTGCCCACCACATAAAGCGTGGACGCGTGGGTAGTATCCATATTTATCCCTTACTTCCGCCGCTGGTGAGGCCGCTGACCAGCGTCTTCTGCAACCAGATGGCAATAAACAGAGGCGGCACCGAAGCCAGAATGCCAATCGCCGCGATCAGTCCGTCGTCAGTCGCGCGTCCGGCGGTAAAACCGGCAATGGCGACCGGCAGGGTCTGTGCCGAAATGTTGCTGGTGAACAGCAGCGCGTAGAAAAACTCATCCCAGGCGAGCAACCAGCCAAACAGCGCAGCGGCACCCAGTACCGGTTTCGCCAGCGGCAGTGTGATGCGCAGCAGAACCTGCCAGAAGCGCAGGCCATCCAGCCGTGCTGCCTGTTCGATATCACGTGGCAGCGAGTCGAACTGGTTCTTGAGCATCCAGGTCAGGAACGGCAGGATTAGCGAGCAGTAGACCATCACCAGGCCGGGACGGGTGTTGAGCAGCCCCAGTTGTTGCAGCAGAAAATAAAGCGGCAGCACAAACGCCACCGGCGGCACCATGTAGATTGCCAGTGCGCCGGAAAGCCAGGCATCGCGACCGCTGTAGCGTGAGAAGCTGAACGCCGCCGGTATCGCCAGCAGCAATGAGATCACCGTGGCCACCGTCGCCACCAGCAGGCTGTTCCCCAGCGCATGCAGGAAAATGTTGCCTGGCTGGTTCGGTGCCAGCGAAACCAGCCCCTGATAGCGACTGAAATCCCACTGACGCGGCACCCACTCAAGTGGCACGCGGGAAAGATCGCTGGCAGAACTGACGCTCATCAGAAACAGCCAGCCCATCGGGGCCAGAATGCTGATGGCCACCAGCAGCGCCGCCCCATAAGGCAGCACCCGTCGCAGTTTAGTTTTCATAAGCAGAACTCCGGCGGCGCTGATGCCATAACATCAGCAGATAGAGCGTGATCAGCAGGGCGCACATCAGGGTCATGAGTATCGCATAGGCGGCACCGCTGCCGGCACGCAGGTAACTGAACGACTCCTGATAGACGAAAAAGCTCAGGGTTTTGGTGCTGTCTACTGGCCCGCCGCGCGTCATCACGTAGATGATGTCGAAGATCTTAAAGGCATCGATGGTGCGTAACACCAGCGCGACGCCGAGCGGCGCGACAATCGCCGGGAAAGTAATCACCCGGAACCGGCGCCAGGCAGATGCGCCATCCAGTCGTGCTGCTTCAAACAGATCTTCAGGGATCGACTGCAGCGCCGCCAGCACCAGCAGGGTGACCAGCGGATAGTTTTTCCAGATATCCGCGAACATCACCGCATTGAGCGCTGAATCCGGCGATCCCAGCCAGCTGCGATAGCCATCAATGAAGCCGATCTGGCTGAGCAGGGCGTTGATGCTGCCGTAATCGGGGTTAAAGTTGAGTCGCCACATCATCGCGTTGACGATGGTCGGCAGCGCCCAGGGCAGAATCACCAGCACCCGCAGTACATTACGCCCGATGAATTTCTGATTCAGCAGCAGCGCGACCAGCACGCCGATGATTCCCTCAACGGTGACAGAGACCAGAGTGAAATAGAGTGTGCGCCAGATCGACGCCCGAAAATCGGGATCGCTAAGCGCATAAAGATAGTTTTCCAGCCCAATCCAGGCAGGGGTTTCACCGCTGCCAATGAGCGCCGCATCGGTAAAACTAAGCCAGATGGTACGCAGAAGAGGCCAGGCGGTTAACAGCAGCATCACCAGCAGCATGGGTGCCAGTAACACCCATGCCTGACGCTGTTCGCGTTGACGCAAACTCAGCATCATGACTCCTTAACGCAACCGGACGGCGCTTTTATCAACCGTCGCCATCGCGTCCTGCGCGGGCATTTTACCCAGCAATACCTGCTGTAACTGCTGCTGCAGCTGGTTCGACAGGCGCGAATAGTCAGCCGTCTCCGGACGTGACAGCATCACGTTTAACGATTTGTCCGCTGCGGCAATCAGGCTCTCCTGATCCTTTTTCACCGCCTCATCCTGATAAGAAGATTTCCAGATCGGCAGGCTGAGCTTCGCATACTGGTTCTGAACCGGCTGTGATGTCATGTACTGGATGAACTGCCACGCCTCATTAGCATGCGTACTGCCTTTGGTGATACCCAGTCCCATTGAGCCGTTCACTGCACCCACTTTTCCAGGCGCATCACCCGGTGCGGGCATGATGCCAACGTCGCCCGCCACTTTGCTCTGCTTAGGATCGTTCGCCATGTTGTACATGTAGGTCCAGTTCAGCGCGAAAGCTGCATCACCATTAGAGAATGATTTACGCACATCTTCTTCCAGATATTCACGCGAAGCTGGATTGCTCAGCCCATCATCGAGCGAACTTTTCATCATGTTCAGCGCTTTAAGTGAGGCCGGACTGGAGAAGTCGAGTTTGCCGTTCTGATAGAACTTTCCACCAAAGCCCGACACCAGCGTGGTGTAGTCACACACCAGCGCTTCAGCCTGAGACCAGCTCCAGACCAGCGGATAGGTGACGATCTTCTTATCTTTGATGATCTTCGCGTCATCCAGCACCTGCTGCCAGGTCTGTGGCGGCGTGGTGATGCCCGCTTTAGCCAGCATCGCTTTGTTGTAATAGAGGTATTTGGTATCAAGGATCCACGGCATACCCAGCGTTTTACCTTTGTAGACCACCGTGTTCATTGCGCCGGGAAAGACCTTCTCTTTCTCCTCTGGCGTAATGCGTGCGCTCACATCCTGCAGCAAATCGAAACGGGCAAATTCCGCAGGCCAGATGGCATCGAACAGCACGACATCATAGCCATTACCGCCTGCGCCGCGCGCCGCCACGATTTTGTCGTGCAGCGCTTCATAAGGAACAAACTCCAGATTGACGGTGACATCCGGATGCTGCTTCTGAAAATTTTGCGTCATCGCGCGGATATCATTTTCGCTATAGGCCGCCTGGGTCATAAACAGCGCATTGATCTGGCTGGCCGCCGCCGCGCTGCCTGCGCTTAACATCAGTAAGGCGGCAAACCCGGCTTTCAGTTTAGGGGTATAACGCTGTGACATGGTCTTCTCCACTATGCAGCAACAGGCTGATGGTTAATTAAATCAATTTGATTGATTTAATTAGGGGCAAAATTCTGGTCAGTGTGCCGACTGACCGGTAGAGAACTAAGCAAACGGCGTGCCACAAGTAGTAGAAAGCGAGCAACAAAGCCGTAACAACGCTGAAACTCAGACTGCACTTTTATGGCAAAATTGCCTATTCTGATGCGCGAGAATTGCGTGCTGCATCAAAGATATTGTTTGCCGGAATGCTCCCGGGGACGAATACTGTCGGGTCCCGCTGTAATGGAAAACAACATGAAAACCTCGGGTACCAACCTTGAACATGCGCGGGCGCATAACCGGCGTGTGGTGATTGAAGCCATTCGTCTGCACGGTGAGCTGACCCGTGCCGAACTGGCCCGAATGACGGCACTGACGCCGCAGACCGTCTCGAATATCGTGGCAGAGCTGGAGCAGGCCGAACTGCTTACCAGCCGCCAGCCGCGCCGTAGCGGACGCGGTCAGCCATCCATTCCGGTCACGCTTAATCCCACCAGTGCCTGGTCGATCGGCATTCATCTTGATCATCAGACACTGCTGCTGGTGCTGGTCGATCTTAGCGGCGAAGTCCATTTCCGCCGCCTCGTTATGGTGCAAAAGCCGCAGCCTGCTGCCACCCTGGCGTGCATTGCCGGCGTGCTGGAGGAGATGCGTGCCTTCCTCGGCGCGCAGTGGCAGAAAGTCCTGGGGATTGGCGTGGTGATGCCGGGTCCTTTTGGGGTTGAGGGCATCTCTTCAGTGGGGCCAACCACGCTGAACGGCTGGGAGCAGGTTGATATCGGGACGGAGCTCGCCACACTCAGCGGCCTGCCGGTGACGCTGGAAAACGACGCCACAGTAGCCGCTATTGGCGAACGCTTCCACGGTACGGCGCGCCACCTTAACTCCTTTATCTATCTCTACATCGGCACCGGTCTTGGCGCGGGGATCTTCACTGATGGCCACATCTATACCGGTCACGCCCATAACGCAGGCGAGATTGGACACATTGTGGTGGAGCCGGGCGGTCGCGACTGCTACTGCGGTAATCAGGGCTGCCTGGAACGGTATGTCTCGTTACAGGCAGCTTATGAATTCTGCGGTCTCGATCCGATGCGGGCGTTACCTGACGATTTGCTGCAGATTGAACCCGCGCGTTTCACCGCATGGATTGAGAGCGTGATGACGCCATTGCGCCAGGCGATCAATATTCTGGAGTCGGTGTTTGATGCAGAGGCGGTGATAATTGGTGGGATGATGCCTGCGTCCTTGCTGGAGCAGATCGTAGAACGGTTGCCACCCCTTTATCAGTCAGTGCGGGGACGGTATCTCTTTGATATGCGATTAAAGACTGGCATGACCGGTAGCGATACCGCTGCGCTGGGTGCTGCAGCCTTACCGATTTTTGATGAGTTTAACCCGAAGTTTCAGGTGCTGATGAAGTAGGCAATGAAAACGGCGCTGTTGCAGGCAACAGCGCCATAAGCATTAACCCGGATAGATACCGCGATCTTTACGCGCCATCAGAATACGTTCGCAGGCCACGATATAAGCCGCCGTGCGCAGTGAGCAATCTTTCTCCTTCGACTTCTCCCAGACGTGAACCATCGCTTCCGTCATAATCTTGTCTGAGCGACGATTGATCTCATCTTCACTCCAGAAGAAGCTGGCCATGTCCTGAACCCATTCGAAGTAGCTGACGGTCACGCCGCCGGCATTACAGACCACATCCGGAACGACGATAATGCCGCGCGTTGCCAGCATGTCATCCGCATCCGGATAGGTCGGACCGTTTGCCCCTTCCAGCACGATTTTGCAGCTCAGAACTTCAGCACGCTCGCGGGTAATCTGACCTTCCAGCGCCGCCGGAATCAGAATATCCATTCCTGTAGTCCAGAACGCCTCTTTCTCAATGCTCTGGGCGCCAGGGAAGCCGGCAATCTGCTTGTTGGCGATCTGCCACTCGGTCAGGGCAGCCATGTTGATGCCATCGGCATTAAAGAGTGTCGCGGTATGATCCTGAATCACGACCACGCGGGCGCCCGCCTCTTCAAACAGGCGTGCCGCTTCGCTGCCAACGTTACCGAAACCCTGCACTGCAACGCGCGCGCCTTCAATCTCAATGCCGGCACGACGTGCCACTTCTCGTCCAGTGATAAATACACCGCGACCGGTGGCTTTTTCACGGCCCAGAGAACCACCCAGATGAATCGGTTTGCCCGTGACAACGCCGGTAATCGTTGTGCCGTGGTTCATGGAATAGGTATCCATCATCCATGCCATCACTTTGCTGTTGGTGCCGACATCTGGCGCAGGAATATCTTTTTGCGGTCCAATGATGATGCCGATCTCGCTGGTATAACGGCGGGTCAGTCGCTCAAGTTCACCATCGGACAGTTTGAAAGGATCAACGCGAATACCGCCCTTAGCGCCTCCATAGGGCAGGTTAACCGCCGCACATTTGATGGTCATCCATGCGGAGAGCGCCATGACTTCATTAAGGTCGACATCCGGATGATAACGAATACCGCCTTTACCTGGACCGCGCGAAAGGTTGTGCTGAACGCGATAGCCTTCGAAGTGGCGAATTGAGCCATCGTCCATCTGAAGAGGAATATCAACAATCAACGCACGTTTTGGATGACGCAAAGTATCTATCCAACGTGAAAGATCGCCCAGATAAGGCGCAACCCGGTCAATTTGCTGTAAGTAGGTGGACCAGGCAGATGTGCTGCTTTCAGACGCATAAGATAACTTATCCATAAAAAACCTTTCTTAATGAAGTCATTTATTGGGTGGAACCGTGGACGGTGAGCGCATTATCTTGCGCGGACATAATCTAACACTTCTGAAACAAATATGATGGGGGCACTGCCCTGTTTAAGTGCAGTCGCGCCCCGTTTTGGGGCAGAGAAAGTGAATAGATAAGGTTCAATGACCGCTTTAAGGCGAATAAAGATGCGGCAGAAGTGCGTAATGACTGCATATCAAAGAAAAATCGCTATCTTTCAATTCTTTGAGGATGTTCAAAAAGTTAAATAATTGATCGTTACCTGATTGACTTTGATGCCCCGGCTCAGTGCATGAGAATAAGTAATCAAAGGATTACCTTAAGTAATGAATCGAAGAAGAATTGCACAGGCTAATCAGTGATTTAGAGCAGTAAGAACAGTGATAAGTAAAAAGTGTAAAGCAGTGGGCCAGCATACGGGTCTGGCCCGGAAGGATTACTGATGCAGAGCCTGTTCGGCTTCTTTCAGCTCCTGGCGAGCGTTTACCAGTTTATCTTCAAGCTTCTGGATTTTGCTGGCGCTGCGTCCTTCCGCTTTCGCTTTTGCCAGTTCCTGTTCGCGTTCCTGCACCTTAACCTTTTTCTCAGCCACTTTTTCCTGGCGCTGCTTTAACAGACTGCCTTCGGTGCAGTTCTGATTCACTTCGCGAAGGGCGGTCTCAAGGCCGGCAACCTGATGCGTATTATTGTGCTGACGGGCAAAAGAGAGCTGGGTCTCAATCTCCTGCTTTTTGGCGGCACAGCCGGTCAGGGCAGACGCCGCATGAGCAGCAGTGAAAGTCAGTGGAAACAGGCAGAGGCTGAATGTCAGTAACGTTTTTTTCATCGTAGTCTCGTCAATGAGTCAGGGTTGAGGCGTTAGTATACGCAGTCACCTTAAGTGATTCTTAACGGGAAAAAATATTTACTGGAGCAGAAAAGCGGAGAGGAGAAGGAGCTGCCTGCTATCAGGCAGCGCTGGAGGCGTCAGAGTGTGAATAATGCAGGTTACGATCAGGGCCACTAAGCATCACAGGATGACCATCCTGACTCTGCTGTTCGAAATAATCCTGCATCTGCTGACTAATCCCGGCCCCACACCACATTACATGATGCTGATGGAGTTCAGTTTTTATGGCGGGCAAGCCGGTCGCACGTGAGTCAACCGCAACATTAAAGCCCATCGCAGTAAGACGAATCGCTTCCAGCCAGATTTCAGTTTTATCAAGCACGCTCACCGCTTCCAGGAACAGAGGAATCGCAGATTCATTACGCGATGAAACGCGCATCACTTTGTCAGCCTGCTGCTTAACGGATTGCTCAAAACGATCAAGGCGTCGCGACGCTCCCCGACGGTGATCAGCATTAAGCCAGACACTCAGTGGCCGCAGCAGATTAATGATGAAATCATCACCGCTGTAGTTACTGGACATGTTGTGCATCTGACGTGAAAGCGACAGCGGTGTGCCAAATTCCAGTTGCCAGAGCATGTCGCCTTTGCGCGCCGCCCAGCCATGGGTGATCACCGTTGAGGCGGCCAGCTGCCCCTGTCTGATTTCTTCGAGCGTGGCACCTGTGGCGGTTAAGCCAACAAGGGAATAGATTTCGCTGAGGTGTTCATTACTCCAGCAATCCGGATTTTGCTGTGGCGTCAGCAAACCCTGTTTCATCCAGCGTTTAAGGTTCGCGGGATGGGCGCCCGTTATGGCGCAAACAGTATCGGTAGTAAAAGAATGCATATCGTGCCCTCTTTTGAGGGAAAGGCCGCCGACAGTAGCCGGGGATGAGCAACCACTATGAACCTTCTGACAGCCAATTAACAGGGAAAAGCAGTCTGAAATCAACGAACAGGCCCTGTTACGCTACGCTTATTCACCTTTATTCCCTGGTTAAATTCATGATGATCAGAGGGTTAAAAGCGCCTCTGCAAGTCAAAAAAGACTGTGTATTTATTCAGTAAATATTCTTTACACAAACTGAACCGGATATAAGCCTGATCTATCTTTTTTAAGAGCATGCCGACTCTTTTCCCTCTTACATCCGCCGATCAAATTGCTAAAATAGCGGGTTCTGATGATCAGGAGAAAGAGTGCCCAATGCGTTATCGTTATACTCTCGCCGTTGTGACGGTTGCTGCTGTGCTGACCGGCTGCGCGAAGAAAAATGCCGCCGCCGATGCACAAAATGAATTTGCTGCTGGTCCGACACAAATTGATGTCTCACACATTTTGACCCGCGCAGATGATGGCTCCAGTGTCTTCCTGACTGTAGATGGTAAAGACGCCGGCAGACTGCCTAACGGCGAAAGCATGCTGCTGCATGTTCCGGCCGGAAAGCATCAGATTGGTGGCTATGTGCCAACGCTGTTTGGTATGGGACGGGTGACCATTGCGCCGGTAGAAGTGACCACGTCACCGGAAGATGTCAAAAAAGTGGCGTATACAGTCACGCGCAACAAAGCCACCTTTGTTGAGAACAAGGGCGAGCAGGGCTGAGCAGATAACGGCGGAGAGCAGCGCTCTCCGCTGAATGCGCCTCAGCTATAAGCCGAGTTCGCTCAGTGAAGGGTGGTCGTCAGGGCGCCGTCCCTGTGGCCAGTGAAACAGCCGCTGTTCTTCACTGATTTTCAGATCATTAATGCTGGCAAAGCGCTGCATCATTAATCCCTGCTCATCAAACGCCCAGTTCTCGTTGCCGTAAGAGCGATACCACTGGTGCTCCTCGTCATGCCATTCATAGGCAAATCGCACCGCAATCCGGTTCTGGTCAAAACTCCATAACTCTTTGATCAGCCGATACTGCTGCTCCCGCTGCCATTTCTGCTGCAGGAAGGCGACAATGGCTGTCCGACCGGTGAGGAAAGTATCGCGATTACGCCACTGGCTTTCCGCTGAATAGGCCAGCGCAACGCGCTCAGGATCCCGGCTATTCCAGCCATCCTCAGCCAGCCGGACTTTTTCAATCGCCTGTTCGGGCCGGGTAAAGGGGGGTAAGGGCGGACGTGAATTTTCCAACTTTCTCTCCTTAACAATACAGGCAGCTGCGTGAGCCGCATCCAGAATAATCAGAGTTCCAGTGCGTGGATCTGGCAGACGGCACGCGCCGCTTCCTGACCTTTCTTCACGAAGTGCTGCGTATAGAAGTCGATAAACTCTGCTGATGGCTGGAAATTATGAGGCGTCAGGGACACCGAGAAAACCGGTACGTTGGTCGCCAGTTGTGCCTGCATCAGACCACTGACCACCGCCTGTGCGACGAAATCATGGCGATAAATGCCACCATCGACGACCAGTGCCGCACAGACAATCGCATCATAGTTGCCGGTCTGCGCCAGACGTTGCGCCAGCAGCGGCATTTCAAAAGCGCCCGGCACGTCCCATGTTTTCATCTCATATACCGCACCACGGCTTTCCAGTTCCTGTTCGAAACCGGTAAGAACCTGAGAAACGATCTCGCTGTGCCAGTTTGCTTTAATAAAGGCGACTTTCAACGGCTGCATGACTTACTCCTGTAAAAGGTGACACCCAGTGGTAACGGGCCAGATTGCGCCCCTGCACCCCGAATCAAAAAATAGTGTGCCTGACAGGTCAGTAACCTGCTGACAACCTTCACTATACTGTAATGTAAAGAGTCTGTGTCCATCATTGTGATTATATGTAAATAACAGATGCCCTGATTACCTCTGTATGCTGCAGCAAAGGCAAGCAACGCGTGCTTTTCGGCGTTCAACACTCACTCCCCAGCCGGGGAAACCGCCTCTCACTGACCTGTTTGCGTAATCGCTTCCAGTTACGTCACTGCTTAAATAAAATACTGGATATTTGAACAGGTGTTTGTATAATAAATGGACTGCCCGCCGGGTATTGGTTGCGTAAGTGAGGGGTGAACCCATGATGATTTCGACTGAAAGCCTCAGGTCTCTGGAACAATCGGTCACAATGAGCAGCCGCGAGCTGGCTCAGATGACGGGTATTACACACGGAGAAGTGAAGCGGTTAATCAAAAGTCTGGAGACGGCTCAGCGTCTCTCCCAGCCACTCATCGTGAATGACTATGAGCGGGAAGGGGAAGTGCGTCAGGAGTACCGCCTGAACAAGCGTGACTCGCTGCTGGCTGTGGCGCGCCTGTCGCCGGGTTTCACTGCTGAAGTGCTGGATCGCTGGCAGGATCGCGAGAAAACTACCCATCTTCCTGACTTTACCAACCCGGCTGAAGCGGCTCGCGCGTGGGCAGAGCAATTTGAGCAGCGTCAGGCGGCAGAGCAGCAGCTGGCTCTCTCGGCTCCCAAGGCAGCGTTCTTTGATAACTTCGTCGAGGTCGATGACTGTCTTGGCTTTCGCCAGCTCTGCAAAATGCTGAAAGTGAAAGAGCCGGAATTCCGCCAGTTCCTGCTGGAGCGCAACATTATGTATCGCTCCAAAGGCACCCTGACGCCGCAGCACTATCATCTGCAGGCGGGCTACTTTACGCTGCATACTGGAACGGGCGAAAACCAGCACGCATTCTCTCAGGCGCGCTTCACCTCTAAAGGGGTGAAATGGGTCGCCAGCCTGTGGGCAGGGCATCTCTCTGCTCAGCCTAAGGGCGCAGCCGCGTAATTGCGTCTCTGCAATTCTGGGGAATGCTGACGGGTGAGCGCAGGCTGAAAACGCAAAAGTAAAAAAGGCCGCAACAGAGTGCGGCCTTTTTGATCATTCAGGATCGATTAACGGGCGAATTACCAGCCTTTAATCGCATCCCCTTTATAGACTTCTTCCGCTTTAGCCGCGACTTCCGGTGACTGCAGCGCAGCCTTCAGTTTCTGAATTTTATCGCTATCTTTATTGTCTTCACGTGATACCAGCGCATTCACGTAAGGCGACGAGGCACTTTCCATAAATAACCCATCACGGTGTGCTGACAATCCAGCCTGAGCCGAGAAGTTAGTATTAATGATCGACAGGCTGACGTTTGGATCATCCAGCGTGCGGGTCAGCTGGGGTGTGTCGACTTCAACCAGCTTCAGGTTTTTTGGATTTTCGATGATATCCAGCGAAGTGGGTAAATAACCCACACCGTCTTTCAGTTTAATAAGTCCCTGCGCCTGCAGCAGCAACAGGCTGCGACCCAGCGTGGTGGCTTCGTTAGAGATGGTGATAGTGGCACCATTCTGCAGCTCACTGATGTTTTTGATTTTGTGCGAATAAGCCGCAATCGGGAAGACAAAGGTTTTACCCACTACCGCGAACTTATAGCCTCGCTCTTTAGACTGTGACTCAAGATACGGCAGACTCTGGAAGGCGTTGGCATCGACTTCTTTGTTATTCAGCGCTTCATTAGGCAGCACATAGTCATTGAAGTTAAGCACTTCAACATCGAGCTTGTATTTATCTTTAGCAACCTGCTGAACCACCTGCCAGATCGCTTCATCGGGCCCGGTATTAATCGCGACTTTAACTTTGTTATCGTCGTCTTTTGAACAGGCAGATAATAATAAAACAGAACTGGCGAGTAATGCCGTAAACAGACCTTTCATTATCAGAAATCCCTCAGATGGTTGATGGCTTAAAAGATAATACAGAACGCACAGGTTGCGTACTGACTGGGGAATATATCTTATAACCACAACACTGTTTTCGAACATTAATTAACCAGACTCTTAATGTTTCTCTGTACGTATTACGGGATTTAAAGGCCTTATCTTTCCGGTCAATAATCGCAACAGGCACCCATGTGATTTTCTTCTACGCTTATTAACGAGTCACTACTGGATTTCCATTGAATATTTACAGGGATTAATCATGTCTAAGCAAGATAGCGGGATCACCGCAGTTGAAGTTATGCGCAGCAGTCAGGCCTGGAATGGTGAAGTTATTGAATCCTATCCTGCTGGCGAACCTGAAATCACGGTTATGCGGCTGTCACTGCCTGCTCACACTTCATTGCCCTGGCACACCCATCCGATGCCGAATGCTGCGTTTATTCTCTCCGGCACCCTGATTGTTGAGGATAAAGAGAGCGGCGAGCAGCGTACATTTCATGCGGGTGAAGCTCTCAATGAAACGGTCAACAGCGCGCATCGCGGCTATACCCTGGATGAGCCTGCCGAACTGGTGATCACCTATGCCGGAGTAAAAGGGCAGGAACTGACCGAGCCATTACCGGGGGAGCCGGAAGAGTTTTAAATCATGACGCCTCTGGCGTGATAACCGCACAGGCATAGCGGGCGACGGGGTTAACAGCCTCCGGGATATCAATCACCGTCAGCCCGGCAATCTGACTCAGGGCATCCCGATAACTGGCATAGCCGATAAACAGATCTGCCTGATCCGTGTTAATAACCCATTCCGCCGCGAACCTGCCTGCGGGAATAGCTGCGGAATCCCGTCCGCCCACCAGCGGGATTGCGCGCTGTCGCACTGCTTTACCCGCCTTGCCCATCCGGGAGAAAAGTACCTGCGCGTAATCTCCCGACGGATCGGTGGCTGGCGTGGAGGTTGTGATCCGCAGTGAGTCACGGGTGAGCAACTGATACCAGTCATCTCCCGCCTGCAGCCGATCGCTGCGCACCGTGATACAGAGCTTATTGGTCGCAAAAGAGATGATCGCCAGTGCCCGCCCGGCAGCCAGCAGTCTCTGCGGATGTGCCTCACTGGCGGAAGCAAAGAGATCGCAGGGCTCACCGGCTTCAATCTGTTCGCGCAGCAGACCGGCGGGGCCAAACCGGGTATCGACTGATTCCTGGAAGTGCGACATCAACGTGGGCCAGACTGTTCTCAGGCTACCCGCCGCCAGTACGCGCATTATTCGGGCCCCTGATATGTGGTGCGATAGAAGCGCTGATACCAGCGGTTAGCCAGCTGGTTCATGTCTACATCCTGAAACTTCTGCGGATAGAGTTTTTTCGCCATCCACACTTCGCCAATCCCCATCGCTTCCGGCATCGGATAACCCCAGGCTTTGGCGTAGTCCGGCATCAGCCAGACGCGATGATTTTTGACCGCGTCAATTGCCTGCCATTGCGGTGAGCTATTGATTTCATTCACAACAGAGGGATAGCGATTCTGAACAAAAATCACCTGCGGATCCCAGGCGATCACCTGCTCCATCAACACGGTTTTAAATCCTTGCACAGACGACGCAGCGACGTTGACCGCGCCCGCATGCAGCATCATCAGGCCGGTATATTTCCCTGAGCCATACGTGGTCAGTTCCGGATTGGCCATATAGGCGCGAATACGTTTCTCCGACGGGATATCCTTCAGGCGGTCGCTGACAATTTTGCGCCCCTGATCGGTCGCCTCAATCAGCGCTTTCGCTTCTGCGGGTTTATTCACGATCTCGCCAATCAGCGTAATCCCTTCGCGCAGCCCTTTGTCGTAAGCCATCTCCTCATCATTAAGGGTCGGATTCATTTTAGCTTTTTCACCCGGCTGGTCATGACGCAGCGAAATAGCCACGACAGGGATCCCCAGTGCGGTAATGCTGTCGATCATCTCATGCGGCGCATAGTTGGTGACAAACACGACCTGCGGATGCAGCGCCACCAGTTTTTCAGGATCGACGTGCGTCAGATCGCCCAGCGTGGCTTTCTGCCTGAGTTCGGGAGCCAGACGGGCATAGCTGTCGCCGAGCTGCTGCTTCCAGTTCGCCATCAACCCCACGATTTTATCGGTGGCGTTCATCTGCACCAGCAGGTTCAGGGTCTGATGCTGGAGCACCACAATGCGATCGACGTGGTCTGGAATCGTGACCTGGCGGCCAATCTGATCGGTAATCTGGCGTGATGCCTGGGAAGAGAGCGGAAGGAGTATCAGTAAACCGAGTGTGCATACCTGGCAGAAGCGCTTCATTAACTGTCCTCAAAAATCGTTATGCATGCGATTATATAGCGATGGGTTGTGCACGTCACGATTTGGGTCATCATTTTGGGAAAGCAGTATGAGGATAAATCAAATTGTTATAGATAAGACTCACGGTAATTCGACATTTTCCATTGCACGGTCAATAAAATCCTGAGCGAATCATAATGATTTGCCGTTTTCCCTGTCTGTCATCAACTTTTGCATAATTGAAAATGCGTTAATCTGCGACCTCTAAGATTTCAGACCTGACAGGAAGTCAACTGTATGATAATCAGCCCGCCTTTTATCCGTCCCCGGAACACCAGAGAAAATGACCGGTCATGGGTCAGCAGAATGATGCCCGTGGATATAAATCGGGATTTCCCGCTCAACCGGCACGCATCATGGCACGGGGGCGTGCACGTTCTCCACACCGACCGTACTGAGGAAGGCTACGACCGCGTTGAGTTTGTCCGCGCGATTGCGGATGGGGAAGTTGTTTCTTTTCGGTCTCCTTCTTCCACAAACAAACGTGATACTTTTCCGCTGAATTACAATGGCAGAACTGATGACGGCTATGTCCTGCTAAAGCATGAAACCGATATAGGAGAAAACTGCAGCGTCGTGTACTACTCCGTGTACATGCATCTCCGGGAGCGGCTGGACGCCGCCATCAGGGACGGAGCCAGAGTCTGGCGCAAGGACCGCATCGGGCAGAGTGGTATGGTTAGCGAAACCAATGCCTTTCATTTTCAGGTATTCTGTGACAACGAGAACATGCTGAAGCTGGCTGGACGCACCACCCCAGAACTGGATATTACCCGTGACGGCAGAACCGATACCCTTTACGGCGATATCCATTTTTATCTGCCTCCCGGTACGCGCTTTTACGAATCTGTGCCTGACGCGGCCTCGCCAGATACGGGGCGCCTGGATGCTGTTCATACCAGTGCCGAATCACTGTTCGTCAGCATGACCTTCGAAAAAGGCGACTGCTCGATGATTACCCGCAGGCAGAACACCATCACCGAGGCACGTTTCGACATGGTGGGAGAGCCTCTGGTGAATGCTGATGCTGACCAGCTTGATAATGGCCAGGATACTGTGCTGAAGTATGAGTACAACCTGTACAATACGGCTAAACGTCTGTACCCCCAGAACCCATCAGCTGGATTTGAATTGCTTCGTTTCGGGCGGGTAATTAACACCGAATATGAAATCCTGACGCCTGCCGATGCCCCGCTGTGGCGTACCGTCAGATTCCCCGGCGGAACGGGTATGGTCAATCTGGCCTCCCCTGGCATCAAAAAATTCAGCGATGCTGACTTTCCACACTGGATGGGGTGGCGGATGGTGGACGATGACACCGACAATAACAGCCAGTGTAATTCTCCCCTTATCGCCGGATTGCAGGATAGTGGGCATTTCAGCGATCTGAGCGGCTGTCTGGTCTGTCATTTTCCGCTGGAATGGAATGCCACCACCTTTGACCAGCGCTATGCCTGGCTTAAAGCAGGCTCTGACGATGCGCCTGCCATGTCAGAAGAAGACTTTGACCGGCTGAAAAGTCATGCTTCGGCGCTGTGTTTTGACACGGGCGAACTCGGTACAAGCAGGATGTGGCATTTTCATCCGACGGCTTTTATTGCCCATTTCCGCAAGTGCTGTTGGATAAGTAAGCAGGAGCTAAAACAACTTATCCCCCTTAACGTGATAAGAATGGCTCGTCGTAATAGTTATCTCTGGGAACCAATAGCCTATAGAGATGCGACTGGAAGTATGGCTGATAGTATTCGTATTCACCTGAACAAGGGAATGCAAAAATATCTGATCAATACACCTCTTCGTATTGCCTGCTTTCTTGGGAATGCTATACAGGAAACTCAGTGGTTATCCCAAAGAGAAGAGGTTGGAAGCCGACAAATTTGGTATTATCCATGGCATGGCCGAGGGTTATTGCAACTAACTAGCCCAGGTAACTACTTTGACTACTTTAGTTTTCGTGGTCTCATATATATTAATGATATAAAAAATAGATTATCTGCAGAATACAATCGTCTATATACAAATAGAAATGCCAGACAAACAGATAATCATCTATCAGATACAGAAAATGATATTCCGCATAATATTATTACATGGAGAAATAACGTCAGCAGTGACGATCATGATGTCGTTGGCAGTGCTGGTTTTTATTGGGTTTCGGCTTATATGGCTTATCATTCAGATGCAGAGCATGAGCTTGAAAGATGTAGCGTAAATACAAACTCCAGAATAAAAATATACTACCGTAGTTCTGCCTTCTGGAAGGCCAGTGCTTCAGTTAATCTACCTGGAAGAATAAACACTCTATACTCAACAGCCCTCAATGGATTCAATGATCGCTGCTGCGTATATGGCAGTGCTATTACAGTACTCACTGAGCAAAAATTCCCAGATAACAATGGCATTAAAATAGTCGAAAAACCTGAGTCAAACCAGTTAAGGAGAGGGTGATGAAAAGAGTCCTATTATTTCCAATTTTAACTTTCTTTATCGTATCACCACTTTTCGCTGCTCAACAACGCAGTCAACATGATGTAGAGTCTGACAATTCTGCATTGACATTACTTCATAATACCATGGCAGAGATGCTTCAAAAAGAGCCAAGGCAAGGGCTGGAAAAAATAGCAGATAAATTTCCATTATCCAACTACACTGACTTTAAAATCAACACTGAAGCATCAATAAAAACAATTAAAAAGCCTTCCACTGAAATTAGTAAAGATGAGTGGCAGGCTTTTATCAAGACAACTTTCAATGCTGACTCGGAAAGTGGAGAGGTTAATTGTAAGCTTGTTGATCTTGATGATGATGGAGAGCGAGATCTAATTATTAGTAGCTACTCAGGAGGGACCGGATTATTTAGTTACACGGGGGTTCTGAAACGGGTTGGTGATAAATTTGTCGATATAAATAATTATACAGAAAATGACACTCAGGTTATAACAGGTGCTCTATATTCAGAAAATGGGCGAGGAGCCAATCAGTGGGGGCAGTGGGTTCGCATTAATAATCAAGTCTATGCACTTTGGTTTAATGGTGAATATGATGAAGATACCTTTTATTTATTGCGGCCATTTAATAAAGACAATAAAATTCCAAGTATAACCATTTATTATCAGTACGAATACGATAATACCGCGATTGAACCGCAAGACGAAGGAAAACAGTTAAACCTGGCATTAAACGATCACGATAAAAAACAGTTAATTAAGTCACTCAATACTAAGAAGTATTATTTCAATAAGCAAAAAGAAGAACAGGAACAAGAGACTATTTGCCCAATCCCAGCAGGTACATCATCTGAAGATGCAGCGCATTATTGGACTGAAATTGCTGGAAGTTATGTGACTCAACCCGTCGCAGTTATCCCTGTTTGGTTGAACGGGACGTGTTTCATCGGTTCTGTTGAAAGCTATTTTGGTCGCGGTGAGCTAATGACAATTAGTTCACCGAAAGATTTGAATATACTTGGCACTTACTCGATTACGGGGGTACGCCATATAAAATCAATAAAAAGTGGATGGAAATCCAGAGAGGAAAACATTCCCTTATAATCGGAACTTTTGAAGATTCAGAGGAACCGGCTGAGCATTACATCCTCTTTCAGCGACAGTAGTAAGACACTGCGGCGTTGATGGAGGACCGTTTGCTAAATTTAAATTCAATATAAACAATGAATTATCGTCTTAACGTACGTTTGCGTTCCATTGGCCCTCAACCCCCTATGATAATCAGCCCGCCGTTTGTCCGTCCCCGGAACACCAGAGAAAATGACCCGTCATGGGTCAGCAGAATGTTGCCCGTGGATATAAACCGGGATTTCCCGCTCAACCGGCATGCATCATGGCACGGGGGCGTGCACGTTCTCCACACCGACCGCACTGAGTAAGGCTACGACCGCGTTGAGTTTGTCCGCGCGATTGTGGATGGGGAAGTTGTTTCTTTTCGGGCTCCGTCTTCCACAAACAAACGTGATACTTTTCCGCTGAATTATGATGGCAGAACCGATGACGGGTATGTGCTGTTAAAGCATCAGACCGATATCGGTGAAAAATGTAGCGTCGTATATTACTCACTGTACATGCATCTCATGGACCGGCTGGACCCGGCAATCAGAGCCGGAGCAAAAGTCTGGCGCAAGGACCGTATCGGGCAGGGTGGTATGGTTAGCGAAACCAATGCCTTTCACATTCAAGTGTTCTGTGACAACGAGAACATGCTGAAGCTGACCGGACGCATCACCCCTGAACTTGATGTCACCCGTGACGGCAGAACCGACACCCTTTATGGCGATATCCATTTTTATCTGCCGCCCGGTACAAACTTTTATGAATCGGTAACTGATGCTGCCTCATGCACACCGGCATCTTCGCTACACCGAGAATCACCTGTCTGATGCAGAAAACCACGTCCCGGAGAACATTATCCGGTGGCGGAATAACGTCAGCAGCGACCTGCATGAGGCGGCCAGCAGCGCCGGATTTTACTGGGGGGCAAGGGATATGGCCACCTACGCGGATGCCGAACATGTGCTGGAGCGGTGCAGCATCACTCCCCGGTTTAGCGGGATAAAGATTTACTACCGCAGCCCGGCCTTCTGGCGGGCCAGTGCCACCGTCAACTTGCCCGGCCAGATCGATAACGACCGATATCAGAGGCTGAATGGCTTTGATACCCGCTGCTGTGTCTACGGCAGTGCGATAGCCGTCCTCACCGAGCAGAAATTCCCGGACGGCCATAACAACCCGGCCAACGAAAAACCCGAATCAGACCAGCTAAGGAGAGGCTGATGAAAAAATTATTACTGTTGATAATAATCCCGTTTTTTTCCTCAGGAGAAATAACCCCGGAGATTAACACTCCAGATAACTTCAGTGAGTTGTCTTTCGACCAGCTAACATTACAGAGAGGCAACTACCTGGCAGATGCAATTGACTGCAAAATAATTTCATTAAAATTATTCCACCCATCTGAACATAATAAATACCCCCCATCAGCATCCTGGCTTCGTCTGTTCGCTGTTGATGTCATCAGAAACGGATACGGACCGGGGCAAGCATTACCTGAAAAAGTCTATCTTGATAAAAAAGCATGACTCTGGAGAAAGAAAAAGTCCATTTTGAACAAGGAAGGGACTCAGCGATCCCTTGAAATCTATGGCAT
>Ga0308158_10001536_pt1 | contig 24439 bp, 24 predicted proteins | sample PhyBR2_FD_201038 | JGI IMG/M metagenome (GOLD analysis project Ga0308158, IMG submission 201038) | Phyllosphere microbial communities from UC Gill Tract Community Farm, Albany, California, United States - DLSLB.R2 | ecosystem: Host-associated > Plants > Phyllosphere > Unclassified | place: USA...
GTCTTGGGTTTCGGCGACCGCCTTGCTTCTTCCGACCTATGGTTGGTTGACGCTTGCAGTCTTCCTGCCGCTGCTGACAATGCTGGTGTTCAGCTTCATGTCGGCGACACCGATGGGCAAGGCCCCGATCGTCTTTACGCTGAAGCAGTACCGCGCGTTTATCGATCAGCCTTATCTGGTCGGTATCGGCATAACATCGCTGCTCATCGGCTTCTGGACGACGCTGTTTTGCGCTGTTCTCGGGTTCCTGGCAGCCGTGGCGCTTGTTCGCTCGACGTTCGGCAAGACGCGCGAGATGCTGCTGATCCTTATTCTTCTGCCATTCTGGACCAATGGCCTGGTGCGCGTCTTTTCGTGGACGATGGTGCTCCGGGAAAACGGCTTCCTCGACAATCTGCTGCACATGATCGCACCCGATGTCGGTTCCATCGGCTTTCTCTACACACGATATGCCATCGTGGTCGGTCTGGTGCACGGCTATCTGCCGTACATGATCCTGACCTGCTACATCGCGCTGGTCGCGATCGACGACGCGATCATCGAGGCTGCTGCAAGCCTTGGCGCGCGCTGGTGGACCATCCTGTTCAAGATTCTGGTGCCGCTCGCCGCTCCCGGCCTGATTTCCGGCTCCGTTCTGATCTTCATCCCGGTCATTGGCTCGTTCATGGAGCCGCGCATCCTTGGTGGTCGTGTCGGGGTGACCATGGGCACGGTCATCGAGGACCAGTTCACGCAGGCCTTCAATTGGCCGCTGGGCGCCTCGCTCTCCTTCACACTGCTTGCCGTCGTGCTTGCAATCTTCGCAACCTTCTCCGGCGTTCTGCGCCGTGGCACGACAGCTTGAGGAGAAGATCATGAAACCGCTTGGACGTGTCTATCTCATCGCGATCCTGATCTTCCTCTACACGCCCATTCTCGTGATGATGGCGATGGGCTTCAACGCATCGCCGCTTTACGAACTGCCGTTCAGCTTCTCGCTGCAATGGTACCAGGCGCTGTGGAACAACTCCGTGCTCCTGACAGCGGGGCTGAACAGCATCATCATCGCCTCGATCACTGCCGTCCTGGCGACAGCGCTCGGCACCATGGCCTCGGTGGCGCTGTCGCGGCGGACGTTTCGCGGCAAGAGCTTCCTGCAGCTGATGCTGCTGCCGCCGATCGCCATTCCTTGGCTGATCACCGGCACCGCGATGCTGATCTTCTTCTACTGGAGCGGTATCGGGCGCGGCATGCACGCGCTGCTGATCGGCCACGTCGCGCTTGCGATCCCCTACGTGGTACTGGTCGTCGGCACGGGTTTCCGGACGATCCGCGCGGACCTGGAAGAAGCGGCGATGAGCCTTGGCTCGACACCGGTTCATGCGTTCTTCTCGGTGACCCTGCCGCTGCTCTATCCGAGTATCCTTGGCGCCGCGCTGTTCGCGTTCGCCGTGTCGCTTGACCAGTTCGTTATCTCGTACTTCCTCGCCACGCCCGGCTACACCACGCTGCCGGTGCAGATCTACTCCTCGATCCGCAAGGGCTTCACCCCTGAAATCAACGCGATCTCGACCGTTCTCCTGCTCGGTTCGATGACGATCATCCTGATTTTTGCGCGCTTCGCCAAGCCCGGAGACACCCGTGACAAACGTTAAAGTCAATTCCGTCGCCAAGACCTACGGCACCACGCCGGTCCTGTCCGATATCAGCACCGAATTCCCGGAAGGTTCGTTCACCAGCCTTCTCGGCCCATCCGGCTCCGGCAAGACCACGCTGCTGCGCATCATCGCGGGCTTCATCAAGCCGGATCAGGGCGTCGTGACGATCGGCAACAATGACGTTACCGACATCCCCGTCTGGGGCCGCAACATCGGCATGATGTTCCAGTCCTACGCGCTGTTCCCGCACATGACGATTGCCCAGAACGTGGCCTTCGGCCTCGAGCGCCGCGGCATCAAGGGTGCTGCCGCCCGCAAGGAGGTCGAACGCGCTCTCGAGATGGTGCGTCTGCCCGGCTTTGGCGATCGCACGCCCAAGCAGCTGTCCGGTGGCCAGCAGCAGCGCGTAGCGCTCGCCCGCGCCATCGTCATCAAGCCCAGCGTGCTTCTGCTTGACGAGCCGCTGTCTGCGCTCGACCGCCGCCTTCGCCAGGAGATGCAGGTCGAACTGCTGCGCATCCAGCGCGAGAGCGGTCTGACGACGATCTTCGTGACCCACGATCAGGAAGAAGCGCTGACGCTGTCCGACAAGGTGGCCATTCTTGACAAGGGCCGCATCGTCCAGATCGGCGATCCGGAAACCGTCTACGAACGGCCGCTGACGCGCTTCGCGGCGGAATTCCTCGGCGACTCGAACTTCCTCTCGGGTACCGTCGAGAACGGCGCCGTGCGCCTTGCCGATGGCACGGTGGTGAAGACGACCGGAACGCTGCCCTCCAGCGGCTCGAACGTGACGCTCGCGGTTCGCCCGGAAAAAATGTCCATCGTGTCCGGCCCGGCAGACGGCAACAGCCTGACGGCGCGGATCACGACGGTCATCTATGCAGGTCCGGTGCTTTCCTATCTGCTTGAGGGCCCCGGTGGTCTGCCACTGAAGTTGTTCGCGCAGAATCGCGACGGCAAGGTCCTGAGCGATGGCGACACCGTTACGCTGAGCTGGGGTCCGGAACATACCGTTCCGGTGGCGGACTGATCATGGCGTCCGCGCCGCTTTCTCAGAACGCACTGCACGTCGTCATCGACATGCAACGCCTGTTTGCCGAAGAGACGGCGTGGCATACGCCGGCGATAGCAGGCATTCTTCCAAACGTGGTCGCGCTCAGCCAAGCGCGACCGGCAGAGACCCTCTTTGCCCGCTTCGTCGTTCCGCGGAACGCCGATGAGGCCAAGGGGCGCTGGAAGGATTACTACCGCCGTTGGTCGTCGGTGACGCTCGATGAACTCGATGTCGGCATGCTGGATCTCGTCGCACCGCTTGCGGCGATCGCCCGCCCTGGCTCCATCGTCGATAAGGAAACCTACTCGATCTTTGGATCGCCGGCTTTCGCCGAGCGCTTGCAGGGATCGGATATCGATACGCTGATTTTCTCCGGCGTCGAGACCGATGTTTGCGTCTACGCCAGCGTTCTTGATGCTGTGGATGCCGGCTATCGGGTCATTCTGGCTAAGGATGCGCTGGCAAGCGGCGACATGAAGGCGCACGCCATGGTCATCGATATCCTGGCGGCGAGGCTTACCGAGCAGATTGAAATCTTGTCGACAGAAACCATCCTGAATTTGTGGTGAAGCCGAATTCGGCAGCGTGATTGCTGGTCATCACCATGGCGAGGCAGATTTGAGAGATCCCATGGACGTCCCGTTCAAAGACAAGGTTGCAAGAAAGAGAGCAACCGCGCGCGATGCCGACGGCCAGCAGGCCCAGTATGCGCTTGGCGAGCAGATCGGCTTCTTTCTCCGGCAGGCGAACCAGCGTCACGTGGCGATCTTTGCGAGCCTGATGGCGGAAAAGCTGACCACCACCCAGTGGGCGGCGCTGGTGAGGCTCAAGGATCTCCAGCCCTGTTCGCAGGGAAATCTCGGCCGCGAGACGGCCATGGACATGGCAACCATCAAAGGCGTCGTCGATCGCCTTGTGAAGCGCGGGCTGGTCCACACCGCACCCGACGCGACCGATGCTCGGCGACTGGTGCTGACCCTGACGCCCGATGGCGAGGCGATGGTCGATCGCAACCTGGCGGTCGCGCTGCAGATTTCGCAGGAAACACTGAGCACCCTGACGCTTGCCGAGCGGATGATGCTGATGGAACTCCTTCAGAAAATCTGCTGATTACCATCTGAGGGGCAATATCGGAGAGCAAGCATGTTCAACCCCAGCGACGACGAAATCCGGTCGCTTGTCGGCCAGATGACGGTTGCCGAGAAGGTCGATCTCTTAAGTGGACGCGGCTTGTGGAAGACGGCGGCGATCGAAAGATTGGGTATACCCTCGATCGTGATGACCGATGGCGCCTACGGCGTCCGCTACTCGACGACCCAGATCGATGCTGGCGACAACGACGAGGATAGTCTTCAAGCGTTTCTCGACGTCGTCGGCCAACAGGGCGATGGATCGGGCGGGATGTTCGGCACGACCCGCCCGGCAACCTGTTTCCCGAATGGCAACCTGCTTGGTTGTTCGTGGGATGTCGACCTGGCCTATCGCATGGGCGCCGCATTGGCGGCAGAGTGCCAGGATTTCCGTGTTCACCTGCTACTTGGTCCCGGCATCAACATCCGCCGCACGCCGCTCGCGGGCCGGGCCTACGAGTATTACTCCGAGGACCCTGTCATCAGCGGCGATATCGCGGCGGCGGTCATCTCGGGGCTGCAGGATAATGGTGTCGGTTCCTCGCTGAAGCACTTTGCCTGCAACAATTCCGAGATCGAACGAACGACCACCAGCTCGGATGTCGATGAGCGAGCCTTACGCGAAATCTACCTGGCAGGCTTTGAGCGCGCGATCGAAAAGAGCACGCCGTGGACCGTGATGAGCGCCTATAATCCGCTGAACGGCATCCAGGCGGCCGAACATCCCTGGCTGCTCACATCGGTGCTGCGCGAGGAGTGGGGCTATGACGGTCTGGTCATGTCCGATTGGCATGCGATCAAGGATCGTGGCGCCGCGCTCAATGCCGGCACCGAACTCGACATGCCGGAAAGCCGACCGCGCAAGACGCGCCTGCTTGCCGCGATCGAAGCCGGGGATATCAAACCCGAGGTGATCGATGCGGCCTGTGCGAGAGTTCTGTCGCTGGTCGCACAATGCAAGACGCACGAGCGGCACGGCGTCACGGCGGACCTTGATGCTCACCATGCGCTGGCGCGCGACATCGCAGCGGAATCGATCGTATTGCTGCGCAATGAAGGCGCGGCGCTGCCTCTTGATCCCGCGCGCTTGGGCAACCTCCTGATCGTTGGCGACGGCGCACTCACTCCCGTCATCCAGGGATCGGGCTCCGCCACCACCAATCCTTATCGTGTCGATAGCCCATTCACCCAGATCTCCGCGCGGGCGGGGCAGGGCTTCAAGGCTCGGCACCTGCCTTTCTCTTCATCCGCGCATGAGGACTTGTCGGCTTCGATTGGCGCGATCGTCAATGCAGCGTCGGACGCTGATGCCATCGTGGTGTTTGCCGAAAACGAGCCAAGCCTGAACGGGGAAGGCAACGATCGGCACTCGCTGAAGATTGCCCCGAGCCATGACGCTCTCATCGCGGCCCTTTCGGCGACAGGTCGCAAGCTCATCGTCATGCTTTCCATGCCTGATACGGTAGAAATGCCCTGGATCGAGGATGTCGATGCCGTTTTGGCCGGCTTCTACGCTGGGCAGGGTGGTGGCGAAGGCCTCGCCCGCATACTGTTCGGCGAGCAGAACCCTTGCGGCAAGCTCTCAGCCAGCATGCCGGTTCGCATGCAGGACATTCCGGGATGGCATACCTATCCGGGCGAACGTGGCCGTCATCTCTATAGCGAAGGTATTTTCGTCGGCTATCGGTTCTATGATCTGAAGGCGATTGCGCCGGCATTCCCCTTCGGACATGGGCTCAGCTACACCTCGTTCGCCTATGAGACGATCGAGATCGATCAGGACGAGATTGCCGCGGATACGGCCTGCACCGTGCGCGTCACTGTCCGCAACAGCGGCCCGGTCGCCGGCAAGGAAGTGGTCCAGCTTTATGTGCGCCCGCATGCGCCAGGCCTGAGACGGCCGGTCCGCGAACTCAAGGCCTTCAGCAAGCTGGATCTGCAGCCGGGTGAAGCGCAGACGGTGTGCTTCAGGCTCGCGTCACGCGATTTCCGCTATTTCGACACGGCGCGCTCGGCTTGGGTTCTCGATGCCGAAGCCTTCGAGATCGAGGCAGCGGCCTCGTCGCGCGACATCCGTCTGTCCAAGATCGTGCCGTGTCGGCCACAAGCAGCGGCGCTGCCCGTCATCCTGCCCAATTCTCCCACCGCGATCGTCTTCTCTCATCCGAAGGCGGAGGCCGCCCTTGTCGATTTCATGGTTGCGGCGCTTTCGATCTCTGAGATCGAGGCGAGAGCCCTTCTCGGCAAGACTAAGGGGTCGTTCCTCGGCTTTTACGACACGCTGAGCTGGTATGTCGGCGATAGCGTCAAGGAGAGTGATATCGCTCGGGTCTTCGCGCGCTTGAACGACGACGATGGCAAAATTCCGCCAAGCTGAGGCCTGGCTAAAGACGCGCCATGGCGCGGTCATGCAGAAATTGGTAAGCAAGCCGGGCAACCGATAGGACGATGCCATGACCGCCAGCCCGACTTTCCGCCATCCTGTTCCAGCCGATGCGGTCCGCTGCTTCGAGATCGAAACGGCCGCCTACGAAGGTGACGAGGCGGCGACGTTGGAGAAGATTGCCACACGCATTGCGCAATATCCCGAAGGCTTTCTGATCCTCGAGGCGGAAGGTGGGATCGCGGGCTTTATCAACAGCGGCTGCGCCTTCGAGGTTGTCATGTCCGACGAGGCGTTCAAGGAACTGGTCGGTCACGATCCAGCGGCGCCGAACGTCGTCATCATGTCGGTGGTCATTGATCCGGCTGAGCAGGGCAGGGGCTATTCTAAGCTGCTCATGCAACGTTTCATCCGGGACATGCGGGAAGCGGGCAAGAAGAGCATTCATCTGATGTGCAAAGAACAGCACGTGGCCCTCTATGGGAAGATGGGCTACCGGTACACGCAGCCATCCGCCTCCGATCATGGCGGCGTGGCCTGGCACGAGATGGTCATGGACCTTTGACCGAGCGCCGAAAGGCGCTCATCTCAGTGCAGGCCGCCCACACCCAGTAGCCGCTCGACGGTGTCATGGTCTTGAGCCAGCGCCTGTGGCGTGCCGCTCCAGGCCAGACGGCCGCGTTCGAGAACGATGACCTGATCGGCGAATTCGAGCGCGCTCTGGATGCGCTGCTCGACGAGGAGGATGGTCATGTCGCCGGTCTTAGCGAGTTCGGCGAAAGCGGCCATCAGTTCCTCGCAGATGACGGGCGCCAGGCCCTCCAGCGGCTCGTCCAGCAACAGCACCGAGGGGCGGCCGAGAATGGAGCGGGCGGTCGAGAGCATCTGCTGTTCGCCGCCGGAAAGCTGGTTGCCGAGATTGCGGCGACGCTCCTTGAGGCGCGGAAACATCTGGTAGGCTTCTTCGATCGCCGTCTTTGGGCGCCCCTTGAGGCCAACGAAGAGGTTTTCCTCGACGGTCAGCGTCGGGAAGATGCAGCGTGCCTGTGGCACATAACCCAATCCCTGGTGCGCCCGCGCCGCACTCGGTATTGCCGTGACATCGGCGGAACCCAGCTTGATGCGGCCGTCGTAGCGCTTCGTCTGTCCGGCGAGCGTTGCGAGCAGCGTGGTCTTGCCCATGCCGTTGCGCCCGAGCACGGCGAGCCGCGCGCCGGCAGGAACCGAGAAGGATACATGTTCGAGAACGCGCGTCGGGCCGTATCCGGCAGACAGGTTTTCGACCTCAAGCGACGTTGCTGGCATTGGCATAGCTCCCGAGATAGGCTTCGCGCACGCGGGTGTCCTTGGTGACGTCGGCGGGTGAACCGTCGAAAATTATGGCGCCGGCGGCGAGCACGATGACGCGCTTGGCGAAGCGGAAGACCAGGTCCATGTCGTGCTCGATCATCAGCACGGCAAGATCGGCGGGGAGGTCAGCTAGGGCCTGTTCGATGCGACCGGTGTCGCTCTGCGGCACGCCGGCCGCCGGTTCGTCGAGCAGCAGCACCTTCGGTTTCAGCGCCATGGCGACGGCGATCTCCAGCAGGCGCTGCTGGCCGTAGGCGATCTCGTTGACCTTGCGGTGCATCAGGCGCTCGAGGCCCAGCGTGTGCAACATGCCGGTCACCTCGTCCATGACACCAGGCATCGAGAGGAAGTTGCCGAACATGCGGCCCGTCCGTCCGTCTCGCTGCAGGATGGCGAGCGCGACATGCTCGGCGGGCGTCATGTCCTGGAAAAGGCGGGTGACCTGGAACGAGCGGACCAGCCCGCGCTTGACGCGACCGGCGGCGTCCACCCGGGTCACGGTCTCTCCGCCCAGCCGGACATCGCCAGAATCGGGCGCCAGATTGCCGGTGACCAGATTGACGAAGGTGGTCTTGCCGGCGCCGTTCGGCCCGATGAGCGCGACGCGGTCGCCGGGATGCATCGCGATCGACACGTCGTTGGTAACGGCTAGGCCGCCGAAGGATTTCCTCAGGTTGGCGACTTCGAAGACGGCGCTCATTCTGCGGCCTCCTTGCGTCGCGAAACGAGGGCTGCGGCCGTGCCGTAGATGCCCTTGGGCGCGAACAGGACGACGAGGATCAAAAGCGCGCCGACCATGGTCAGCCAGTGGAAGGGATTGGCGGCCGAGACGTAATCCTCGAAGAGCATGAAGATGACGGTTCCGGAGAGCGCGCCGAACAGCGAGCCGGTGCCGCCGAGCACGAGCATGACGAGGCTCTCGGCCGACAGCGTGAAGGACAGGCTGTCGAGGCCGACCACCTGCGTCGAGATTGCCGTCAACGCTCCGCCGACCCCGGCGACCGCGCCTGATATCACATACATCTTCATCAGCGCGACCTTCGGCGATGCGCCCATCGCCTTGACGCGCAGCGGGTCTTCCTTGATGCCGCGGCAGAGCATGCCGAAGGGAGAGCGCACCAGCAGGCGCAGCAAAACGAAAACGACGAGCAGCAGCACGACGCCGAAGACATAGGCCGTATGCCCATAGAGATCGAACTCGAAATAGCCGAGCAGGGGATCGGTGGAGATGCCGGAGAGGCCGTCGCTGCCGCCCGTCCAGGACGAGGCCTTGTTGGCCAATTCGTGGAAGAGGTTGATCAGCGCGATCGACAGCACCAGCTGCGGCAGCCCATGGGCGCGCAGAATGATCGCGCCGCAGACCAGCCCCGCAACCGCGCCGCCGCCGATGCCCGCCAGCGTCATCAGCAGCGGATCGGTGATGCCATAGTGAGCGGACACGATCCCCGCGGCATAGGCGCCGCTGCCGAAAAGGGCAGCATGGCCGAGCGTTGCAACGCCGCAATAGCCGGTGACGAGGTCGAGCGACAGGACCAGCAGCGCAATGGCGATGATGCGCGTCAAGAGCGCCAGGTTGTCGGGAAACAAGAGGTAGCCGATGCCTGCAAGGACGACGATCGCGGCGATGCCCGCGAGATCGCGCCCGGCGGAGCGGTGGCTTCGGACAGTGGCAGTTGTGTCGGTGTCGGTATTCATGGCGAGCGTCATCCTATTTCGCCCTTCCGGCAAAGCCACGCGGGAAGATGCAGATGATGCCGATGACGGCGAGGTAGAAGAAGAATTCCCCGAATTCGGGCATCAGGTAGCGGCCAGTCGTGTCGATGCCGCCAAGCACCAGGCAGGCGATCAACGCGCCGGGGATCGAGCCGGCGCCACCCACCGAAACGACGACCAGGAAGGTCACCATGTAGCGCAGCGCGTAGTATGGCTCGACCGGCAGCAACTCGGCCCCGACGACGCCACCGAAAGCCGCAAGCCCGACCGCGACCGCGAAGCTCAGCGCGTAGATGATCTCCGTGCGCACCCCAAGTGCGGCCGCCATCGCGGCATTGTCGACCGAGGCGCGCAGCTTCACCCCAAAGCTCGTGCGTTCGATCGTGAACCAAAGTGCTACGGCGACGCCAAGCCCGCAAACGATCGCGAAGAGGCGGTGAACGGGAATGGTGCGAAAGCCAAGGTCGGCTGAGCCCTGCAGGCTTTCGGCCAAGGGTATGGTCTTCAGCGTCGGTCCCATCGCATAGTTGGCAATGCCGATGATGCAAAAGGTGATGCCGATCGTCATCAGCACCTGCGTCAACTCGGGCGCGCCGTAGATGCGGCGATAAAGGAAGCGCTCCATCGGAATGGCAATGATGATCGTGCCGACCACGGCGGCGATGACGCCGATGCCATAGCCGAGCCCAAGGTCGCGCACCGCATAGGAGGCGATATAGCCGCCGATCATCGCAAAGGCGCCGTGCGCCAGATTGACGACCCGCATCAGGCCCATGGTCACCGAAAGGCCGATCGAGATCACGAACAGCACCATGCCATAGGCGAGCGCATCGACGGCTATGCTGAAGACAGTTTGCATGGGTTCGGTATGGTCCTTGTTATATACGAGGCAGACACTGGCGGGTTTTGCCCCGCGTGGCCCCTTATCCCTGGCGGCACCGCGAGGTTGAGCCGCTCGTCTTGACCCGTCCTTCGGCCCCCGAAGGACGGAAGGGATGTCAGGCACCGTGTTCACTTCCCCTCTCCCCAGCGGGGAGAGGGTTGGGTGAGGGGGCCTGCGGCACAACATTCACGTCGTGACCGCTGGCACACGGTCCACGTTTGAAGTCCTCACTTCACAGCCGCAAGCCCCGGATCGCCCTGCTTCTCGAAGGTCTGGATTTCCTTGTTGATGAACTTGCCGTCGTCACCCTTGGCGACTTCGCGCAGATAGATGTTCTGCGTGATATGGCGGCTTTCAGGATCGATGGAGACAGGGCCGCGCGGGCTCGTCCAGGCAAGGCCCTTAACCGCGTCGACTGCCTTTTGCGCATCCTGCTTCCCATCGGTCGCTTCGATCATCTTGTAGATGACATGCATGCCGTCATAGGCGCCGACAGCCGGGAAGGTGAGTTCCGCCGGGTTGCCGATCGCCTTGCCGGCTGCTTCGACGAAAGCCTTGTTCTCGGGGGAATCGTGCGACACCGCATAGTGGAAGGTGGTGAGCATGCCGAGTGCCGCATCGCCGAGCGCCGGCAGGTCGGATTCCTGCGTCAGGTCTCCGGGGGCGAAGAGCTGGATATTGGCGCCCTTCAGGCCGTTCTCGTTATAGGCCTTGACGAAGCCGAGCGTTGTCGGCCCCGACGGCAGGAAGGCGAAGACGCCCTGGGCGCCGGAGTCCTTGATGCGCTGCATGATCGGGCTGAAATCATTGGTGGCAAGCGGCATGCGGATCGCCTCGACGACCTCGCCGCCTGCCTTCTCGAAGCCCGCCTTGAAGGCGTTTTCGGCGTCGACGCCCGGCCCATAGTCACTGACGACGGAGATGACCTTCTTGACACCCTTGTCGAAGGCGACCTGCGCCATCGGCGTCGATGTCTGCCACGTGGTGAAGGAGGTGCGCACGACGAGCGGGCTCTTGGTAACGATCGCCGAGGTCGCGGCGTTCATGACCACGAGCGGCGTGTTGGCCTGCTTCAGGATCGGCGTGACGGCCATCGCGTCGGGGGTAAAATAGAAGCCGGCCAGATACTGGACCTTTTCCTTGACCACCAGCTCCTGGGCGAGCGACTTCGACTGTGCGGGGTCGGCGGCCGGGAGATCGCGATAGATGATCTCGACCGTGTTATCGCCGACCTTGTTGCCGTTGGTCGCCATATAGGCGTCGATCCCGGCCTTGAAATTCTTGCCCTGCAGGGCGAATGGACCTGAGAACGGGCCAACCACGCCAACCTTGATCGTGTCGGCATAAGCGCCCGAACCCATGAGCAGGGCCGCGGCGGCGGCCAGAAGCAGCTTCCTCATTCTTTCTCTCTCCCTTTTAAGCGACTCCAACGCCTTATTAGCGCGCGGCTAAAGTTTTCAGGTCAGTTTGTCATGCGAAACGGTGATGTAAAATGAAATAAATGCCATAATTCATGCTCTACAAGTTATGCATCGGCGGTGCCAAGACCGTTTATGTTGCTCGCCAGTTCATGCGCCAGGCACAGTGCTGCACCAGTGGCGATCGTCATTTGCGGCAGGACCAGCCATTCGAGCGTCCAGGCCGCACCGGAGCGCTCCTGCTCGTGCACCATGGAATGGTGGATCGCCGAGATCTGCGTCGCGTTGAAGCGCGCCAGTGCCACCAGTGTTTCGGCCGCGACGGGGTTCTGCTTGTGCGCCATGGCGGATGACCCACCGCCACCCGTCAATCCGATCTCATCTCCGGCTTGCGCCATCAGCGCGACGTCCTGGCCGAATTTGCCGAGGCTGCCTGAAATCTGTGCGAGGAGACCGGCAAATTCCGCGATGATGGCCCGTTGGCTCTGCCATTGCTGGATATCGACGAGACCAAGTTCCTGCGCCAGCGAACTGCGCACCGCTGACGCCTTGTCGCCAAGCTTATCGAGCGTGCCGGCCGCCCCTCCGAACTGTAGGGGAAAGCGCAGCGCAGTCAGCGTCTGGCGGTAGCCGGCGAACGGGGCTGACCAAGCGCGCAGCCTGTCGGCAACGGTGATCGGAATTGCCGCCTGCATGCGGGTCCGGCCCATCAGCGCCCTGTCACCAAAGGTCTGTTGCAGCTCCCCGAAGCGCAGCTCGAGGGCCGCCAGACGCGTCGCGAAAACAACGGCGACGGGCTTCAACCTCAGCATCAGGCTGGTATCGATAACGTCCTGGCTTGTGGCGCCGAGATGGACATGAGGGGACACGTCGCCGACGGCCGCGCGCAGCTGGCGAACGAGCTCGGGAACGACGACGCCGTCGCGGGCCGTGGCGGCGCGAAGAGCGGGGATGTCGGCGTTGAAAGAGGCGCAGGCGGCGGAAATCGTCTGCGCCGCTGGCTCAGGGATGACGCCATGGGCGGCCTCGGCGCATGGCGCGGATATCGGCCTCGGCGGTGAACCAGGCCGACGTCTCCGCATCGCCGACAAGGCCGGAGAGAAATGGGTGGTCGAAGGCAGTCGCGCCCATGTGTCGTCCCGTTGTTCATGGTCTTCGGCGGATGTGGAATGAACGGTTCCGCTCCGTCGTCAGATATCGAGAAACACGGTCTCGTTTTCGCCCTGCAGCCGGATGTCGAACGTATAGGTAGAACCATCGCGTGCGGCAATAAGCGTTGCGACGCGATCCCGGTGTTCGATGCGCTGAAGCAGCGGGTCCGCGCCGTTCGCTTCTGTTTCTTCCGGAAAATACATGCGCGTCTGCAGGCCGACATTGATGCCGCGCGCGACGATCCAAAAGCTGATATGCGGCGCTTGTCTGCGTCCGTCCTTGAAGGGAACCTTCCCCGGCTTGACGGTGTCGAAGCTATAGACGCCATCCTCGGCGCGGGTTGGGCAGCGGCCCCAGCCGGTGAAATTCGGATCGGCTGCGCCGCGCATTTCCGACGGGCTGTTGTAGAGCCCGGCGCTGTCGGCCTGCCAGATCTCGATGACGGCATCGCGCACCAGCGCGCCGGCGGCATCGAAGATGCGACCGGTGACGGTGATCCGCTCGCCTGTTGTCTTGTCGTTGACCATCGCGATACCGAGATCGCGTTCGTACACGCCGCCTATATCGCAGAAATTCGGCGTCAGGCCGATATGGACGTAAGGGCCAGCCGTCTGCGAAGGGGTTTCCTTGAGATAGCGCAGTTCCTGGGCCATCAGTTGCCCTCCAGCTTGTTTTCGAACATCGTCGAGCGGCGGCCGCGAAGCACGATGTCGAACCTGTAGGCTCGGCTGTCCATGGGGATCGTATTGCCCCAATCCATCGGCGCGATCAGCTGTTCGATGGCGGCCTTGTCGGGGATCGTTCCGACGATCGGACACTTCCAGATCATCGGGTCGCCCTCGAAATACATCTGGGTGATCAGGCGCTGCGAGAAACCGTGGCCGAAGATCGAAAAGTGGATGTGCGCCGGGCGCCAATCGTTGACGCCGTTCGGCCATGGATAGGCGCCGGGCCTGACCGTGCGGAAAAAATAGCGACCGTCCTCATCGGTAATCGCGCGCCCGCAGCCGCCGAAGTTCGGATCGATCGCCGCCAGGTAGCTTTCCTTCTTGTGGCGGTAGCGCCCGCCGGCATTCGCCTGCCAGAACTCGACCAGAACACCGGCCTGAGGCCGCCCGCGTTCATCGAGCACCTGACCATGGACGATGATGCGTTCGCCGATGGCGCTTTCGCCCGGCTTGGCGAAGTTGTGGAGCAAGTCGTTGTCGAGTTCGCCGATCATCGCATGGCCGAAGACAGGCCCCGTAATCTCCGAGATCGTGCCGTCGAGCGAAAGAAGCGCGCGCTTCGGCGAGCGCAGGACCGAGGTCTTGTAGCCGGGCGCATAGGCCGGCGGATGCCAGCTGAGGTCGCGGGCGAAGAAGGCGCCCGTCTCGGGCTTACGGTTCGGTATTTCGGACATGACTTCCTCTCAAGCTGCCTTCTAGGCGTCCATCTGTTCGAAGACCTGCTTGGCGATCTTGATCGCGTGATTGGCGGCCGGGACGCCGGCGTAGATCGCCACATGCAGCAGCGCTTCGCAGATGTCGTCTCGGCTGGCGCCTGTATTTGATGTGGCGCGCACGTGCATGGCCACCTCGTCGTCCTGTCCGAGTGCGGCCAGAAGCGCGATCGTGACGATCGAGCGCTCGCGCTTGGTTAACCCCGGGCGCGACCAGACGTGACCCCAGGCGGCCTCGGTGATCAGATCCTGAAACGGTTTGTCGAATGCCGTAGAAGCGGCTTCGGCACGATCGACATGGCTGTCGCCCAGAACGGCGCGGCGGGTCGCCATGCCTTGCCTGTAGCGCTCTGAGGCAAGCGGAGTGTCACTCATGAGCTTTTCCATCTAATGCGAAGTCGATGAATGCGCGGATCACCGCCGTCAGCGCCTCGGGCTGCTCGACGCAGGGAATATGGCCGGCATCGCGGATGATTTCGTAGCGGGCGTTGGGGATGAGCTGTGCCAGCGATTTGACGAGGTCGGGCGGCGTCGAGCCGTCCTGGTCCCCGACGATGCAGATCGTCGGAACGGCGATCGCCTTCGCCGCTTCGGTAAGATCGGCATCGCGCACGGCGGCGCAGGTGGCGACGTAGCCGGCCACCGGCTGGCGAACGAGCATGTTGCAATAGCCGTTATACGCGGTGTTTTCCGGGCGGCGGAAAGCCGGTGTGAACCAGCGCTCCATGATGGCATCGCACATGCTGTCGATGCCGTTTTCTTCAATCGCCGAGATGCGCGTGTTCCAGCTGTCGGCGGTGCCGATCTTGTGGGCGGTGTCGCAGAGGATCAACGCGCTGACGAGATCTGGTCGCTGCCGGTAGAGCGACTGGGCAATCAACCCGCCGACCGAGAGGCCGCAGATGATGGCCTTCTTGATCTCAAGCGTTTCTATGAGGCCGATCAGGTCCGATGCGTGGTCCTCGATCGTGTAGGGCGTCTGGCCAACATCGGAGAGGCCGTGGCCGCGCTTGTCGTAGAGCAGTATGGCGAAATCGCCCGCCAGCCGGACGATCACGTCGCGCCAGATGCGGAAATCGGTGCCAAGCGAATTCGCAAAGACGAGAACCGGCTTGTCGGCCGGGCCGCCGATAACCTGGTAGTGGATCGCGATGTCGTTGACGCGGGCAAACTGCACTGGAAACTCCTCCTGACAGGAAATTGAATGTTTAATCTGGTTAGGTAAAATGATATTTCGTGGCGATCCTATAACTTCAGAGTTATGTAAGAGATGATCGACAGCCGCATAAAGTTCCGCCATCTGCAAACCTTTGTCGAGGTCGCGCGCCAGAAAAGCGTGATGAAGGCGGCCGAGCTGCTGCATGTCAGCCAGCCCGCCGTGACCAAGACGATCCGAGAGCTTGAAGGCGTTCTGGGCGTCGAAGTCTTCGAGCGCGACGGCCGCGGCATCAAGATCACCCGCTACGGCGAGGTCTTCCTGAAGCACGCCGGCGCGGCGCTGACGGCACTGCGGCAGGGGCTCGATTCTGTCACGCAGGAGCGCATCGGCGATGCGCCGCCGATCCGTATCGGCGCCTTGCCGACGGTATCGACGAGGATCATGCCGCAGGCGATGCAGCTCTTCCTGAAGGAGAACACCTGGAGCCGCCTGAAGATCGTCACCGGCGAGAATGCCGTGCTGCTCGAGCAGCTTCGCGTCGGCGATCTCGACCTTGTGGTGGGGCGTCTCGCCGGGCCGGAAAAGATGACCGGATTTTCCTTCGAGCATCTCTACTCGGAGCAGGTGGTCTTCGCTGTGCGAGCCGGCCATCCACTGCTGAAGACTAGGCAGTCGCACTTCAATGCACTCAGTGACTACACGGTCCTTATGCCGACCCGCGCGTCGATCATCCGCCCCTTCGTCGAGGGGCTTCTGATCGCCAACGGTGTGCCCAGCCTTCCGAACCAGATCGAAACGGTTTCTGACAGCTTCGGTCGCGCCTTCGTGCGCGCAAGTGATGCCATCTGGATCATCTCCGCCGGCGTCGTCGCCAACGACATCGAGGATGGCGCGCTGGCGGTGCTGCCAATTGATACGAGCGAAACCAAGGGTCCCGTTGGCCTGACCATGCGCAACGACGCCATCCCGTCGCTGCCGCTTTCGATCCTGATGCAGACCATCCGTGAGGCGGCCATGGAGGTGGCCTCCGGCGTGCCCAGCTCAAAGCCGGACGCTTAGAAGGGCAATCCGACGTAGTTTTCGGCCAGCACCGTCGCTGCGGCATTGGAATGCGTGAGATAATCGAGCTCCGCCTCCTGGATCTTCTGGCCGAAGTCGTCGGTGTCGGGGAAACGATGCAGCATGGTCGTCATCCACCAGGAGAAGCGTACCGCCTTCCAGACACGCGACAGTGCCAGTTGCGAATAGGCGTCGATCCCGGCGCGCGAACGCTCCGCGTAATATTCCGAAAGGCCTGAGAACAGGTAGTGCACGTCGCTGGCTGCAAGGTTTAGGCCCTTGGCGCCTGTCGGCGGGACGATATGTGCCGCGTCGCCAGCGAGAAACAGCCTGCCAAAACGCATGGGCTCGGCAACGAAGGAGCGAAGCGGGGCGATTGATTTCTCGAAGGACTGCGCGGTCCGCAGCGCTTCGGCATGATGCGCGGGCAGGCGGCGGCGAAGCTCGTCCCAGAAGCGGTCGTCGCTCCAGTCCTCGATTTTTTCATCGAGCGGAGCCTGGATGTAATAGCGGCTACGGGTTTGCGAGCGCATCGAACAGAGCGCGAAGCCGCGCGGATGGTTGGCATAGACCAGCTCATGACTGACGGGCGCGACATCGGCCAGAATGCCGAGCCAGCCGAAAGGGTAGACCCTCTCAAAGGTGCGGATCGACCTCTCCGGCGCCGCCTTGCGGCTCACTCCGTGGAAACCGTCGCATCCGGCGATGAAATCGCAGTCGATGCGATGGGTTACCCCATCCTTCTCGTAGGTGACGTATGGAGTATCGCCATCGAAATCGTGCGGCGTGACATTGGCCGCCTCGTAGATGGACGTCGCGCCGCTTGCTTCGCGGTGTTCCATCAGGTCGCGGGTCAGCTCCGTCTGGCCGTAGACCATGACGCGCTTTCCGCCGCTCAAGCCGACGAGATCGATGCGATGGTCGCGGCCATCGAAGGCAAGCGAGAAGCCGTCATGCAGCAACCCTTCGGCATGCATCCGTGCGCCGGATTTCGCCCTATCCATCAGGCCGACCGTGCCTTCCTCCAGCACGCCCGCCCGCACGCGGCCGAGAATATAATCCTTGGAGACACGGTCGAGTATGATGTTGTCGATGCCGGCCACAGTCAGCAGTTGGCCGAGCAGCAGCCCCGCGGGCCCCGAGCCGATGATGGCGACTTTGGTACGCATGTATCCTCCCAGCTTCCTCTCGCCCGAAGCTTAACGGCGTGTCACGCGCGCTCCAACGCGATGGCGATCCCTTGGCCGACGCCGACGCACATGGTCGCAAGGCCGAAGCGGCCGCCGCTGGCGGCCATCTCCAGCGCCGCCGTGCCGGTGATGCGCGCGCCGGACATGCCGAGCGGGTGGCCAAGCGCGATCGCGCCGCCGTTGCGATTGACGCGCGGATCGTCGTCGGCGATGCCGAGTTGGCGCAGCACCGCGAGACCTTGGCTGGCGAAGGCTTCGTTGAGTTCGATGACGTCGAATTGCTGCTGGGTCATGGACAGCCTAGCCATCAGCTTTTGCGAAGCGGGAACCGGGCCGATGCCCATGACGCGAGGCGGTACGCCGGCGGAAGCCCCGCCCAGAATGCGGGCGATTGGCGTGAGGCCGTATTTCTTAATGGCCGCTTCCGAAGCGATGATCAGCGCTGCGGCGCCGTCGTTGACGCCAGACGCATTGCCCGCGGTGACCGTTCCGCCCTCTCGCTTGAATGGCGTCCCGAGCTTGGCCAGCGCTTCGAGCGTCGTGGCGCGCGGATGTTCGTCCCGATCGAAGACAATGGCCGCACCCTTGCGCTGAGGGATCGAAACCGCGGCGATCTCCCTGGAAAGTCGGCCGTTTTGCTGCGCCGCCGCCGCCTTTTCCTGGGACCGCACCGCGAAGGCATCCTGATCGTGCCGACTGACATGATAGTCCTCGGCGACGTTCTCGCCGGTTTCGGGCATGGAGTCGACGCCGTAGAGCTCTTTCATGAGAGGGTTGACGAAGCGCCAACCGATGGTCGTGTCGTGGATTTCGGCGTGGCGCGAAAAGGCGGTATCCGCCTTGGGCATGACAAAGGGCGCGCGCGACATGCTTTCGACGCCGCCGGCGATCATCAGTTCGGCCTCGCCAGCCTTGATCGCCCGCGCAGCCGCGATGATGGCGTCCATCCCCGAGCCGCACAGCCGGTTGATCGTCGTGCCCGGCACGCTCGCCGGCAGGCCGGCGAGAAGGAGTGACATGCGGGCAACGTTGCGATTGTCTTCACCGGCCTGGTTGGCGCAGCCGAAAATGACATCGTCCACCGCTTCCCAATCCACAGAGGCGTTGCGCGCCATCAGTTCGCGCAAAGGGACAGCACCGAGATCGTCGGCTCGAACGGAGGCGAGCGCGCCGCCGAAGCGGCCGATCGGCGTGCGGATATAGTCGCAGATATAGGCTTCGCTCATGCTTCACCTCCCGAAAGCGTCGGCACGATAAGATCCAGGACCGGCCCGTCGATATGCAGCTTTGCGCCGGTCATGGCTTGCAGATCCTCGATCGCCAGATCCGGCAGCTTTTCCCGCAGCACGAAACGGCTGTCGACGATGTCGATCACCGCGTGGCTGGTGTAGACACGGGTGATGCAGCCAACGCCTGTCAGCGGGAAGGTGCATTTCTCGACCAGCTTCGGCTCGCCATTCTTGGTCACGTGCTCGGTGATGACGAAGACCTGCCGGGCGCCGTGCACTAGGTCCATCGCGCCGCCCACGGCGGGCACGCCCTTGGAACCCACCCGCCAATTGGCGAGGTCACCGTTCTCGGCAACCTGGTAGGCACCGAGGATCGCGACATCGAGATGGCCGCCGCGTACCATGGCAAAGCTGTCGGCGTGGTGAAAGAAGGCGGCGCCAGGTTTCAGGGTCACGGCGCGCTTGCCCGCGTTGATCAGATCCCAATCCTCTTCGCCCGCCGGCGGCGCCTCGCCGAAGTCGAGGACGCCATTCTCCGTATGAAAGATCGCCTGTCTGCCGGGCGGCTGGTAGCGCGCCACCATCTCGGGAAAGCCGATGCCAAGATTGACATAGGCGCCGTCGGCGATGTCCTGCGCGGCACGCCATGCAATCTGCGCGTTCGAGAGCTTGTTGTCGTTGCTCATGGGCGTGTCGCTCCCTCGCGGATCAGCTCTTCTTCCTGTTTGGGATCGGCAATCTCCACGACGCGATCGACGAAGATGCCGGGGGTCACGACGTGCTCGGGGTCGATGCCGCCGGGGGGCACGAGGCTCGAAACCTGAACGATCGTCTGCTCGGCCGCCATGCACATCAGGGGATTGAAGTTGCGGCCGGCCTTGCGATAGGTGAGGTTGCCGTGGGTGTCGCCGACATGCGCCTTGACGATCGCGAAATCGGCCTTCAGCCAGCGCTCCTGAACATAGGGCCGGCCATCGAACTCGGCGATGACCTTGCCTTGCGCGAGCTCGGTTCCGTAGCCTGTCGGCGTGTAGAAAGCGGGGATGCCGGCGCCGCCGGCGCGGATCCGCTCGGCAAGTGTTCCTTGCGGCACAAGCTCCAGCTCGATCTCGCCGGCAAGATATCGGTCTGTGAAAGCGCGCGGGTCGGACGAGCGGGGGAAGGAGCAGATCATCTTGCGGACCATGCCCGCATCGATCATCGCCGCGATGCCAATCCGTCCGTTGCCGGCGTTGTTGTTGATAACGGTCAGGTTCCGTGGCCCCTTGTCGATCAGCGCATGGATCAATTCGATCGGGGCGCCGGAGCCGCCGAAGCCGCCGATCATCACGACCGCTCCATCGCCAATCCCGTCGACCGCTGCGGCCGCGCTTCGCACTGTCTTGTCCATTGATCCTCCATTGCCGCCTGCCACCGGCAGCGCTCCAATTTGTAGGGGAGCGAGGTGTGGACGGCAATCGTGTTTGTGCGGTATGTAATATTTGTTCGAATATCGCACATTGGAGACGGCACATGCAGGTGAAGGAACGTGACATCATGGGTGGCCTCGCCAAGGGGCTGAAGGTGATCGAGGCGTTCACGGCCGAGCACCCGCGTCTCAGCATCTCTGAGGCCGCGGACATATCGGGCTACGACCGCGCGACGACACGGCGATGCCTGCTGACGTTGGCGGAACTTGGCTACTGCGCCTATGACGGCAAGTATTTCACGGTGACGCCGCGCGTGCTGCGTCTTGGAACCGGATGCCTCGCATCCATGCCGCTGCCGCGGATCGTTCAGCCATGGCTCGACCGGCTGTCGGAGGAGATCGGCCAAAGCACCTCGGTCTCGATCCTCGATGATGCCGAGATCGTCTACGTGGCGCGCGCGTCGCAGCGCCGGGTGATGTCGATCGCGTTGATGCCGGGATCGCGGCTTCCAGCCTATTGCACGTCGATGGGACGCGTTCTTTTGGCCGCACTTCCTTCGGAGCGGGCGCTGGAGTTGCTCTCGGCCGAACCGCTTGTGCAAAGAACGCCGAAAACGCAGACGGATGTGGGGGAACTCCAACGCATCCTGCAGGATGTGAAGGCCGCCGGCTACGCGTCCATCGACCAGGAGGTCGAGATCGGTCTTCGCTCGGTCGCGGTACCACTGGTCGGCGCGCGCGGGCAAGCGCTGGCAGCGCTGAATGTCGGCCTGGCGGCTACGGAAGAGCCGATGCAGGCGATGGTGTCGCGCTATCTTCCGGCGCTGCTGCGCATAAAGGCCGAACTGAGCGGAATTCTGGTTTAGGGCTCAGCTGTCCTGCTTCAGCAGACCGCGCGCGAGCGCATGCTCGACACCGCCTTCGATGTGCGCGGCAAGGATTTTCTTGGCCGAACCGGCATCACGTTCGAGCGCGGCATCGAGAAGCGCCTGATGTTCGCGTGACGCCACATCGCCGCGGTAAGATAGTGCCACCATCTGATAGCGCAGATACTTGTCGAAAATGACCGAATGCGTCTCGATCAGAAGCTTCGAGCCACAAGCCGAAATCAACGCCTGATGAAACTCCCAGTCATATCGCTTCCAGTCTTCCGCCCGGCTGGCGTCACCGGTCGCCATCAGTCGTTCCAGGCTGGCAAGCTTGTAGTGGGCGGATACGAGGCGCGCCTCCCACTCCATGTCGCCCTGCGCGAAGGACTGCTCCAGCGCATGCGTCTCCAGAAGCAGCCGCAAGGCGGCAATCTCTTTGAGGTCGGCGACGGAGACCGGGCACACCTGGAACCCTCGCTGGCCCTCTGCCAGCACCAATCCCTCCGAGGAAAGACGGTTCAGGATCTCACGCAGCGTGCTGATCGAGGTCTCGTAGGATTCCTTCAGCGCATCCAGCTTCAACTTTTGGCCCGGTGCGAGCCGGCCGAAGATGATGTCGGCACGGATGCGGCGGTAGCTGCTCTCCGCGATGGTCTCGTTTTCTGTCTGCTGCAACATCACGATGCTCTGCTATTTCGATGCGAACTGTGCCGTGCACGTTACCTCATTGTCACAGCCGCTGAAATCCTATCGTCTGCCATATTTAAAAAAGACATAGGAAAGGCAATCTGCTGTATGATTTTCCAAATCATCGCGACGGGAGCCCGCGCACCGCAATGCTGAAGAAAACTGGAGAGACGGCCGAAACCGTCAGCGAGGTCGTGTTTCGGCAGATCCGCCAGGATATCATTTCCGGCATCTTGCCACCGGGATCTAAGATCAAGCTGGAACAGGCGCGCGAACGCTATTCGATCAGTGTCTCGCCGCTGCGGGAAATCCTGAGCCGCCTGACCACGGAAAATCTCGTCGTCGCCGAGGGGCAGAAGGGTTTCGAGGTCAGTCCGGCGTCGCGTCGCGAACTGCTTGAGCTTGCCGATCTCCGTGTGGTGCTCGAAACCCACGCCCTCGATCTCGCTTTCGCCGCTGGCGATCTCGAGTGGGAGGCCTCCATCGTTGCTGCGCATCACAAGCTGGCGGCTGCGGAACGACGCCTTCTCGCCGGCGATGCCTCGCGCACCATTGGATGGGTGCGCTATGACTGGGAATTCCACCAGGCGATCGTCTCGGCGTGCAACTCCGCGACGTTGATGGCGACGCTGTCCTCGGTCTTCGACCGCTTTTTGCGCTATCACATGCTGGCCGAGAGCTTCTGCGGCAAGCCGGTGGTCGAGGATCACCGAGCGCTCTTCGATTTCGCGCTTCGGCGGGATGCGGAGCAGGCCAAGGCCGTGATCCGCCGACATGTACATAGTGGGGTCGAGCACATCCTGAAGAGCGGCATCGTCGCCTGACCGCGTGCTGTTCCCGGCCTAGTCGCTATCGCGCGGCAGGCCCTCCGGACGCATCTGCTTCTTCAGTGCCGCGATACGGAAAATGGCATTGGCCGCGCCATAGCCGCGATAGCCTTTGCGCTCAACGATCTCGAAGAAGAAGCCCTCACCGTAGGTGCCGCTGTAGAGCTGGAAATACTCGCCGTGCTCATCGCGGTCGTAGAGAATGTTGTGTTCCTTCAGCCGCTCGGTGAGATCGGGATCCAGCCCGAACCGCGCTTCCACGTCGCCATAATAGTTCGGGGAAATGTGCAACGGCTTGAAGCCGGCCTTTCGCAAGGCCTTGGCGGTGGCGAAGATATCGTCGGTACTGAAGGCGAGATGCTGGATGCCCGAGCCGAATTTTTCCGCGATGAAATGACCGGCAAGCGTCCGCCTGTTTTCCGCGCCGTTGAGCGTGATCCGCAGCGATCCCTCCGCGTTCTCGACCACCTGGCTGCGCACGACGCCGCCAGGATCGATGATATCGACCATCGGTGTCTTTTCGGTCGCGAAGATCGACGTGTAGAAGAGGAGCCACGTCAGCATTTCGTCGTAGGCGACGGTCTGCGCGATGTGGTCGATGCGTAGCAGACCCGCGCTCGAGGCCGATAGCTGTTCGTCGACGGGAATGAAATCGACTTCCGCGAAGCGGCCGAGCGGCGAGGCTTCGTCGATCAGATAGACGATGCCGCCGCCCACACCCCGGATTGCCGGCAGCTCAAGTTCGCCTTCGGCGACCGGCTGCCGGAAGGGTTCGGCATTGAGTGCCACCGCGCGCCGGTGGGCCTCCCAGGCATCGTCCACCACGAGCGCGAATGCATAGGCGAGCGTCCCATGGACGGCGTAGGCCGCATTGGCGAAACCCGCCTGGTCGATATTGACGAGAATGCGGATGCCGCCCTGTTCGTAGAGGCTGACATCCTTGCTGCGATGCTTGGCGGTCTTGCGAAAGCCCAACACCTCGAGGATGCCGATCAGCTCGGCCGCATCACCTTCATCCGCCGTAAACTCGACGAAGCCCACGCCCTTCACCGTCGCGCGCGGCGGCATGGGCTTTCCAATCGGGTTGTCGCCGCCGAGGCTACGGCGCACCTGATCGCCCAGATAGATCAGCGAACGGTGACCGTCGGCCGCGATTTCGCGCGTCGAGCCGCCACGGAACTGGTCGTTGAAGATCTCCAGCGAATAGTAGCCGTCATACCCGGTCGCGGCGATCGCGGATGTAAAGGCGGTCACCGGCAGGTCGCCTTCACCGGGCATGTTGCGGAAGTGTCGCGACCAGTAGAGCAGATCCATGTCGATCTGCGGCGCGTCCGCCAGCTGGACGATGAAGATTTTCTCCTTCGGGATGGAGCGGATGGAATTGATGTCGATCTTGCGTGAGAGGCTGTGAAAGCTGTCCAGCACCAGGCCGATATTGTCGTGGTCGGCACGGCGGACGATCTCCCAGGCGTCGCGGTGGTCGTTGATGTGGCGCCCCCATGCCAGCGCCTCGTAGCCGACGCGCAATCCGCGCGCTGCTGCGCGTTCGCCCAGTTCGCGGAAGTCGGCGGCGGCGCGGTCGAGGCCGCCGAGCGAGGCCGAGGAGACGTTCGAGCATACGAGAACGAGGTCCGTACCGAGCTGCTGCATGATGTCGAACTTGCGTTCGGCGCGGTCGAATGTGCGGCTGCGCAGCGGTTCCGGCATGCCTTCGAAATCGCGGAACGGCTGGAACAGCGTGATCTTCAGGCCGAGATCACGGGCCATCTTGCCGACATCCGCGGGGCTGCCGTCAAAGGCCAGAAAGTCGTTCTCGAAAATCTCCACGCCATCGAAGCCCGCCCGCG
>Ga0308158_10001538_pt1 | contig 24410 bp, 21 predicted proteins | sample PhyBR2_FD_201038 | JGI IMG/M metagenome (GOLD analysis project Ga0308158, IMG submission 201038) | Phyllosphere microbial communities from UC Gill Tract Community Farm, Albany, California, United States - DLSLB.R2 | ecosystem: Host-associated > Plants > Phyllosphere > Unclassified | place: USA...
CGGTGTAAAATGGCGGCATCACGCAGCCGTTTACGGCTATTTACACCAACGGTTACAAAATCATGGCAGAAAATTTCGAATCCGATATCACCAAGTTCATCAAACGGTACAAGGACGAACACCCTGGTACCGAAGAGCGGCAGCGGCAGGGTCGCGGGCTCCTGTGGGATAAAACACTGGATGCCGACCTGCTTGATGGGTTCAAAAAGGCCAAAGTGCCCCAGAAGCCCTACGTCTATTCGAACAATAGCTGAACACCCGCATGACGGTGCCTGCCGATCAGCTCAACGCGCTGGTCTCTCCTGAAGTGGATTCCACACCCGACACCATCGATTCGGTCGCGCTGGCTCGTCTGTACGGCGAGCCGCTCTTTAATATTCCGCAGGACCTGTACATCCCGCCAGACGCGTTGGAGGTCTTTCTGGAGGCCTTCGAGGGCCCGCTGGATCTGTTGCTGTATCTGATACGTAAGCAGAACTTCAATGTGCTGGATATTCCCATGTCGGAAGTGACCCGGCAATATCTGAACTATGTGGATCAGATTCGCCAGCATAATCTGGAGCTGGCCGGTGAATATCTGCTCATGGCGGCTTTACTGATCGAGATCAAGTCGCGCATGCTGCTGCCGGTCAAGAAATCAGATACCGGCGAAGAGGTTGAAGATCCGCGCGCTGAACTGGTGCGTCGTCTGCTGGAGTATGAGCAGATGAAACTGGCAGCCGCCAAGCTCAATGAGTTACCGCAGCTGGGCCGCGACTTCGAGCGCGCCCGCGCCTATATGGATCTGAGCACCGAGAGAGCGCTGCCCGAGGTCAATGCCGAAGATCTGCGGCTGGCCTGGCTGGATATCATGAAGCGGGCCAAACTGAACGCGCATCATCACATTACGCGTGAGCAGCTGTCGGTGCGGGATCACATGACGCATATTCTGCGGCGCCTGTCTGACGTGCGATTCATGGAGTTTCGGGACCTGTTCATTGAGCGGGTGGAGGGCGGCGATCCGGCGGCAGTCGTGGTCGTTCATTTCCTGGCCATGCTGGAGCTGGCCCGCGAAACACTCCTGGAAATCACGCAGGCAGAACCCTACGCCCCCATTTATATTCGCCTCTCATACAGCAGCCAGGCCGTGGCCTGACCTGTCAAAGGAACAAGATTGAAAGTCGTACATACCATTGAAGAACTCAGAGACCAGATGCGCGGGCAGTTACGCGCCTCTTTTGTTCCTACCATGGGAAATCTTCATGAGGGTCACCTGGCCCTGATGAAAATGGCTCGCCAGCATGGTGATCCGGTTGTGGCCAGTATTTTCGTCAATCCCCTGCAGTTCGGGCCCAACGAGGATTTTGACAAATACCCGCGCACCCTGGAAGACGATATTCGCAAGCTGGAAGAGCGGCGGGATGTCTATGTACTGTTCGCACCTGCCGTCAAGGAAATGTATCCCGAGCCGCAAAGCTTCAAGATTCAGCCGCCTGATGACTTGGGCAACATTCTGGAAGGCGAGTTTCGCCCGGGTTTTTTTACCGGCGTATCGACCGTCGTGCTCAAGCTGTTTTCCTGTGTGCAACCCAAAGTGGCCGTATTCGGTAAAAAAGACTATCAGCAATTGATGATTGTGCGCAAAATGTGTCGCCAGTTTCAGCTGCCGGTCACCATTTATGCCCATGAAACCGTACGCGAGGACAGCGGGCTGGCTTTGTCTTCGCGCAACCGCTTTCTGTCGGATAGTGAACGCGCCGAGGCGCCGATTCTGTATCAGACCCTGCAGGCGGTGCGCAACCAACTGCAAGCGGGTGATACCTCTGTGGAATCGCTGGAAGCATTCGGTCGCAAACAGCTGGCTGACCGGGGGTGGGAGGTGGATTATGTTTCGGTACGTCGCCAGCATGATCTGAACCCGCCGACGCAGCAGGAGATTATTGCCAACGAACCGCTGGTGGTACTGACCGCAGCGAAACTGGGGGCAACCCGTTTGATTGATAATCTGGAATTCGCATATCTACCATAGACTGTCAGCGCTGACAGTTCTTGGCCGCTGGCATAATCACTATAATTTGTCCCTTCTTCACAAGCAATACGAGGAATCAAGATGGGAACAGGGGAAAATATGCCAGGGCTGGATGTACTCATACAGTGCCTGACGCCGCGTGAAAAAGAGGTTTTCTTTTTTGTCACACGCGGCTTGCCAAATAAGGTCGCGGCCGCCGAGCTCGGCGTGTCGCAACGGACCATAGAAGCGCACCGGGCCCGAATTTTTCGCAAAATGAATGTACGCAACGCCACAGAGCTTGCGCGGCAGGTGTTTACCCGCCTGAACCCACATATTTCCGACAATCATCAGGTTTGAGCCCGCCAGGGGTGCCGAACAAGGTACAGACGGCATCTGGCGTTGACGTTGTCATCTTATGTGGTCAATGACGTGGTCAATGACGTGGTTATTATTGCGCCGGGCAGAAAAACGAAGTGTCGTTCTGCAACGCGCGGGTCGATTCCGTATCGGCCTGTATGTTGAGCGTATAGCGTCTGGTCACTGCCTTGCTGCCTAGCGTCTGTACATTGAGCACGGCGGGGTTTTGCATGCGTAATGACGCCACACTGGCGCCGCTGCCATTGGCGCTGGCCGGCAACAGATGTATCAGCGGTTGCGCACCCGGTTCCGGTCTCCAGCAGCCGACGTCTGTCCGCGGCGCACCCGATGATGGGACCAGCGGCTGCGATATCCGGCGCCAGCGTCCGTCGGGCAGCAGGGTCAGGGTGACGCGCTGCACCGTACACGCTGCCGTTTCGCAGGGGATGGAGCCCAGATAGGTTCTGCCTTCCGGAATCAGACCCCGGGTCGTGGACTGCCGTTGACGTTCGGCACGAAGCTCGGCCTGGGTAGGCTCCGAGGTGCCAAAGGGAATCTGGATCTGTCCGCCGCGATTATAGACAGGCGCTGGCCTTGTCTCACGCTCTGTTGCTGCGGTATCGCTTGCCGTTGTCTGTGGCACTGCAGCCTGTTGCGAAGGACTGCTGCAGCCGGCCAGCATGATCAGAAGGGAAGCCGACAGCAGCGCCGGCGCAAAACGGAATGGAACGGAAGACATGACAGTTTTTTTCCTATTAAACAGGACCGGGGTCCCGGTTCGAGGTAAAGCTAAGGCGACGCCACAGGCCTGGGCAGGCACCGAACTAGCGGCATATTACCACGGCACTATCCATATCTGGCCAGGCCATCGGCTCGGATCGACCCATCGGGTTTCCGATGGGGCTGACCACATCGTGAATGATGGGGTCCTGCCTGGACCTATCGCCAGGGGGCGCATGCACTGCGATGATATCCGCGTCTGGCCGCGCGCCGCTGGCGGGCATTATCATGCTGTCCGATTCAGTGAGCGCGACCGCTGGCCGGTTTGGCCCGCTGGCGGCGTGATTCAATAAGCGTTGCCAGGCGCGGCGGTATGGCAGCATTTTTGTTCAGCGTTCTGCTGGCGTTCAGCCTTTGGCCGGCATATGCACTGCTGTGCGCCGGTTTGCGCTGGCGCTACGGCCACGATGCCGTGGCTGACTGTATTGTGGCAGATAGCAGAGCCTTTGCGTACATGCGCCTGCTTGTGGCCGGCATTGCAGTGCCGGTCTTTGTGCACTTGCTCACCCGTGGCCAGGCGCAGCACTGGCTGGTGTTCTTCTATCTAATGGCGTTGCTGACCCTGGCCGACATGCAGATGCGCTTGTTGCCCGATTACCTTCTGGTTTTGCTGCTGGCCGATGGCATGATCGCGCTGGTTGCCGGCCTGCCGCAAATGCCAGCGCTGCGTTTTGCGCTGCCGGTTTTTGTTGGTGCTGTGATGGTTGTCCTGCTTTGCATGGTTGTTCAAGCCGGTGGCGGCAGGCCTGGGCTGGCTGCGGGCGACGTCAAGCTGATTGCCGTGCTGGCCCTCTGGTTTCCTTACAATCAATTACTGGTCGTGTTATTGGTGGCCTGTTTTTCAGGACTGGTGTACATTCTGGTAATACGATGTATTACCGGCGTGCTCCCGCGGACAATTGCTTTTGGCCCTTGTCTGGCGTTGGGTGCGCTTGCTGCGCATGTATCCTGCGACTGCCCGCAGGCAGAGAACGGCAGCACATATTGCATGATCAGGCCAGGCGCTGCGCGCCCGGCCTTGTTTTTCACGGGAGTTGGCGTTGTACAGGATAGGTCTGACAGGGGGGATCGGCTCGGGTAAATCCACCGTGGCACAGTTGCTTGTGGCCTGGGGCGCCAGCGTGATTGATGCCGATGCACTGGCGCGGTCCTTGACCCAACCTGGGGGGCAGGCCATGCCCGCCATTGCCCGGGCATTTGGGAGCAGGGCAGTGCAAGCGGACGGCGCCATGGATCGCGGCTATATGCGCCAGCAGGTTTTCCAGGATGCAGCCAAGCGCCACCAGCTCGAGCAGATATTGCATCCGCTTATCGGTCAGGCCATGCAGGGGGCTGCCGCGGCGGCCACCGGGCTTTATCTGGTCTATGATATTCCGCTGCTGGTTGAGTCGCTGGCCAGATATCGCCCGATAATGAACCGGATCTGTGTGGTAGACTGTGAAGAAACAGAACAGATCGCGCGCGTGCAGGCACGCAGCGGTCTTTCGGTACAGGCCGTCAGACAAATCATGAGCACCCAGGCGTCACGCCAGCAACGGCTGGCCGCCGCCGATGATGTGATTTTCAACGGTATCGGTATTACACGTGCCATGCTCGAAGAGCGGGTGCGGCAGGTGCACGAGAACTGGCTGCAGTTGATCGGGCAACAGAAGGAACAATAGCAGGACGGCAACGCGGGTGTCTATCGTCGCAGCATGGCTGCGCCAGGGGCGCTTACCGCCTCCTAATCCGCCGCAGCAGTGAGCAGGCATGCAGCACCTGCTTAATGTGATATCAAAAAACAAAAGGGTCAGTCAATTGGTTTTATACGAATATCCCATCAATGAGCGTATCCGATCCCTGATGCGACTTGAATACCTGTTCAAGCGACTGTTTGCATTTATCAGCGGTACCAGTCCCATGCATCAGCATGTTGCCTTGTCCTTGCTGTTTGAAATTATGGACACATGTGACCGTGCGGAAGTGCGCTCGGGAATCCTGCAGGACGTTGACCGGCAGAAAGCCAACCTGGAAAATTACCGCCACCATCCGAACATTGATCTGAACGCGCTCGATTCAGCCATCGCCGATTTGAATCGTGTGTCCGCTGCCCTCATGGGCAAGGGTCGCATCGGCCAGGCAGCGCGCGAAAACGAATGGCTCATGAGCCTGAAGAACCGGTTCGCGGTGCCCGGTGGCACTTCGCAGATTGATATCCCGTCTTATCATGCCTGGCAACTGTCGGCTGAAGACAATCGCCAGCGCGCGATCAGCCAGTGGGTCGAACCGTTTATGCCGCTTTTCGACGGCGTCAGCGTCGTGCTCAAAATGCTGCGCGAATCAGGCAGCCCGGTCGATGCCAGTACGCAGGAAGGCGGCGTATTCCAGGAAATGCTCGGCGGTAAAATCTATCAGATGGTGCGCGTCTGGGTATCTGGCGAGCGCCTGATCTATCCGGAAATCAGCGCGAACAAATATGTGGTATGGGTACGGTTTTCCGAATTGGACAATCAATACAAAACGCAACTGATCACAACGCCAACGGCGTTCAAAATGTCGTTCTGCAACGTCTGAACGCAGCGGTCGCGGCGATCTGGCGTGTTTTCCAGCCTCTTCCTGTTACAACTGGTCTGTTGCGATTTATTACAGGTACCGGCAAAAGGGATGCCGCGTTGGTGTAAATAGGTAAAAATAGGGGCTTCACGAATAAGAAGCGTTGTCACATCCATGCCGGCTCCCACAAGCACCCATAGAAAGTCCCGTATACTGTTGCTCCTGATCGTTATCCTCGTGCTTGCCGGTGGGGGCTATTACTATTGGCAGCACAGCGCCACTCAAGAGCCGGCAGATAAATCGGCAGCCGGTGGGCAGGCGGCAACAGCGCCGGCACAGGGCGCACGCGGTGGTGCAAGAGGCGGGCGCAATGGCCCGGCTGCCGTCGCCACACCGGTCAGCGTTGTCCCTGCCATGAAAAAATCCCTGACCGTCAGTGTCAGCGGCTTGGGTACGGTCACCGCGTTCAATACAGTAACGGTGCGCAGCCGGGTTGACGGCCCGATCCAGAAAATTCTCTTTACCGAAGGCCAGAAGGTCAATGAAGGCGACCTGCTGGTGCAGATAGATCCGCGCTCGTTCGAAGTGGCGCTGCAGCAGGCGCAGGGCACGCAGGCACAGAATGCTGCGCTGCTGGCCAATGCCAAACGTGACTTGCAACGCTATCAGACCCTGTTCAAGCAGGATTCGATTGCCCGCCAGCAGGTCGATACGCAGCAATCGCTGGTGCGTCAGTATGAGGGGCAGGCACAGAACAACAAGGCCGCCGTCGATGACGCCCGTTTGTCGCTGACCTACACCAAAGTGCGCGCGCCTATAAGTGGTCGCCTGGGCCTGCGCACGGTCGATGTGGGCAATCTGGTGTCTGCCGGCTCTACCGATGGGATCGTCACGATTACCCAGGTGCAACCCATTGCGGTGGTGTTCTCCATGCCGGAGTCCTGGTTGCCTGATGTGGCTGGTCCGCTCTACAAAGGCGAAAAGCTCAAGGTCATTTTGCGCGATCGCGACAACAAGGTGCAACTGGCCGAAGGCGAACTTGCCTCCATGGATAACGCGGTCGATACGACAACCGGCACGGTCCGGCTCAAGGCCACCTTTGCCAATGAAGACGAAACGTTGTTTCCCAACCAGTTTGTGAATACCGAACTGAAGGTGCGCGAGGTGCCAGACGCGCTGGTGGTCATGTCCGATGCCATTCAGAACAGTTCCCGTGGCCCGTATGTCTATGTGGTGAAAAAAGACAATACAGTTGAGACCCGTCAGATCGAACTGGGCGTGGTCGATAGTGGTTATACCCAGATCATCAAGGGATTGGCCGAAGGCGAGCAGGTCGTCTCCGAAGGCGTTGACCGTCTGCGTAACGGGGCCAAAGTCGAGATTGTCAAGTGAACATCTCACGCCTGTTCATTCTGAAGCCGGTGGCGACAACGCTGGCGATGATTGCCATCTTTCTGGGCGGGCTGGTCGCCTATCGTCTGCTGCCGGTCTCTGCGCTGCCTGAAGTGGACTATCCGACCATTCAGGTCGTGTCGCTGTATCCGGGTGCGGGACCGGACACCATGGCCTCGCTGGTGACCTCGCCGCTGGAGCGCCAGTTTGGCCAGATGCCCGGCTTATTGCAGATGACCTCGTCCAGCTCGGGTGGGGCCTCGGTGGTCACGCTGCAGTTCGGACTGGATGTGCAAATGAGCGTGGCCGAACAGGAGGTGCAGGCGGCGATCAATGCCGCGTCGAACCTGCTGCCTTCGGATATGCCCATGCCGCCGGTGTATAACAAGGTCAATCCGGCAGACCGGCCCGTGGTTACGCTGGCCATCTCTTCTGAAAACATGCCTTTGCATGAGGCGCGCGATCTGGTCGAAACCCGCATGGCGCAGAAACTGTCGCAGATATCGGGTGTGGGTCTGGTCAGTATAGCGGGCGGGCAGCGGCCGGCGTTGCGCATCCAGGTGAACCCTACGGCGCTGGCGGCCAATGGCCTGGCGTTAAGCGATGTGCGTACCGCCATTACCGCGGCCAATGTCAACCAGCCTACCGGCAACATTGACGGCCCGCGCCGCGGCACGACCATTTATGCCAATAGCCAGGTCAAAACTGCAGCCGAATACAACAACCTGATCCTTGCCTACAACAACGGCGCGCCCTTGCGCCTGAAGGATGTGGCCAACACGATCGAAGCGGCCGAGGATGTGCGCCAGGCCGCGTGGATCAACGATAAACCGGCCATTTTGCTCAATATCCAGCGTCAGCCCGGCGCCAATGTGATCGATGTGGTCGACAACGTGAAAAAGCTGTTGCCGCAGTTGCGACAGGCCTTGCCGGCTTCGCTGCAAGTCGATACGGTGGCTGATCGCACCGAGACCATTCGAGAATCGATCAGCCATGTGCAGAACGAAATGCTGATGGCGATCCTGCTGGTGATCGTGGTGACCTATGCCTTCTTGCGCAGTTTCAGCGCCACCGTGATTCCTTCGATTGTGGTGCCGCTGTCCATTGTCGGCACCTTCGGCGTGATGTATCTGTTGGGCTTCAGCTTGAATAATCTGACGCTGATGGCGCTGACCATTGCCACCGGCTTTGTGGTCGATGACGCCATTGTCATGATTGAGAATATCGCCCGTCATATCGAGGATGGCGAAACCCCCATGCAGGCCGCGCTCAAGGGGGCTGCCGAAATCGGCTTTACCCTGATTTCGCTGACCGTCTCGCTCATTGCCGTGTTGATTCCGCTGCTTTTTATGGGCGACGTGATCGGCAGGCTGTTCAGTGAGTTTGCCATTACGCTGGCCACTGCCATCATTATTTCACTTGTCATTTCCCTGACGCTGACGCCAATGATGTGCGCCCGCATGCTCAAGCCCGAGTCGGCGTACGAGGGTAATCGCTTGCATCGTAAAATGGGCGATGCCATCGATCGCGTCATTCACGGCTATGATCGCATGCTTACCGTTGTACTGCGACACCAGACATTGACGCTGCTGGTGGCACTGGCCACATTTGTGTTGACGATCCTGCTGTATATGTGGATACCCAAGGGGTTCTTTCCGCAACAGGATACCGGCATGATTCAGGTCATTACCGAAGCGCCGCAATCGTCGTCGTTTAAGATGATGTCCGAACGTCAGGTGCAGATTGCCCGGGCAATCAAGGCCGATCCGGCGGTCGCTTCGGTGTCGTCGTTCATCGGTGTGGACGGCTCTAACGCCACCCTTAATACCGGACGGATGCAGGTTGAACTCAAGCCCACCGCCGATCGTGAGAATATCACAGAGGTAATGCAACGCCTGCAAGAGCGCGCTTCGAAGGTGCAGGGCATGAAAGTCTATTTGCAGTCCTCACAGGACCTGACCATTGATGCCAGAGTGTCGCGCACGCAATATCAATTGAGTCTGTCCAGCCTGGATGCCGATCAGTTGCGCGAATGGGTTCCTATATTTGTTGAACATCTGGCGGCCGACAAGACGCTGGCTGGCGTCACGGACAATTTTCAGTTCAATGGCCTGCAGACCCTGGTCAAAGTGGACCGCGATGCGGCGGCGCGCTATGGCATTACCATGACGCAGATTGATGATGCACTGTACAACGCTTTTGGCCAGCGTCTGGTTTCCACGATCTTTACCCAGTCGGCGCAGTACCGGGTGGTGATGGAAGTGGCCGAGCATTTTCGCGATAATCCGGCGGACCTTGATCAGGTGTATATCAAGACCGCCGACGGCGCGCCGATTGCCCTGACACAGCTGGCGCAGATTTTACCCGGCCAGGAGTTGCTGGAGATCATGCGTGTCGATCAGTTCCCGTCCGCCCTGGTGTCTTTCAACCTGGCGCCGGGGGCATCGCTGTCTGAAGCGGTGCAACGTGTTAACCAGATCAAGGCCGATATTGCCTTGCCGCCGACCGTGGAAATGCGTTTCCAGGGAGCGGCGCAGGCGTTCGAATCTTCGCTGTCGAGCACGTTATGGTTACTGCTGGCCGCCATCTTCACCATGTATATTGTGCTTGGCGTGCTTTACGAAAGCTATATTCATCCGGTGACCATTCTGTCAACGCTGCCATCGGCTGCCGTGGGCGCGCTGCTGGCGCTGATACTTTCGGGCAACGAGCTGGACATGATCGGCATTATCGGAATTATTCTTTTGATCGGCATCGTCAAGAAAAATGCCATCATGATGATCGACTTCGCGCTGGATGCCGAGCGCCACCAGGGCATGCCGCCAGTCAAGGCGATTCATCAGGCCGCGCTGCTGCGCTTTCGGCCAATCCTCATGACCACGCTGGCGGCACTGTTTGGCGCGATTCCACTTATGCTCTCTACCGGTACTGGCGCCGAATTGCGCCAGCCTCTGGGGCTGACCATGGTGGGCGGTCTGATCTGCAGCCAGTTGCTGACCCTGTTTACCACTCCGGTCATTTACCTCATGTTTGACCGGCTGGTTAAAAAACCGAAGCCATCCGATGTGGCAGCGCAGGCTGAAATATGAGTTTGTCCCGCCCGTTCATCCTTAGACCGGTAGCAACGTCACTTCTGGCGCTGGCGGTTGCGGTGATGGGCATGGTCGCCTTTTTCCTGCTGCCGGTGTCGCCGCTGCCCACACTTGATTCGCCGGTGATTGTGGTGCGCGCGTCATTGTCGGGCGCGAGCCCGGAAACCATGGCCTCTAGCGTGGCCACGCCGCTGGAGCGTTCGCTTGGCAATATTGCCGGCATAGACCTGATGCAGTCCAGCAGTTCGGAGGGCTCCACCACCATTTTCATGATATTTGACCTGGACAAGGATGTGCACACGGCTGCCCGGGAAGTGCAGGCAGCCATCAATGCGGCACGACCACTGTTGCCCAGCAGCATGAAGCAGCCACCCACCTACCGTAATGTCAACCCGTCTTCGACACCGGTCATGGTGCTGGCCCTGACCTCGGACCTGCTTGGACAGGGCGAGTTATATGACCTTGCATCCACGATCCTGGCGCAGAAACTGGCGCAGGTGCGCGGGGTAGGGGAGGTTACCGTGGGGGGCAGTTCCCTGCCGGCCGTGCGCGTGGATTTGAACCCCAATATGCTCAACAACATGGGCATTTCGCTGGATACGGTACGCAACGCGCTGGCCGCGACCAATTCGGTCCGGCCCAAGGGGTTTCTGGACAATAACGAATATCAATGGCAACTGGCAACCAACGGCCAATTGCGTTATGCCAAAGATTTCGAGAATCTTATCGTTTCCTGGAAAAACGGTACTGCCGTGCGCCTGCGTGATGTCGCGCACGTGTATGACTCGACAGAAAGCCTGTACAACAGGGGTTTTTACAATACCAAACAGGCCGTGGTGCTGCTGGTGCGGCGGCAGGCCGATGCCAATATCATCGAGACGGTGGATGCGGTCAAAGACATGTTGCCTGACCTGACCCAGTTGTTGCCGCCGCAAGTTAACCTGGACGTGGCTCAGGATCGTACGCCCAGCATTCGGGCGACGTTGCACGAAGCCGAGCTTACGCTGGTTATCGCCGTGCTGCTGGTGATCCTGGTGGTCATGCTGTTTCTGCAAAGGTTACGCGCCACGCTGATACCAGCCATCTCGGTACCTGTCTCGCTGATGGGCACATTTATCTTCATGTACTTTTTGGGCTACTCGCTCAATACGGTCTCGCTGATGGCGCTGATCGTCGCTACCGGTTTCGTGGTCGATGACTCGATTGTGGTGCTGGAAAACGTCATGCGCTATATTGAGCGCGGCATGCACCCCATGCGCGCGGCATTGGTGGGTGCGCGCGAAGTGGGCTTTACTGTCGTCAGCATGAGCGTATCCCTGGTGGCCGTGTTTATCCCGCTGCTATTCATGGGTGGCCTGATCGGCAGACTGTTTCTCGAATTTGCCATGACCTTGTCGATCGCCATTGCCATGTCGCTGCTTGTCTCGCTCACCCTCACGCCCATGATGTGCGCGCAGTTGCTCAGGCATGAACCGAACCTGAAAAAAGGTCGCGCGCAGCGGATCTGGGATTCGTTTTTTGATCGGCTGGTCAGTGGTTACGGGCGCATGTTGCGCTTTGCCATCCGTTTTCGCTTTTTGACGCTGCTCACGTTGCTGGCCACCGTGGTCCTGAACGTCTACCTTTATATTGCCGTACCCAAAGGGTTCTTTCCCGAACAGGACACGGGCATGATCCAGGGGTTCTTTCGCGCGGACCAGGGCACGTCGTTTGCCGCCACGGTGCCCAAGCTGGAAGCCTTTCGCAAGGCGATTGTACAGAACCCGAATGTGGACACGGTCTCGGGATACTCGGGCGGGCGCGGCGGCAGCAACAACAGTTTCTTTCTGATCCAGCTCAAGCCGTTTGCCGAACGGTCGCAGTCGGCAACGGAAATTATCAACGATATGCGCAAGTCGCTGCCGACGATTCCGGGCGCGCGCCTCTCGCTGGTGCCGCAGCAGGATATTAGCGCCGGCCGGGGTGGGGATTCAGCCGGCTCGTACCAGTACGATCTGTTGTCGGGCGATCTGGATACGCTGCGCAAATGGGTGCCGCAAGTGCGACAAGCCATGGCGACGTTGCCTGAACTGGTGGATGTGCAGTCCGAGGCCGAGGAAAAAGGGCGGCGTATTGAACTGGTGATCAACCGGGAAAGCGCCACACGCCTGAATGTGGAAATGGCGACGATTGCCGGTGTGCTCAATAATCTGTTCAGCCAGCGGCAGGTCTCCACCATTTACAGCGCGCTGAACCAGTACCAGGTGGTCATGGGCATCGATGTCAAATACGCTCAGGATCCTGAAGTGCTCAAGACGGTGCAGATCATTGCCTCGGATGGCAAGCTGGTGCCGCTGTCGGCCTTCGCCTCGTTTGAAATCGGCACCTCGCCCCTGTCCGTGTCGCACCAGGGTCTGATGGCGTCCGATTCGGTCTCCTTTTCCCTGGCCGAAGGCGTGTCGCTGGAACAGGCCAGCAATGCGATTGAAAATGCGGTGGCCCGCATTGGGCTGCCGGCCAATGAAATCCAGGCCGGCTTTGGCGGCAACGCACAACTGTTTCAGCAGTCTTCGTCCCAGCAGCCGCTGCTGATCCTGGGCGCGTTGGTAGTGATGTATCTGATTCTGGGGATGCTTTACGAAAGCTATATGCATCCGCTAACGATTCTGTCGACCCTGCCGTCTGCCGGTGTGGGGGCGCTGCTGGCGCTGCTGATGGTCGATATGGAATTTACGGTAATTGCCCTGATCGGCGTTTTTCTGCTTATCGGCATCGTCAAGAAAAATGCCATTATTATGGTGGACTTTGCGCTTGCGCTGGAGCGCGAAAAAAATGTCCCGCCCGAAGAGGCCATTTATGACGCCTGCATTGTGCGCTTCCGACCCATCATGATGACCACCATGGCGGCCATGTTCGGCGCCTTGCCGCTGATTCTGGCGACCGGCGCCGGCGTCGAAATGCGCCAGCCACTGGGAATTGCCATTGTGGGCGGCCTGGTTCTGAGCCAGATCCTGACCTTGTTTACCACGCCGGTCGTGTATATTTACCTTGATAGGCTGCGCCACACCTTCGAGCGGCGTCGCAAAAACAAAAGCACACCTGCCGGCGGGCGCGAAGTGACGCCCCGTCCAGGTCAATAACAGTCGTGAATTCTCTCTTATGAAAAACACCAGAAATGCTGTGTCACCCTTAACCAGACCATTGCGCCTGAGCGTAGCGGCGGCTGCCTTGCTGCTGCTGGCAGCGTGTGCGGTGGGGCCCGATTACGTTGTTCCGCAACAGGACACCGGAGTCGGTTTCAAATCGGCCCAAGGGTGGGTGCAGGCCCGGCCGGGTGCTCCGCTGGCCAGCGATAGCTGGTGGCAGCGTTATCAGGACCCTTTGCTGAGCGAGCTGGTCGGACGCCTGAATGTTTCCAATCAGACGCTGGCCCAGGCCGTGGCGCGTTACGATCAGGCGGTGGCAGCGACAGCGCAGTCACGCTCGTCATTTTTCCCCACGACCGGTTTCAGCTTGTCGGGTGATCGGGCCAAATCGGCCGCCGGCATTGGCAATTCGGTGAACGGTTCGGTGTCTCTGCAATGGGAAGCCGACTTGTGGGGCAAACTGCGCCGGCAATACGAGAGCAGCAGAAGTGATGAGCAGGCCAGCAGGGCTGAGGTAGCGGCCGCGCGTCTGAGCATGCAATCGACCCTGGCCCAGCAATATTTCGCCCTGCGCATGCTGGATGAACGCAAGCGCCTGCTGCAGGCCAATGTGCGCGCTTACGAGCGCTCGGTACAGATCAATCAGAATCGTTATGATCAGGGTGTGGCTGCCCGCGCCGATGTGGTCAGCGCCCAGGCGCAGCTTGAGGGCGCGCGCGCTTCTGCCATTGCCATTGAAGCAGATCGCAATGTGCTGGAGCATGCCATCGCGGTGCTGATTGGTCAGCCACCCGCGTCGTTTGCCATCGAAGCGACCGCCTACGACGTTCACTTCCCCTCCATTCCGGTGGATGTGCCCTCTACGCTGTTGTTGCGGCGTCCCGACATCGTGGCAGCCGAAAGACGGGTGGCAGCGGCCAACGCGCAGATCGGCGTGGCCCAGGCGGCCTGGTTTCCTGATCTGACTCTGGGTGGCTCGGTAGGTAATACTACGGCCACATTGGCGCAGTGGCTGGCCTCGCCGCTGCAGTTCTGGTCGCTCGGCCCTGCGCTGGCCATGACTGTGCTCGATGGCGGCGCGCGCGCCGGGGCGGTGGATGCTTCCAGGGCATCCTATCGTGCCGAAGTGGCGACCTATCGTCAAACCGTGCTGACCGGCCTGCAGGAAGTGGAAGACGCTATCAGCACGCTGCGGGTACTGGAGCGCCAGCAGGCGGCACAGATGCGCGCCCTCACTGCCGCCCGCCAGTCGCTGGCCATCACCCAGAACCAGTATCTGGCCGGACTGGTCGATTATTTGAGTGTGGCCCAGGTACAGTCAACTGCCTACTCGGCAGAGCAGACTGCCCTGCAACTGGAAAGCCAGCGTCTGCAGGCCAGTGTGCAATTGATTGCCGCGCTTGGCGGAGGCTGGGACAAGCAGGCACTACAAGCCCGGACGGCGCCGTAACGGCAGCGGGACGACAATAAGCGACAACGGGGTGACCGGATAAATCATCAGGGTTTCTGATGTGATCGTAAATGCCCTGATGGCACAAGGGTTCTTCCGGTACGATCGAAATAGTGTGGTAAAAATAGTTATATTCTTATTGCTGTTTTTATCCCGGTTTTCATACAGGTTCTACTGCTATGCCTATTTACAAATGTGAATCTTCCTCGGTCAATCCCCAGACGTTCCCGCTCGATGAAATCGTGATGGGCCTGCGCGAAGCACGCTTCAAATGGCGCGCCGACCAGAACCGCCTCAAGGAAATGGGCGGTCGCCATCTGCCGTCGCCTCATACCATCAACGAGGCATTGGAGCTGGTAATTGGCGCGTTGTTTCCCATGCGTCTGGGTCCGAACGATCTGTTGCAGGAAAACGAAGATTTTTATGTCGGCCACACCATCGGGGTTGCGTTAAACACGCTGCTGACCCAGGTGCGGCTTGAAGTACGCCACCAGCACCGCAACGACAGCGCTGATCCGGCGGGCCTGGAAGAGAAGGCTGTCGGGATCGTGCGGGAATTTGCCCGCAAGTTACCTGGTGTACGCCGCTTGCTGGATACCGATGTCTACGCGGCCTATTCCGGCGACCCGGCTGCCAAGAGCGTGGATGAGGTATTGTTGTGCTATCCCGGAGTGCTTGCCATGGTTTACCATCGGCTGGCCCATTGCCTGTATACGCTCGGGGTTCCCCTGGTGGCGCGCATTGCCGCTGAGCTGGCGCATGGCCAGACCGGCATTGACATTCACCCGGGGGCGCAAATTGGCGCCGGGTTCTTTATCGACCATGGAACAGGCGTGGTCATTGGGGAAACCGCGATTATCGGCGAACGGGTGCGGCTGTATCAGAACGTGACCCTGGGCGCCAAGAGTTTTCCAACCGAGAGCAATGGCGATCTGAGCAAGGGTATTGCCCGTCATCCGATCGTGGAAGATGATGTTGTTATATATGCCGGAGCAACGGTGCTGGGCCGGGTGACCATCGGCAAGGGCGCCGTGGTAGGCGGCAACGTGTGGCTCACACACGATGTGGCCCCGGGCTGTTTCGTGCGTCAGGCATCTGCCAGCAACAAGGAAGCGTTGTTCAATGGCAACTGTGATTAAACCGCGCCACGGCTAAATGCCGGCGCCAAGCCTGTATGAACAAAGTCATACAGGCTTTTTTTGTGTTTCAGCGCTTGCATCTGTGCGCTGTCATCTTGTTTGCTGAGGACGGCAGGGCAACGGCGGGCCTGCTAAAACGAGCTGGCCATTAACCAGCTATTAACCGACCAGCCCACGGATGGCAGCAATGCCGTGTGCGCCGTGTTCGCGCGCCACCCCCAGGGTTGCCGCCGATTGCCCGCCGATGGCGTACACCGGCAGGCCCGCTTCGCTGGCGATGCTGGCAAAACCGTCCCAGCCCAGCGGCGGCTGATCCGGATGCGACGGGGTTTCCAGCACATGCCCCAGCACCACAAAGTCTGCGCCCAGTACCTGGGCATACAGTGCATCGGCCGTATTATGGGCTGAGACCCCGACAAGGTACTTTTCTTCGGGCAGCGGACGGCCCTCTGCGAGCAGGGCGTCCTGCGCTCTCAATTGCACGCCGTCAGCCAGCTTCCACCACGCTTTGGGATGCACGCTGTTGACCAGCACCCGGGCGCCGGCAGCATGACAGCAGTCGATGGCGCGTTCGAATATGGCTTTCAGGCTGGCTGCCGCCGGACCATCGGGCCAGGCCGGTTCACGCAATTGCACCAGTCGCAAGCCATTATCCAGTTGCTGTTGCAGGCCAGCCAGCCACGATTGGCTGTTCTCAGGCGTCTGAATGTTCGAGATTGCATAGTGTTCCGGCAGTGCCAGCCAGCGCAGCGGGGGCAGGGAGGCTGGCAGCAACTCTCCCAGCTTGCCCGCATTGTCGGGCGTCGTCCAGGCCAGTTGCTGCTCTTCCAGCGACCTGGGCGTGCCTTGCCAGCCGGTAACCCGCCAGAAGGCCAGGTTGACAATGGTTTTAGGGTACTCATAGGTGAATGTCACCCACGGGGTGCAGGTATGTACGTCTATACCGAGCTCTTCCTTGAGTTCGCGCACCAGCGCCTGTTTCTGGGATTCACCCTCTTCGATCTTGCCTCCGGGAAACTCCCACCAGTCTTCCCAGGGTTTGCCTTTGGGGCGCTGGCCCAGCAGAATCTCTCCGGTTTGCTCATTCAGAATGACACCGACCACGACTTTGATATACGGTTTTGTTTCGCTCATTGACCAGCTCCGCTGTCAGCCTGTGCGCCGGATTCCGCTGTCATCTGCCTGGCCGCCCAGTCGCGGGCAAAATGGCGGGCCACACGGCCGGAGCGCGAGCCGCGTTCGATTGTCCATTGCAAGGCTTCGGTTCGGCTTGCGGCGATAGACTCTGGTGGGCAGCCCAGCTCGCGCAGCCAGTGCGCGACTATATCCAGGTAATCGTCCTGGCGGAAAGGGTAGAACGATAGCCAGATGCCGAAGCGCTCGGACAGCGAGATCTTTTCTTCCACGGTTTCACCCGGGTGAATTTCCCCGTCGGACTGATGCTTGGTGGACAGGTTTTCGTTCATATATTCGGGCATCAGGTGGCGGCGGTTGGACGTTGCGTAAATGAGCACGTTGTCGCCGGCCGAAGCAATGGAGCCGTCCAGTACCGATTTGAGGGCCTTGTAGCCGGCTTCACCTTCTTCGAACGACAGATCGTCACAGAAAATGATGAATCTTTCCGGACGGTCGGCCACGATATCGACCAGATCGGTCAGGTCGGCCAGGTCGGATTTGTCCATTTCTACCAGGCGCAGGCCCTGCGTTGCGTATTCTGCCAGCATGGCCTTGACCAGGGAACTTTTGCCGGTGCCGCGGGCGCCGGTCATCAGCACATTGTTGGCCGGTTTTTGTTGCAGAAAGTGGCGGGTGTTGCGATCGATCGTGTCCCGCTGCCGTTCGATATGCAGCAGGTCGTCCTTCTGGATGGTGGAGATATGCTTGACCGCTTCAAGCCAGCCGGTTGATCCCTTGCGGCGCCAGCGAAAGGCATGGGCGCTCCAGTCTATCGGCGGGGGCGCCGGCGGGAGCCAGGCGGCCAACTGGCGCAGGACCTGGTCGGCACGTTCGATCAGGGAGGAGAGGTTGGGACGGGAATCGGGGCTGCTCACTTGCGTGTCCTATGTGGTCAATAGCGGTCAAAATGCATACATTATCATCAAAAAAAGGCCTTTGTCTGTTTCTTGTTGCGGGCTGGAATATAATCACAGCTTGCCGTGAGTTAATTCCCTTTTCTGCTTCAGGATCTGCCTTGAACCTCCCAGAGATTATCCGTCCCATCAACGATGATATGCGCGCCGTGGATGGCGTAATCCGCAACAAACTCGACTCTGACGTTGTTCTTATCCGTACCATTGGTGACTACATCATCGGGGCAGGGGGCAAACGCATGCGGCCCGCACTGGTGCTTATGGCGGCCCGTGCCTTTGGCTATCAGGGGCAGGCCCATCACACGCTGGCTGCGGTGGTTGAGTTTATCCACACTTCCACGCTCTTGCACGACGATGTCGTTGACGAGTCTGATATGCGTCGCGGCCGCGAAACCGCCAATGCCGTATTCGGCAATGCCGCCAGCGTGCTGGTCGGCGACTATCTGTACTCACGGTCATTCGAGATGATGGTCGAGCTCGACTCGATGCGAATCATGCAGGTGCTGTCAGCCGCTACCACCGTGATTGCCGAAGGCGAAGTGCTGCAGTTGCTCAATGTGCATGATCCGGACGTCTCTGTCGAACGCTACTTGCAGGTGATCCGCTACAAAACGGCCAAGCTTTTCGAAGCCGCCATGCAGACCGGCGCCTTGCTGGCCGGGGCAACGTCGGCGCAGGAAAGCGCGGCAGCCGACTATGGTCGCTACGTGGGCACGGCGTTTCAGCTGATTGACGACGTGCTCGATTACACGGGTGATGTAGAATCGCTGGGTAAAAATGTGGGTGACGACCTGCGCGAAGGCAAGCCGACGCTGCCGCTTATTCGCGTCATGCAGGTGGGTACGCCACAGCAACGTTCCCTCATCCACAAGGCGATTGAAACGGGCGAGGCCGATTTTGCCGATGTGGCCCGCGCCATCAACGACACCGATGCCCTGGAATACACCCGCCAGGTTGCCCGCGAAGAGGCTGAACGTGCGCGCACTGCGCTGCAGGCATTCCCCGACTCCGAGTTTAAGGAATCGCTGCTGGCATTTTGTACGTTCGCCACCGAACGCGACCGCTGACCCATGCCGATGCCATTTGCGCATCGGCCACCATATTCTGCATTTTGATATTAATTATGCCGCTCAGGGTTTACCTGAGTCGCGATTCTGCTCGCGCGCGCCCGATAAAAAATTGGGTTATAGTTGTCTGGTAAAACCGTGTTCACGGCCAGCCAACGGCGTACGGCCTGAATTTAAAAAATAATTTTTTAGAGGTTCAAGATGATCAAGAGCAAACTGAAAGCAGCCTTACTGGGATTTGCCATCACGTTGGCTGTGCCGGCAACTACCGTTGCTCAAGCACAGGACAAAGAGCTTGTGGTTGCCACCGATACCGCTTTTGTGCCCTTCGAATTTAAGCAGGACGGCAAATATGTGGGTTTCGACGTTGAATTGTGGGAAGCGCTGGCCAAGGATATGGGCGTCAAATACCGCCTGCAGCCCATGGATTTTAACGGCATCATTCCCGGTCTGCAGACCAAGAATATCGACGTGGCGCTCGCTGGCATCACCATCAAGGATGAGCGCAAAAAGGTCATCGATTTCTCTGATCCTTATTACGAAAGCGGTATTGCCATCCTGACATCGGTCAAGAACAAGGACACCATCAAGACAGCCAAAGATCTGGCCGGCAAGGAAGTAGCGGCAAAAACAGGCACTGCGACGGTTGATTTCCTGAAAAAGGAAGTGCCGGACGCCAAAGTCAAACTGTTCCCCAATATCGACAACGCGTTTCTTGACCTGGCCACCGGCCGCGTCGATGCCGTCGTGCATGATACCCCCAACGTACAGTATTACGCCAATACAGGTGGCAAGGGCAAGGTCCTGGTGACCGGCTCCGTACAAAGCGGCGACTTCTATGGCATTGCCTTTTCCAAAGGCAGCGACCTGGTCGAGAAAGTTAACGCGTCACTCAAGAAACTGAAAGAGAATGGCGAATACGACAAAATCTACACCAAATGGTTTGGTCAGGCAGTGAAGTAATTGCCTGCGCACCCCATGTATGACAATGCATTGCGGGTGCTGCATCGCCGAAATTGCGATCCGGTGATTGTTTCCCTGCGGATACAGTCACCGGATTTTGCTTTTTGCGGTCACAATATTCAAACAGGACTCACACATGGATTTTGACTTTTCCGTTGTTCAAGACGCCCTGCCCAGCCTGATGGCGGGCACCTGGGTCACAATCAAGATTACATTCTGGGGGCTTTTTGGCGGGGTGCTGCTCGGCGCTATCACAGGTGTGATCAGGGCCTACATCCCGTCCCTGTTTTGCGCTGAAACCATTCGCCGCAATCCGGTCGCCGGCATCCTTGGCCCGCTTCTGAGCCTGCTGGCTCAGCTTTATGTACTGGTGGTACGGGGCACGCCCATCGTAGTGCAGGTGATGTTCATCTATTTTGCCTTGCCGTTGCTCATGGACCTGCGCGTGGACGGCATGTCTGCCGCCATTGCCACCTTGATTATCAATTCCGGGGCGTATATTGCAGAAATCGTGCGCGGCGCGCTGCAGTCGGTTCCCAAGGGGCTGTTCGAGGCCGGGCAATCCATGGGCCTGTCCTTTCACAGGATTCTGCTCAAGATTATCTGGCCGGTCGCGTTTCGCCGCATGATCCCCGCATTGGGCAACCAGTGCATTATCAGTCTGAAGGACTCCTCGCTCTTTATCGTGATCGGCGTGGCCGAGCTGACCCGTCAGGGCCAGGAAATCATGGCCGCCAACTTTCGCGCGGTGGAAATCTGGGGCGCTGTCGCCGTCATTTACCTGATTCTGAACGGGCTGATCGCACTGGCCCTGAAAATCATGGAACACAGGATGCGTAACGTATGAGTATGGTCACATTTGAAAACGTCGTCAAAAAGTTTGGCGACAATACGATTTTGAACGACATCAGCCTGAGCATTGAAAAGGGCGAAGTAGTGGTGGTGGTCGGGCCTTCCGGTTCGGGAAAGAGCACGTTCTTGCGCTGCATCAACGCCCTGGAAACCATCCAGGAAGGCGATATCCGGGTGGGCGAGCTCAGTGTGCGCGGCACTCAGGCTGAGGTGCGCGAGCTGCGTCGCGAAGCAGGTATGGTGTTTCAGCAGTTCAATCTTTTTCCACAACTGACGGCGCTGGAAAACGTCATGTTCGGTCCGCTGGAGTCGCGTGGTGTATCCAAGCAGCAGGCGCGTACCGAAGCCATCGCATTGCTGGACAAGGTCGGACTGGCTGAAAGAATGAACCATTATCCGAGCGAACTGTCTGGCGGCCAGCAACAACGGGTGGCCATTGCCCGTTCGCTGGCGGTCCGGCCGCTGTTGATGCTGTTTGACGAACCGACCTCGGCACTGGATCCTGAGCTGCGCCATGAGGTGCTCAAAGTGATGAAAGATCTGGCCGAAGAGGGCATGACGATGGTGGTGGTGACGCACGAAATGGATTTTGCCAGAAAGGTCGGCAGCCGCCTGCTTTTTATCGATAATGGCAAAATTGCGCACGATGGTAAACCGGCAGAGCTATTGTCTTCACCGCCAAGTCAGCGTTTGAAAGATTTTCTGCAGCATGTGGTGTAAATTACAAGGTTCCCCCGTTTTTTCCAGGAAGTAGTCAGAAATGCCCCAATATCGTTCCAAAACCTCGACCCATGGTCGTAATATGGCCGGTGCGCGTGCCTTGTGGCGCGCCACAGGCATGAAAGACGGCGATTTCGGCAAGCCGATCGTTGCCGTGGTTAACTCTTTTACTCAGTTTGTTCCGGGACACGTGCACCTGAAGGACATGGGGCAACTGGTTGCACGGCAAATCGAGGCAGCGGGCGGTGTGGCCAAGGAGTTCAATACGATTGCGGTTGACGATGGTATTGCCATGGGTCACGGCGGCATGCTGTATTCGCTGCCATCGCGCGAACTGATTGCCGACTCGGTCGAATATATGGTTAACGCGCATTGCGCCGATGCCATGGTCTGCATTTCCAACTGCGACAAGATCACACCGGGCATGCTGATGGCTGCCATGCGGCTGAACATTCCGGTTGTCTTCGTTTCAGGTGGTCCGATGGAAGCCGGTAAAGTGCTTGCTCCGGAAACCAACAAGGTGATCAAGCTGGATCTGGTCGACGCCATGATCAAGGCTGGCGATCCGACCGTGTCGGATGCCGAAACCGATGAAATTGAACGCAATGCATGTCCGACCTGCGGCTCCTGTTCCGGCATGTTTACCGCCAATTCCATGAATTGCCTGACCGAAGTGCTGGGCTTATCTTTGCCGGGCAACGGCACGATCGTGGCTACCCATGCCCGTCGTCGGGCACTTTTTGAACGCGCCGGCCATCTGGTGGTTGAACTGTGCAAGCGCTACTATGAGCAGGACGATGCCTCTGTGTTGCCGCGTGCCATCGCAACCAAGGCGGCCTTTGAAAACGCCATGACACTGGATGTGGCCATGGGCGGTTCCACCAACACGGTGCTGCATTTGCTGGCTGCTGCTCAGGAAGCTGGGGTTGATTTCACGATGGCCGACATTGACCGTATATCGCGTCATGTACCATGTGTCTGCAAAGTGGCGCCTGCGACCAACAAATTCCATATCGAAGATGTACATCGTGCCGGCGGCGTGATCGCCATTTTGGGCGAACTTGGTCGCGCGGGCCTGCTGGATCTGAATGCCGGCAACGCGCACAGCGGTACGCTGGGCAAGGCCATTGAGCAGTGGGATGTTAACAGCGGTCATGCCACGGAAGAGGTCAAGACGTTCTTCAAAGCCTCTCCTGGCGGGGTGCCCACTCAGGTGGCCTTCAGCCAGGACCGGCAGTTTGCCGAACTGGATCTGGACCGTGCCGAAGGCTGTATCCGTGACAAGGCCCATGCCTATTCGCAGGATGGCGGTCTGGCTGTGCTGTACGGTAATCTGGCGGAAAATGGCTGTATCGTTAAAACCGCAGGTGTGGATGAAAGTATCCTGAAGTTCACCGGCCGGGCCATTGTGTTCGAAAGTCAGGAAGATGCGACCGAAGGTATCCTGGACGGCAAGGTAAAAGAAGGCCACGTTGTCATTATTCGCTATGAAGGGCCCAAAGGGGGCCCTGGCATGCAGGAAATGCTGTACCCGACGTCATACCTCAAATCCAAGGGGCTGGGCGCCAAGGCGGCGTTGCTGACCGACGGCCGTTTCTCGGGCGGCTCTTCGGGGCTGGTCATCGGCCATGCCTCACCGGAAGCGGCAGAAGGGGGCACCATTGGCCTGGTGCATGACGATGACGTGATCGAGATCGATATTCCAAACCGTACAATCAACCTGGCGGTGGATGAAACCGAACTCACGCGTCGCCGTGCCGAGATGGAAAATCGCGGTCAAAGCGCCTGGCATCCGGTACATCGTGAGCGTTACGTATCACAGGCGCTCAAAGCCTATGCTGCGATGGCTACCTCAGCCGATCGCGGTGCAGTGCGCGACATCAGTCAGCTGATAAAATAAAGCGAAGCAAACATGCGGCCGGTTTATCCGGCCGTTTTTCTTTGCACTGGCCGTCACCGTTGTTGCGCATTTTCCTGTTGTATTCACAAACCAGGAGAGACACGTATGACAAAGGCAGACAAAGCAGCAGATAGCGGGAAAGCCGATAGCACGGCAAAGCGCCAGTCACGCAGGCCGGCTGCAGATCAGTCCGGGCGCAGCCTCAAGAGAACCGAGCCTGCGACACTGGATGCAGGCGGCAGCGCGCATGGTGGCCCGGCAATCAAGAGGCGCCTGAGCAAACCACGCAAAAGGGACTTTCCGGTGAGCCAGGCGCGGCGCTACCTTGAACCGGGACCCATCGTGCTGGTCTCATCGCACTGGCAGGGTCACCACAATATCATGACCATGGGCTGGCATTGCATTCTGGAGTTTGCGCCCTCATTGTTCGGCTGCTTGATTTCATCTGGCAATCACAGTTTCGATATGATCCGCAACAGCGGGGAATGCGTCATCAATTTGCCTACCACTGCGCTCACTGATATTGTCTGCCGCATTGGCAATTGCAGCGGCAGCGCGGTGGACAAATTTGCCGAATTTGGCCTGACCGCCAGCCCGGCAGAACGGGTGAGTGCGCCGATTATCGAGCAATGCCATGCCGCCTTCGAATGCAAGCTGCATGACGATGTGCTGGTCGAAAAATACAATTACTTCATCTTCGAGATTGTGAAGGCGCATGTCGCCGCGCGGCCGGCACACCCGGAAACGCTGCACTATACCGGTGATGGCGTCTTCATGGTGGCTGGCAAAGTCATCAGCCGCCGCAGCCTGTTTACCAAAGTACTGTAGCGATCCGGATGCAGGTAAGCGGCGGCGCCGTAGCGCCTGCCGCCTGCCTGGGCTAACCCGAATTGCGCAGGCCAGTGGCGATGCCGTTGATGGTCAGATGGATGGTGCGCTGGCTGCGCATCTGTTCGAGCTT
>Ga0308158_10001539_pt1 | contig 24406 bp, 21 predicted proteins | sample PhyBR2_FD_201038 | JGI IMG/M metagenome (GOLD analysis project Ga0308158, IMG submission 201038) | Phyllosphere microbial communities from UC Gill Tract Community Farm, Albany, California, United States - DLSLB.R2 | ecosystem: Host-associated > Plants > Phyllosphere > Unclassified | place: USA...
TAACGAGGCAAATTTTGTCGGTAAAGCGCATGGTTTTCGGTATGGTGAGAAGTCAGTTCAGGGTGGTGCGCACGATGTTACTGTGTCCCTCATAGGCATCCTGCTGGTTGAAGTGCTGCACGTGGTACTCGACGGTCGTACCAGGTGGAAACGCGTACGTATCCACGAAGGGCGAGCGGACATTAGCGGCTACTTGTTCCCACGCCGCGCCTTCGGCAATAACCCGGCGGTACACGTGCACCTTTTCCAGCATTTCCTTGGAAAAGGCAATGTGGCGGCCGGCTGGCGTCAGGGTCAGTTCAATCAGAAATTTATGAGCATTCATGGTAAATGATAAGCTAAATAACTGTCCTACACGAGCATGCCCAGCAGGAGAAACACCAGAAAGCCCAGAAAAAACGCGGAGGTAAGCCAAGGCGACTCCGGCTCCTCGTGGGCCTCGGTCAGCAGTTCTTCCGTCACCAGGAACAGCAGGGCTGCCAGCCCGAAGGAGAGCACCAACTCCATGACATTGTCGGAAGCGCCCTGCAGCACCGTGATGCCGACGCTCGCCCCCACCACCAGCAGCGCCGACAGCCCCGCCACGATGCCCACCGTCCGGGCTTTGGTTTGCCCCTCCTGCCGCAGCTCCACGGCCGTAGCCAGGCCCAGCGACAAAACCTCAATGGTCAAGGCAATGGCGAGCAGCATGCCTTCCTTGGCCCCGGCGGCGAAGCCAATACCCAGCAGCAGGCCGTCGATGAGAATGTCGATGCTAACCCCGGTAAGCAGGCCCATGGGCAAGGTGCCGGCCGGACTCGCCGCTTCCCCCGGAGAAGTCTGCGATGCCACGGGTGCCTCGGCCGGCCGCGAAACAGACTTCTCCTTATCGGCGGCTTTGCGGGTGAAAAAGCGCAGGGCCAGCATCACCCCCACTCCCAGGGCAAAGCCCAGTCCTACTTCCAGCGGGCGGTGGCGTTTCACGATGTCGGGGAGCAGCTCGACGGCTACCACGGAAAACACGACCCCGGCGGCAAAGTGCAGGATGGCGCTGCGAATGGATGCCCCCGGCGGGCGCAGTACGGCCACCCCGGCCCCCACCACCATCACGACGGCGGGCACTAGCGCGTAGAGCAGCACCTGCACCCAGGAGGGCTGCACCGCTGGTGCGGCGGTTAGTAAAAAAGGCAAGAGCAGGGAGTTCGGCATAAGTGAACAATGGATAAGAAGAAGATGAAAGGGAGGCTAAGCAACGGCTTTATGCCGTAAATCTGCCCTCAATCGTAAGAGGCCGATGGTTTGGAATGGTCGCTCGGCGCGGGCCGCTCCAACCGGCTCGCCACGGTCAGCACCACCCAGGTCAGGGCCGCGCTGAGCAGGGCCAGCCCCAAGCTGCCCAAGCCGGTAGTGACGCCAATGGCAGCCGTTATCCACCGTCGTCAGCCCCTGAATCTCGCGCGTCTGACTAAGCTTGAGAATGGCCCCGGCGCCGATGAAGACAATACCGGTGACCAGGCCCTGGATGACGCGTGACACGCCATCGGGCGACATCCCGCTTCCTGCCGCCGCCAGCACGAACACCGTGGTGCCCAGCGAGACGAGGATGTGCGTGCGCAGCCCGGCCGACTTGCCCGCCCGCTCCCGCTGCCAGCCAACGATGCCGCCGAGCAGCGCGGCCGCCACCAACCGGATGATGGTGTGTACTAGCTGCGTTTTATTGGGCAGGCCCGCAGTCAGCTCGTCCCATATAATTTCCATCATGGCCGGTTCGGAGAAAGATGCTGGGTAAAGGCGTTAAAGTTGCCTACGCTGTCCTGCGCGTAGCACCAGATGTCGTCGATGCGCGTTTGACAGGGCAGGTGCTGGCCAGCGCCGTCATGCAGGCTATCCAGCCGGACGGTGCACCGGGTTTGGGGGCGCAGGGTGCCAAGCTCCCACCGAAAAGCGTCGTTAACGTCCACCTCCGTCCGGTAGTAGGTCGCCTTGCTGGGATTCACCACCGTAAGCGTGGCACTGTCCACAGCTACCTGCAGGCGTAGGCGTAGGCTATGCGAGCCCATCTTCTTGCCACATCCCGCCAGCGGCCCTACGGCGACAGCCAGCAGCAACAGGCAGTAAAACATCTTTATCAGCATAGTTTGGATACCTAATGGCATTGTGACGCGACTCATGACGTTGAGTGCTTGAACGCGGTCCACGGGAGGTTTATGCTGCAATTACATATTGAGGGCGCCGAGGCCGGCCGCGGTCAGGCAGGCTTCCTTGAAGGCTTCGGCGTAGGTGGGGTGGGCGTGCGACATCAGGCCCACGTCTTCGGCCGCCCCGCGGAAGTGCATGATGCCCACGGCCTCGGCGATGATGTCGGCCACGCGCGCGCCAATCATGTGCACGCCCACAATCTCGTCGGTTTGCGCGTCGGTGAGCACCTTTACCAGCCCTTCCGTGTCGGCCCCGGCCAGCGCCCGGCCCGAGGCAGAGTAGGGAAACAAACCTATCTTGTAGGCTCGCCCGGCTTCCTTGAGCTGCTCTTCGGTGTAGCCCACACTGGCCACTTCCGGCCAGGTGTACACCACGCCAGGAATAAGCAGGTAGTTGACTTCCGGGGTCTTGCCGGCAATGAGCTCGGCCACGTACACGCCCTCGTCGGAGGCCTTGTGGGCCAGCATGGCCCCGCGCACCACGTCGCCGATGGCCCAGATGCCGGCTGCGGTGGTTTGCAGGTCTTCGGTCACTTTCACCCGCCCCTTTTCGTCCAGCTCCACGCCGGCCGCGGCCAGGTTCAGGCCGTCAGTGTAGGGTCGGCGACCCACTGACACTAGGCAGTAGTCGCCTTCCAGCTTGAGCTCGGCACTCGGTCCGCCCTCCGCCGTGAGCGTCACGGTGTCGCCCTTGCGCTCCACGGCCGTGACCTTGTGGGAAAGGTAAAACTCCAGGCCCTGCTTTTTGAGGGAGCGCAGCAATTCCTTACCCAGGGTGCGGTCCATGGTGGGAATGAGGGCGTCGGTGTATTCCACCACCGACACCTTGCTGCCCAGCCGGGCGTATACCGAGCCCAGCTCCAGGCCGATGACGCCCCCGCCCACGATAATCAGGTGCTTGGGCAGCTCGCGTAATGCCAAGGCCTCGGTGCTGGTGATGACGCGCTCCTTGTCCAGGGTGATGAACGGCAGGGTGCTGGGCTTGGAGCCGGTAGCGATGATGATATTTTTGGCCGTCAGCTGCTGCTCTTCCCCACCGCTCCCGTCGCTGGGCTGCACCCGCACGGTGGTGGCGTTGACAAACGAGGCGACGCCGTGAATAACGTCTACTTTGTTTTTCTTCATCAGGAACACCACGCCGTCGCAGACCTTCTTTACCACCTGGTCTTTGCGGGCCATCATGCGGGGCAGGTCGGCGCGCAGGTTGTCGGCGTCGATGCCATGCTCCATGAATTGGTGGGTGGCTTTGTTATAGAGCTCGGTGGATTCGAGCACGGCCTTGCTCGGGATGCAGCCCACGTTGAGGCAGGTGCCGCCCAGGGTGGGGTACTTCTCGATGATGGCGGTTTTCAGGCCGAGCTGCCCGCAACGCACGGCGGCGATGTAGCCGCCGGGGCCGGAGCCGATGATGAGTACGTCGTAAGTAGTCATGAAAGAAGAAAATAGAGAGCGTTATACTTTAAAACGGCTCGATGTGCACCAGCACGTTGTACACGGCGGGGCGCGCCTGCTTGGTGGCCGCTTTGACCGCGCCGGCGATGGCATGGCCCTCGCGCACCGAGATGCTGCCGTCCACCACCACGTGTAGGTCCGCGAAGCACTCGAAGCCCATCTTGCGCACGAAGCACTTTTCGGTGGTTACTACGCCGGGCATCGCCTGGGCCAGGGCCCGGATGTCGTCAGCCCAGGCGAGGGCCGGGGCCTTGTCCATGATTTCGCCGAACGCGGGCCGGAAAATGTGGTAGGCGTTGTAGACGATGAAAACGCAGGCCACCAGCGCGGTCCCGCCCTTGCCCAGCATCAGGACAATATTGGCCCCGATGCCGACCAGGGTCGACACCTGGCCGCGCTCGGCGCGCTCGCGGTTGGTGGGCGCCGCGGAATGAGAATCAGGCATGGGCGGGGTGGTTTGGGGTTTCGGATGCCGGCACTGGCCGGCGTCAGCTACTGGTGGGTTTCGTGCTGGGCAAAATCGCCGCGCTCTACCTGAATAGTGGCGTGCTGAATGGGGTGCTGGCCCGTGATATACTCGTGGGTACGGGCCAGCACCTGTTCATGCTCAGCCTCCCCGGCCAACACGACATGCACGCTCAGCGCATTTACGCCCGAGGTGAGTACCCAGGCGTGCAGGTCATGCACCGCCGCCACGCCGGGCACTTGCAGCAGGCCCTGGCGCAGGGTTTCGAGGTCCACATCCTTGGGGGTACTTTCCAATAGCACGTCCACCGCTTCCTTGAGCAGCACCCAGGTGCGGGGCAGAATGAAGAGGCCAATGCCGGCCGAGAGCAGCGGGTCGGCGTAGTACCACTTGGTGGTGAGCATGATAACGCCGGCCACCAGCACGCCCACGGAGGTGAGCATGTCGGAGAGCACCTCGAAGTAGGCCCCCTTCATGTTCAGGCTTTCCCCCGAGCTTTTACGCAGCAGGTATACCCCGTACAGGTTCACCAGCAGGCCCACGCCGGCCACCCACATCATGGTAGTGCTTTCCACCTTAGGCGGATTCAGAAAGCGCTGTTGATTAAGAAAATTCGCCTGCTGCCGCGCGGCGGGCGTTTCGGGGTGAAAATATTCGGCCGATTCGCTCTGGATGAAGGTGGCCCCGGGCTGCACGCCCAGGATGGCCTGCATGGCCAGAACGTTAGCCCGGCACAAGTGTTTGAGCGCCGTGACAAAGGCCTGGTCGCTGGCCAGGCACTCGTTCCACCACCCGTACTGGGCCGAAAACTTGGCCGTTACGAATATTTCGTTGATGGGAGTGTAGAACTGCAAGTCGGAGAAGCGGGCAGCAAACGCCTGAGCGTAAGCCGCAAAGTGCGTGGGAAATTCCGGGTTCTGAAAATTATTCAGCCAATCGGGCAGGCCGAAGTGCAGCAAATCCACGATGGGCGTGATGCCCAGTTCCCGCAGGTAGCCAAACACTTGGTCGGTGAAGGTCCAGTCGTACTGGTTGGGGCCGGTATGCACCCGGTAGTAGGGCGGGCCGTAGCGCAGAAATTCGAGGCCCAGTTCCTTGATTAAGTCGAAGTCCTCCCGCCAGCGTTGGTAGTGGCCGGTTTTCTCCAACTCGTCTACCCGGTGCGTGGTGCCGTCGGGCAGCCGGATGGTGGGATAGCTGTTTTCGATGCCGGTGGCAAACATAAAGGCGCTCATACCGCAGGAAGTAAGGAGTAGGGAAAGGAAAAGCAACGAAATCAGCAGCGGACTAGTGGGTAGCCGGGGGCGTAATTACCACCTGGCGGCGGCTTACCTGATAGAGCTGGCTGGTAGCTAGCCCGGCCAGCCAGCCGGGTAGTAGCTGCTGGTAAGCCGCCGCGTCGGAGTGCTTCCCATGGGCTTCCCACGCGGCCCGGGTGGCCCATTCCTCAACCGTGAAAAAAGTATTGAGCGCGCTTGGGTCCTCGTACACGGTGTAACTCAGGCAGCCGGCTTCCTGGCGCGTGGGAACGGCCAGCGCTGCTTCCGTGGCTAGGAAGACGGGCCGGCTTTCGGGTTTGATGGGCAGGCGCGCTGTGCTCACCAGCAGGGTAGTCTCGGCGTGAGCTTCGGGGTGCAGCAGATGGCCGACTTGCCCGGCGGCGGCGCACAGCCGCAGCGCCGCGCCGCAAACGGAAATCACCAGTAAAAGGGGATATTTCATAGCGGAGGTGCTGAATAAAAGCGGTGAATACAACCTACGCCAGCGTAACGTGCACCAAGGGACTGTGGCCTTCGTACTCGTCGAACTGGGTGCAGTACTGCACGTGGTACTCCAACCCGGTGCCGGCCGCAAACACCTCCTTGTCCACGAAGGGAGAGGAAGCATCGTAGGCAATGTGTCGCCACGCCGACCCTTCCCCGACCACCCGGCGGTAGATATGCACCCTTTGGCATTCTTCTTTCACGAAAGTGAGGCATCGGCCTGCCGGGACCAGGGTAAGGCTAAGGTTAGCAGAAGACATAAAAGAGAAAGAAAACAAAATGGCGGCTGCCAGTCGGTGTAAAGCAGTTCAGGCGGCTAGCCCAGGAGCAGACCTACGCCACCATGCCCAGGAGCAAAAACAGCAGAAACCCCACGAAAAAGGCGGAGGTAAGCCAGGGCGATTCCGGCTCATCATGGGCCTCGGTCAGCAGTTCCTCCGTGACCAGGAACAGCAGGGCGGCCAGGCCGAAGGCGAGCACCAGTTCCATCACGTTGTCGGAGGCGCCCTGTAGCACAGTAATGCCCACGCCGGCACCGACCACCAGCAGCCCCGACAAGGCCGCCACGATGCCCACGGCCCGGGCTTTGCCCTGGCCCTGCTGGCGCAGCTCCACGGCCGTGGCCAAACCCAACGAGAGCACTTCAATGGTGAGGGCCACGGCCAGCAACAGTCCTTCTTTGGCCCCGGCCGCAAAGCCGATGCCCAGCAGCAACCCGTCGATGAGAATATCAATGCCCACACCGGTGAGCAGGCCCATTGGCAGCGTAGCCGCCGGGGTGGCCGCTGCGGCCGGGCTAGCGACTTGCTCAGCGCCGGGGGGCGTCTCAGAAGCCCATATGACGCCGGGGGGCAATGGAAACGTGGGGGCAGCCGACTCTTTGGCAGCGGCCTGGCGGGTGAAATAGCGCAGGGCGAGCATGAGCGCGACGCCGATGCCGAACCCCAGCCCGACTTCCAACGGGCGGTGGCGCTTCACGATGTCAGGCAGCAGTTCCACGGCCACCACCGAAAACACTACCCCAGCCGCGAAGTGCAGGATGGCGCTACGAATAGCAGCGCCCGGCGGGCGGACGATGGCTGTGACGGCCCCCACTACCATGACGGCGGCGGGCACCAGCGCGTAAAGCAGCACCTGCGTCCAGGAAGGCTGCACGGGCGGAGAGGTAATGAGTAGAATAGACATTAGGTAGTGAGGGAAGTAGGTAGGGAAGACGTGGACAAGCCACCATCGCCGGCTCAGTACAGAAGAGCTGGTCGGCAGACTTTGCCGGGCCAGTAGCTATCCTGGTGCAGTGCCGCGAGCCGGCCTGGCAAGGTTGTCGGGTTGCTCAGCGGGTTTATCTGTCGGCGGCAGCAGCCGTTCCAGACGGCCCACGACGGTAAGTACCAGCCACGTAAGGCCAGTGCCAAGCAGCGCCAGCCCCAGGCCGCCCAGGCCCACCGTTACGCCAATGGCCGCCGTTATCCAGATACCCGCAGCAGTCGTCAGCCCCTGGATTTCCCAGGTTCGGCTGCGCTTCAGAATGGCGCCTGCTCCCAGAAAGCCGATACCGGTGACCAGCCCCTGAATAACCCGCGACACGGCATCCGGCGTCATCCCGCTGCCGGCCGCCGCCAGCACAAATACCGCCGCCCCCGAGGCTACCAGGATGTGGGTGCGCACCCCAGCCGGCTTGCCTACGCCTTGCCGCTGCAAGCCAATGAGGCCACCCAGCAGCGCGGCCGCAAGCAACCGGATGATGGTGTGCACTAACTGCGTTTTATCAGGCAGGCCCGTCGTCAGTTCCGCCCAGATAATCTCCTGTATACTCATGGCTGCTTAGCCAGTGGGTTCCAGCTAAACCCGTTGAAATTTCCCGCGCTGTCCTGGGCATAGGCGCTGATTTCCGCAACTTGAATGCGACGGGTATAGCCCCGGCCCTGCCCGTCGTGCAGACTTGTGAGTTGAATGGCGCGGTGGGCACCGGGTGGTAGCGTACCCACCGCCCAGCCGAAGGCGTCATTCACGTCAAGTGTTGTGCGGTAATAAGTGGTGCGGCTAGTATTGGTAACGTGTAGCGCCGTGCTATCCAGCGCGACCGTCAATCGGAGCCGCAGGCTATGCGAGCCGATGTTGCCGCACCCCGTGAGCAGGGCCCCGGCCGTTATAACTGCCGGCAGGTAGAGAAACGCATTCTTTTTCATAGTTTAGCTGGCTATTCGTCTTAAGGTGAAGGGGACAGCTCCTACTCTTGAACTGACAATTGTAGGCACTAGCCAGTGCGGGAAGCGTAGCGAAACCCATGCTTAGGCGTGGGTTTCGTGCTGGGCAAAGTCGCCGCGCTCTACCTGAATGGTGGCGTGCTGAATGGGGTGCTTGCCCGTGATATACTCGTGGGCGCGGGTGAGCACGTCCTCGTGGTGCGCGTCGTCGGTGAGCACCACGTGCAGACTCAGCGCGTTCACGCCCGAGGTGAGCACCCAGGCGTGCATGTCGTGCACGGCGGCCACGCCGGGCACCTGCAGCAGGCCCTGGCGCAGGGTTTCGAGGTTCACGTCCTTGGGTGTGCTTTCGAGCAGCACGTTCACCGCCTCTTTGAGCAGCACCCAGGTGCGGGGCAAAATGAACAGGCCGATGCCGGCCGAGAGCAGCGGGTCGGCGTAGTACCAGCCGGTGGTGAGCATGACGACGCCGGCCACCATCACGCCCACGGACGTGAGCATGTCGCTGAGCACTTCGAAGTACGCCCCCTTCATGTTCAGGCTCTCGCCCGAGCTTTTGCGCAGCAGGTACACGCCGTAGATGTTCACCAGCAGGCCCACGCCGGCCACCCACATCATGGTGGTGCTTTCCACTTTGGGCGGGTTCAGAAAGCGCAGATAGGCTTCGTAGAGGATGTAAATCGAAATCAGAATCAGCACCACCGCGTTGGTGAGGGCGGCCAGGATTTCGAAGCGGTAGTAGCCGTAGGTGCGCTCGGGCGTGGCCGCCTTCTCGCCGAAGCGGATGGCCAGCAGCGCCAGCCCCACGCCGGCCACGTCGGTGAACATGTGGCCGGCGTCGGCCAGCAGGGCCAGGCTGCCGGTCCAGAAACCGCCGATGACCTCGGCCACCAGGTAAGTGAGCGTGGTGAAAAAAACGATGGTCAGCGGGCGCTTGTTGCGGGCCGCCGCGCTGCGGCTCATTTCCTGGACTTCGCTCATGACGCCTGGCCGGTTTGGTTGTGGGGCCCCTGGCGCATTGCTTCCGGCATTTTCTCCATCACCGACTCATTCTCCGGACGCGGGGCCGCTGCCGCCGCGGGTGCGGCAGCCGGGGCAGCCCCGGCGGTACCGGGCGTGGCGTAGTCCATGCGCTGAATGCGCACGGCGTTGAGGATGGCCAGCAGGGCCACGCCCACGTCGGCGAACACGGCCTCCCACATGGTGGCCAGCCCGCCGGCGCCCAGCACCAGCACCACGCCCTTCACGATGAAGGCCAGCCAGATGTTCTGCCACACCACGCGGTGGGTGGCGCGGGCAATGCGCCGGGCGGTGGCAATCTTGCTGGGGTGGTCGGTTTGAATGACCACGTCGGCGGTTTCGATGGTGGCATCGGAGCCGAGGCCGCCCATGGCAATGCCCACGTCGGCCAGGGCCACCACGGGCGCGTCGTTCACGCCGTCGCCCACGAAGGCCAGCTTGCGGCCCGCGTCCTTGTATTCCTGCACGTAGCGGGCCTTGTCTTCGGGCAGCAGGCCGCCGTGGGCCTCGTCGATGCCCAGCTCCTTGGCCACGCGCTGCACGATGCTGTCCTTGTCGCCGGAGAGCATCACAATCTTCGTGATGCCGTCGGCACGCAGCTCTTGTACGGTGCGGGCCGCGTCCTCCTTCGGGGCGTCGGCCACGGTGAGGTAGCCGGCGTATTTGCCGTCCACGGCCGCCACCACGATGCTGTCCTGAATCTGGTCGACTTCGGCCGGGTAGGCCACGTTGAACTTGGCGAGCAGCTTGGTGTTGCCGGCCAGCACGTCGCGGCCGTCCACCTTGCCGCGCAGGCCGTGGCCGCTGATTTCTTCCACGTTATCCACCGAAACGCTTTTCGCGGCGGCGTCCACGTGCTGCACCACCGCTTTGGCAATGGGGTGGGTCGACTTGGTTTCCAGCGCGCCCACCAGGCGCAGCAGCTGGGCCTCGTCGAGGCCCACGGCCTGCACCTGCTGCACGGCAAACACGCCCTGGGTGAGCGTGCCGGTTTTGTCCATCACCACGGTATCCAGCTCGCGCATCAAATCCAGGAAGTTGGAGCCCTTGAACAGGATGCCCGCCTTGGAAGCCGCGCCGATGCCGCCGAAGTAGCCCAGCGGAATGCTGATAACCAGCGCGCAGGGGCAGGAAATCACCAGGAACACCAGCGCCCGGTAGAGCCAGTCGCGGAACACGTAATCGTTCACCACGAAGTAGGGCACTGCCACCAGCAGGATGGCCAGCAGCACCACGATGGGCGTGTAGATTTTGGCAAACTTGGTGATGAACTGCTGGGTTTTGGCCTTGCGGCCCACAGCGTCCTGCACCATGGCCAGAATTTTGGCCAGCTTGGTGTCCTTGTAGTTGGCCGTCACGGCCACCTGAATCAGGCTTTCCAGGTTCACCATGCCGGCCAGCACGGGCTCGCCGGCCTGTTTGGTCTGCGGCACCGACTCGCCGGTGAGGGCAGCGGTGTTGAACGAGGCCGGGCCTTTGGTGAGGGTGCCGTCGAGGGCCACTTTTTCGCCCGGCTTCACCTCAATAGTGTCGCCCACCACCACTTCCTTGGGGTCGAGCACTACGGTCTGTCCGTTGCGGATGACGGTGACTTCGGTGGCCTGAATCTCGAGCAGGGCGCGGATGCTGCGCTTGGCCCGGTTCACGGCCGCGTCCTGAAACAGCTCGCCCACGGTGTAGAACAGCATCACGGCCACGCCCTCGGGGTATTGCCCGATGGCAAACGCGCCGATGGTGGCAATGCTCATGAGCAGAAACTCGTTGAAGATATTGCCGCTCGGGATGCTGAGCACGGCCGCCTTCACCACCTTCCAGCCCACCAGCAGGTAGGAAACGCCGAACCACAGCAGGCGCACGTAGCCGGTGAAAAAGCCGACTTTGTAGTAGTCGAGCGCGATGCCGGCCAGCAGCAGCGCGAAGCTCACGCCGGGCCAGAGGTAGGGGTTGGCGTCGGCCGGGCCGTGGTCGTGGTCGTCGCCGGAGCCGTGGTCGTGGCCGGCGTGCTCGTCCTTCGCCTTTTCGCCCAGGCTCACCACCTTTTTGCCGGCCGGGTGGTTGTGGCCGGTGTGGTCGTGCGCGGCGTGGTCGTGGCCGGGCACGTCGTGCCCTTGCGGCGCGGCGGCCGCTTCGGGGGTAAGCTGCTCACGGCTGAGCGCGCCCACGTTTTCGGGCTGCACCTGCTTGGCAGTGTTCAGCTCCTCGTTGAGGTTATCGGATGAAGGGTCGGGCATAGTAAAAGCAGGCAATAGAAACGGTGAGTAAAAGAGGTCGGGGCCGTTGGGGCGGCTACCAGTCCACGAAAAAGCCGGCCACGCCCACCAGTACGAGTACGGCCCCGGTAAAGCGGCGCTCGTAGTGGGCCAAGCCCTCCAGGTTCAGGCGCCGCAGCCCCGAGTAGGCCAGCGCCACCAGCGTGCTCATGGCCCCCACCGACACCACCAGGTAGGTGCCCATGACCAGCGCCAGCGCGGGCGTGCCGTGGGTGCCGGCGGCCAGGAAGAAGGTTTGAATCTCCAGGCAGGGGGCCAGGAACATGGTGGCCGCCAGCCCTAGTACCACCTGGCCTTGGCGCCGGACCGGTACTGGGGACGGGTCGGGGTGGGTGTGGCCCCGGCCGGAGAGGGCGTAGAGTAGGCCGATGCCGATGAGCAGCGCCGGGGCCGCCACGCCCGCAAACTGCGAAAACCGCGCCGAGAGCCGCCAGCCCAGCAGCCCCAGCCCCAGGCCCAGCAGCACCGTGCTCAGCACGTGCGCCAGGCCCGCCACCGCCGTCACGCCCACGGCCCGCCGCAGGGGCCAGCGCTCGGCCCGCGCCACGGCCAGCACCGGCGCCCAGTGGTTGGGAATCGCGGCGTGGAGCAGGCTGAGCAGCAGGGCACCGGTAAGCAGTTGGAGCATGGGCAGAAATTACAGGCGAGGCCAGAAAAGAACGACGGCGATACCCAGCAGGATGATAGCCCCACCGTACACGTCAAACCGGTCGGGCCGGAAGTCATCAAAGTAAGCCGCCCAGGCAAGGGACATAACAATAAAAATGGCCCCGTACACGGCGTAGGTTTTGCCAAAGGAAGTAGGCTGCCAGGTGGCCACCCAGCCGTAGAGGGCCAGCAGCAGCGCCCCGACCAGTCCCGTCCAACCCGGTCGCCCCGACTTAAGCCATTGCCACATCAGGTAGCCGCCCCCGATTTCGCAGAGGCCAGCCAAACAGAATACGGCTAGGGTTTTCAACATGGGTGCCTGGGGTTAAACTAGCGGCCAATACCAACGGGAATTACTCTTCCTCTTCGGCATTCTTAAGCTTGGCCAGCAGCGAATAGGCCCCCCCGACCACTACTTTGGTCGTGGCAGTGCCCGCTGGCAGCGTTACCTGCGTGTAGCCGCTCTCACTTACCCCGGTTACTACGGGTATCATGCGGTAGCCGGTTTCGCCCTTTGGCGCGGGCTTGTCATCGACGAGAAAAATGTAAGGCCGGCCCCCGAACTGTACCACGGCCTGGTCGGGCAGGGCGGGCACGGAGGCCGAGTTGGTTTCGACCACGGCCCGAACATAGGTTCCCGGCAGGCGGCTGGCATCCTCGCGGGTCAGGTGGGCATATACCCGCACCGTGCGGTCCTCGCTTACTGCCCGGCCAATGAGGTACACCTTGGCCTGGTGGTTGTCGCCTACCGAGTCGTTGGTCAGGGTGTAGCGCACGGTCTGGCCGTTGCGTACCTTGGGTACGTCCTTTTCAAAGACTGTCAACACCACGTCGAGGTGCGAGGGGTCCACGATTTCAAACAGCACGTCGGTGGGCGTTACGCTCTGGCCGGCGCTGACGTTCACGGTTTTTAGGTAGCCGCCGCGCGGGGCCTTCACCGGAGCCGTAGTAGTCATGGCACCGCCGACGGGCAGCCCGGCCAGGCGCAGGCGCGCCGCCTGGGCCGCTACCTGCGCCTGCAGGGCCCGGTAGTCGGCGCGGGCCTGCTGGAAGTTTTTCTGCGGGGCAACCTCCTGCTTGTAGAGTTCCTCCTGCCGGGCATAGTTGGCGCGGGCATACTCCAGGCGGCTGCTGGTTTCGAGGTAATCCTGCTGCAGCTGCACGTACTCGGGGTTGCGGATGGTGGCCAGCACCTGCCCGGCCCGTACGCGCGCGCCCTGCTGCAGGGTGGTGCGCTCGATGATACCCCCGAGCAAGGAGCTGACAGCCACCGCGTTTTCGGGCGGCGCGTCCAGGGTGCCGTTGACTTTGAGCACCCCGCTCAGCACCCGGTCTTCCACGGGGCCCAGCCGGATGCCGGCGGTTTGCTGCTCGGCGGGCGAGAGGGTAGCCAGGGTGGCTTGTTTCTCCTTAGCTTCGCCGCTAGTCTGGCCGGCTTTGGTCGGCTGGTCGCCGGGCTTCTCGGTTTTCGTGTCTTCAGCTGCCGCTTCTTTTTTGTCGCCGCCGCAGCTGGCCAGGGTTAGCCCCAGCAGGGCCAGAAATGCAATATTCTTCATGGAGGAAATTCAGGGAATCAAAGAAGGGTTACTGAGGCGTACTGTTAAGTAGGTAGTCCAGCTCAATAACGGTCTGGTTGTGGTCGAGCAGCACATCCAGGTAGGCGGTGCGGATGCTCAGGGCCCGCTCCAGGTTAAGCAAATACTCGCTGTAGCCGGTTTCGCCGGCCTTGAAGGCGCGCGTGCTCAGGCGCACAATCACGTCGGCCTGGGGTAGGCCGGTTTGCTGGTAAAACTGCAGGCGCTGCTGCTGCTCGGCGTGCCGGGCCACCAGTTCGTCCTGGCGGCCGGCCAGTTCCACCAGCTGCCGCCGGTAGGACACCGTGGCCACCTGCTCCTGCAGGCGGGCCGCCCGGACCCGCGCTTTCTGCGGGCCGCGCAGGATGGGGATGCCCACCGAGCCCTGCACCCCCTGAAACCGGTCACTGCCGGTGTAGTCCTGCTCCGGGCCGCCCACGCCGCCGATGGTCTGGGGCCCCTTGAGCGACTGGTTGAAGTAGCCGAGCGTGACGTTGGGCAGGCCCAGGGCCTGCTCGGCCTGGGTAGCCGCCTGGCGCTGGGCAATGAGCTGGCGCAGCACCTGAGCTTGCGGGTTTTGGGCCAGGCGCACGGTGTCGCCCAGCGCGGGCAGCACCACGGGCTCCAGCGGCCGCAGCAGGCTGTCGGCTACGTTTACCGCCTGCCTTTGCTGGAGCAACGCTTGGAGCTGGCGCTGGGCCACCTGGTAGCCGGTGCGGGCCTGCCGAATCAGGGCCCGGGTCTCGCCCTGCTGCACCAGGGCCGTGGCGGGCTCCAGGCGGGCCACCTCCCCGGTTTTAAAGCGCAGATTGGCCGCCCGCAAAAATTCAGTGTAGAGGCTGTCCTGCCCGCGCAGCACCTGCACGCGGTGGCGGGCAAAGACCGCCTGCTCGTAGTTGAGGCGCACCTGCCGGCGCAGCTCTGCCTGCACCTGCGCGAGTTGGAACTGCTGCCCGCTCACTTGCGCGTTGAGCAGTAGGGCCTGCCGGCGGTACACACCGGGCAGCGAGAAGGTTTGGCTGATGGTGAAGTTATTGTCCCGGCGGTAGGTGTTGTACTGCCCGTAGGTGACGCCGATGGTCGTGCGGCCCACGTCGGTAGCGGTGCGGCGCAGCGCTTGCTGTGCTTCCAGCGAGCGTTCGGCCACTGCCACGGTGCCGTTGCTTTGCAAGGCTTGCGTAATGGCCTGCTGCGCGGTGAAGCCCCCCCCAGCCGGGCTAAGCTGCACTTGCTGGGCCCGCCCGGCCAGCGGCAGGGCCAGCAGCAGCAAAACGGCTCCTGCCACCAGTGGGGTACTGGGGGCAGGCCCGGCCAACCCGGCGTGTGGCTTCGGTTCGGCCGTTGGCTCCTCATCCCCTTCGTATTCGCCGTGCGCCGCCTGCCAGGTTTCGGCCAGGGCATACAGCACCGGCAGCACCAGCAGCGTAAGCAAGGTAGCCGTGACCAAGCCACCAATCACGACGGTGGCCAGGGGGCGCTGCACCTCGGCCCCCGCCGAGGTGGCCAGGGCCATGGGCAAGAAGCCCAGCGACGCCACCGTGGCCGTCATCAGCACCGGCCGCAGCCGGGTGGCCGTGCCTTCCAGGATGCGTTGCGTCAGGTCGGTGACCCCCTCTTTTTTAAGCTGGTTGAAGTAGCCGATAAGCACCACCCCGTTGAGCACAGCCACGCCGAAAAGGGCAATAAAGCCTACCCCGGCTGAGATGCTGAACGGCATGTCGCGCAGCCAGAGCGAGAGCACCCCGCCAATGGCCGAGAGCGGAATGGCCGTAAAAATCATGGTAGCCTGCAGCAGGGACCGGAAGGTGAAGAAGAGCAGGCCGAAAATCAGCAGCAGGGCCACCGGCACGGCAATGCTCAGCCGCTGGGAGGCTTCGCGCAGGTTCTCGAACTGGCCGCCGTAGGTGGTGTAGTAGCCGGGGGCAAGCTTGAGCTGTTGGTCTACTTTACCCTGCAACTCTTTGACCACGCTCTCTACGTCGCGGCCGCGCACGTTGAAGGCTACGATAATGCGCCGCTTGGCATTGTCGCGCTGAATTTGGTTGGGGCCTTCCACCAAGCTTACGTCGGCCACCTGCTCCAGGGGCACCTGCTCGCCGCGCGGGGTGGCGATGAAGAGCTGGCGCACGCTGGTAATGTCCTTGCGCAGGGCCGGGGGCAAGCGCAGCACCAAATCGAAGCGTCGCTCCTGCTCAAACACCTGCCCGGCGGTCTGCCCGGCAAACGCGGTTTGCACGGTGCGGTTCACGTCCTCTACGTTCAGGCCGAACTGCGCCAGCTTGTTGCGGTCCAGCTTCACCACGATTTGTGGCAGGCCGGTGACTTGCTCCACGTACACGTCTTCGGCCCCCTGCACCTGGCGCACCAGCGTAGCGGTGCGGGTGGCGTAGTCGGCGAGCTGGTCGAGGTCCTCCCCGTAAATTTTCATTACTACGTCCTGCTTGGCGCCCGAAATCAGCTCGTTGAAGCGCATCTGAATGGGCTGCTGGAAGCCGAAGGTGACGCCCGGAATCACGCTCAGGGCGCGGGCCATCTTTTCGGCCAGCTCCGGCTGCGACTTGGCCGAGGTCCAGTCCTTGGGGTCTTTGAGCGTCACCATTACGTCGGCGGCCTCCACTGGCATGGGGTCGGTCGGAATTTCGGCCGAGCCAATCTTGGCCACGACCTCTTTCACCTCGGGAAACTGCTTTTTCAGGATGGCCCCCGCCTGGGTTGCTTTGTCAATGGTATAGCTCAGCGAGGAGCCGGTCAGCACGCGCATCTCCACGGCGAAGTCCCCTTCGCTCAGTTGCGGGATGAACTCGCCGCCGAGCGTGCGGAACAGCAGGATGGTGCCCACCAGCAGGGCCACGGCCGTGCCGAGCACGATGGTTTTGCGGGCCAGGGCCAGCGTAATCAGCGGGCGGTAGCGGGCTTCGAGCCAGCTCATCATCTTATCGGAGAAATTGCGCTTGTGCTCGGTCTTGCGGCTTAGCCCGAGCGCGGCCATCATGGGCACGTAGGTGAGCGAGAGAATCAGGGCCCCCACGATGGCAAAGACCACGGTTTCGGCCATGGGCTTGAACATTTTGCCCTCAATGCCGGCCAGGGCCAGCAGCGGCAGGTACACGATGAGGATAATGACTTCGGGAAAGCCCGCCGAGTCGCGGATGCCGGCGGCGGCGTGGTAGGTTTCGCCGTCCATCTGCCGTTGCGTCAGTTGCCCGTTCTGGCCCAACTGCCCCCCGGAATGCAACCGATGGATGATGCCTTCCACGATAATCACTGCCCCGTCTACTACCAGGCCGAAGTCAATGGCTCCGAGTGAAAGCAGGTTGCCCGACACGCCGAAGAGCTGCATCATGCTGATAGCAAAGAGCATGGCCAGCGGAATGACCGAGGCCACAACCAGGCCCGCCCGGAGGTTGCCCAGAAACACCACCAGCACGAAAATTACAATCAACGCGCCTTCAATCAGGTTCTTGGTAACCGTGTGAATGGCACGGCCCACCAGGTCGGAGCGGTCGAGGTAGACGTCCACGACCACGCCCTCGGGCAGCGACTTGCGAATGGTGACCATGCGCTCCTTGACGGCCTTGATGACGTCGTTGGCGTTGGCGCCCTTGAGCATGAGCACGATGCCGCCGGTGACCTCGCCCTCGTTGTTGCGGGTCATGGCCCCGTAGCGCACGGCCGAGCCCAAGCGGATTTCGGCCACGTCGCGCACTAGAATGGGCAGCCCCGCTTTGGTGCTCTTGACCACGATGTTGCCGATGTCCTGCGGGTTCGCCACCAGGCCCTCGGTACGGATAGAATAGGCGGTGGGATTTTTGTCGAGGTAGGCCCCGCCGGTGTTCTGGTTGTTGCGGGCGACGGCCTGGTAGACCTCGTCCACGGTGACGCCCAGCGAGCGCAATCGCTCGGGGTTGAGGGATACTTCGTATTGCTTGAGCAAGCCGCCGAAGGAACTCACATCGGCTACGCCGGGCGTGCCCAGTAGCTGACGGCGCACTATCCAGTCCTGGATGGTGCGCAGGTCCCGCGCGTTGTACTTCTTTTCGTAGCCGGGCTTAGGCCGCACCAGGTACTGGTAGATTTCGCCCAGGCCGGTGCTCACCGGGGCCAGCTCAGGCCGGCCCACGCCGGTGGGAATCTGGCTTTCGGCCTCGCGCAGGCGCTCGGCTACCTGTTGGCGGGCCCAGTAAATGTCGATGCCGTCCTCAAAAACGATGGTGACGACCGAGAGCCCGAAGCGCGAAAACGAACGGACGCTGCCTTCGCCCGGAATCGTGGCTACGCTCTGCTCGATGGGAAAGGAGACAAGTCGCTCGATGTCGTTGGCCGCCAGTGAGGGGGCCACCGTGTACACTACGACTTGGTTGTTGGTGATATCGGGAACCGCATCAATGGGCAAGCGGTAGAGCGAATAGCCGCCCCAAGCGATGAGTGCTAAAGTCAACAGGCCGATGATGAGCTTGTTGTGAATGGAAAAATAAATCAGCTTGTTGAACATGCTGGCGCGGGGTAAGACTAGAAATCCTGGGAAAGGGGCGGCCGGAGTGCAGGGGCTCGACGGCGGCGAAAGCCGGGGACGCGGGAAGCGCGTGCGCAGAAGGCACCGGACACACGAAGTGCCCGGGACCGCGGCTGAACCGGAAAAACAGGCTAACTAGGCTTGGGGGGGCTGCCACACGCTGCCGAAGGCATCGTGGCAAGCGGGCGTGGGCAACGCCGTCCACCGCACCGCTACGGCGTAGCCCTGGGGCGGCGGGGCCGGGAAAGACGCCAGCGCGGCAGGCAGGTAAGCGCCGGCGCAGCAGCTGCATTGGCACAGGGGCGAGCACCAATCGGTATGGTGCGTATCGGAAGCGTCCCGGTGCTGGGCGGTCACGAAATGCGCCGGCCGCGCCACCGCCTGGCTAGTGTCGGCACAGGGCAGACACGCCAGGAGGAGCAGGTACAGGGCAAAAAAAGTCGTGAAAAACCGCATGAACAGAAGCAGGGAACCCGGCAAACATACGCTACCGCGCCCCAAATGATTCAATCAGGCTTAATTGAAGGTAGCAGGCTGTAGTAGTGAAATAGAAGTCGCTGACAAGAATTTCAGTGGGTATTACGGTTTTGGAGGGAGTAATCGCTGCGTTATTGAAACGGTCCGCCCGCCCAGATTTCTCCTACCGATACTTTCTGTTTCTGCTCTAACGCTACCCCCTTTATCACCTCGGCGGCGTTGGCACCTTTGAGCATGAGCACCACGCCGCCGGTTACTTCGCCCTGGTTGTTGAGCGTCATGGCCCCGTAGCGCACGGCCGCGCCGATGCGCACCTGGGCCACATCGCGCACCAGCACGGGCAGGCCAGTGCGGGTGCTGCGCACCACGATGGCGTCGATGTCCTGGGTGGAGGTGGCTAGCCCCTCGGTGCGGATGAAGGCCGCCGTGGGGTTCTGGTCGGGGTAGGCCCCGCCCGCGTTCTGGTTGTTGCGCGAAACGGCCTGAAATACTTCATCCACCGTCACACCCAGCGAGCGCAGGCGCTCGGGGTCGAGGGCCACTTCGTACTGCTTGAGCAGCCCGCCGAAGCTGCTCACGTCGGCCACGCCGGGCGTGCCCAGCAGCTGCCGGCGCACTAGCCAGTCCTGAATGGTGCGCAGCTCAGTAGCCGGATACTTCTTCTCGTAGCCAGGCTTGGCGCGCACCAGGTACTGATACACCTCGCCCAGGCCGGTGCTGAGCGGGGCCAGCTCGGGCCGGCCGGTATCTGGCTTTCGGCCTCGTTGAGGCGCTCCGCTACCTGGGTGCGGGCCCAGTAAATGTCGGTTTTGTCATCAAAGACGATGGTCACGACCGAGAGGCCGAAACGCGAAAACGAGTGCACTTCGACCCGGCCGGGGATGGTGGCCATCGCCTGCTCGACGGGGAAGGAAACCAGGCGCTCGATGTCGCCGGCGGCCAGCGAGGGGGCCACCGTGTACACCACGACCTGGTTGTTGGTGATGTCGGGGATGGCATCAATCGGCAGCTGACTGAGCGAATAACCGCCCCAGGCGATGAGTGCCAGCGTCAGCAGCTCGATAATGAGTTTGTTATGGATAGAAAAAATATATCAGCCGGTTAAGCATCCGCTGTGGGGGTTAAGTCCAAAACTTCCGTGAAATCCTGCGGCGCGGCATCCCCGGCCCAAGGGGCGGGGGAGGGGCGACCTGACCCGGCGACGTGCAAAAAGCACGGCAGGGGCCCCGGAAACACACGCGGTGTCCGGCGGCCCGGTGGGGTCAGCAGGAAAGAGGGGGAAGAATTAGGCCTGCGGCGGCTGCCACACGGCCCCGGGCGCGTGGGTCGGAGTACCTACCAGCAGCGGCGCGTGCCGCAAGTGAACAGGCCACTCCAGAACGGGTGGCGTTAAGCCCAGCGGCTTACTCCCAAGGGAAGCAACTACGGCCCCGGCGCAGCACTGGCACTGGCACAGCGGGGAGCACCAGTCCAGGTTCGTATGGCTACCGGCACCGTGCTCGGTGGCTTCCACCTGCGTCCTGCTGCCGAAAGCCCATGCCGGTGCCTTGTCGGCGCAGGGCAGACAAGCCAGCAAGGCAATATAGACGGCAAAAAAAACGGAGAAGAAGCGCATTACTGCTAAACGGAACGGTGCAAACATACGCAGTTTGCCCTAAGAAGGATATACGGGTAACGGGTTTGGGCTCCCGTTTGGTACCCTAGCGGCTGCCCAGCGTGAACTTAAAACACCAGAAAATAGCCAGAAGTTGCCACAAAGCTCCTTGGCAAGAGCCCGTTACTGACCGCATACTTTTTAAGTAAATGAAACGGAGTTTCGGTAACTTTGTTTAGAAAAATTATAAATAAGACTCAGGCTCATGTCCGCATCTACTCTGCCCCCCTCCGCTGCTCCGCTATTACTTATGGACCAGCCGGGCGCCGGGCGGGCAGCTTTTACCCGGCTGGCGCTCATTGGTAATCCCAATTCGGGCAAATCTTCGCTGTTCAATCAACTCACGGGTCTCAACCAAAAAGTCGGTAATTTCCCCGGTGTGACGGTGGACCGGAAAACCGGCATCAGCCAGCTTACGCCCCAGCACCGCGCCGAAGTTATTGACTTGCCCGGCACCTACTCGCTCTACCCCAAGAGCTTGGACGAAAAGGTCATCACCGACCTGCTCTACGACCGCACGTCGGCCCAGTACCCGGATTTCGTAGTGGTGACCGTGGACGCGAGCAACCTGCGCCGTAACCTGCTGCTGTTTACCCAAGTGGTGGACCTGGGCCTGCCCGTCATCCTGGCCCTGAACATGATGGACGTGGCCGCCCAGCGCGGCGTGCACATTGACGTGCCGGCGCTGGAGCGCGAGCTGGGCGTGCCCGTTATCCCGATGAACGCGCGCAAGGGCGTCGGCGTGGCGGCCCTCAAGATTGTGATGGCCCGGGAGCTGGCCGCGCCCCGGAATCGGTTCTACGCGCCCGAGGCCGACCTGGCCCCCCTGGTGGCGCAGATTCGCGCCCGCTTCGACCTGCACAACGACTACCTGGCGCTGCACTACGCCCACCAGGGCGCGCACATCAAGCTGCTCACGGCCGAGGACCGGGCTTTCCTGCAGGAGCTGACAACCCGGTACGACTTTCAGCCCACGGCCCGGCAGGCCCAGGAAACCATTGCCCGCTACGCCCGCATCAACGCCATCCTGCTCGACTGCGTGACGGTGACGCGCACCGATAAAAATGAGCCCTACAGCAACAAGCTCGACAAGGTGCTCACCCATAAGGTGTGGGGCTACCTGATTTTCTTCGCCGTGCTGCTGCTGCTGTTCCAGGCCATCTTCGCCTGGGCCCAGTACCCGATGGATTTGATTGACCGGGGCATTGCCGGCCTGAGCGGGCTGATTCAGGCCCGCTTCGACGGGCCGCTGGTGAACCTGGTGACGGAGGGCATCCTGGCGGGCCTGGGCGGGGTGCTCATGTTCGTGCCCCAGATTGCGCTGCTTTTTGCTTTCATTGCCGTGCTGGAGGAAACCGGCTACATGGCCCGCGTCACGTTCCTGATGGACAAAATCATGCGCAAGTTCGGCCTCAACGGCAAGAGCGTGGTGCCCCTGATTTCGGGCATGGCCTGCGCCGTGCCGGCCATCATGAGCGCGCGCACCATCGAAAACTGGAAAGACCGCCTCATCACCATCTTCGTCACGCCGCTCATGTCCTGCTCGGCGCGCATTCCGGTGTACACGGTGCTGATTGCCCTGGTGGTGCCGGACCAGAAAGTGCTCGGCTTCTTCAACCTGCAGGGCCTGGCCCTGATGGGCATGTACCTGCTCGGGCTAGCGGCGGCCCTGCTGTCGGCCTTGCTCATGAAGGGGCTGCTCAAGACCAAGGAGCGCAGCTACTTCATCATGGAGTTTCCGGTCTACAAGTGGCCGCGCTGGAAGAACGTGGGCCTCACCATCGTGGAGAAGGTGAAGACCTTCCTGTTCCAGGCCGGCAAGGTCATCGTGGCCGTGTCCATCATCCTGTGGGTGCTGGCCTCCTACGGCCCCGGCCAGGCCCAGCACCAGGCCGAAGTCCGGGTGCGCGCCCAGGCCGCCCGGCAGCGGTGGGCACCGGCCGAGACGGACACCCGGGTGGCCTCGGCCAAGCTGCAGGAATCCTACGCCGGCGTGTTCGGTCGCACGCTGGAGCCGGCCATCCGGCCGCTGGGCTACGACTGGAAAATTGGCATTGCGCTGCTCACCTCGTTTGCGGCCCGGGAGGTGTTCGTGGGCACGATGTCCACCATCTACAGCGTGGGCCAGGACGCGGACATGCGCACGGTGCAGCAGAAGCTGGCTGCCGAGCAGGACGTCAACGGCCAGCCCGTGTTCACCGCGGCCCGTTCGTTTTCGCTGCTCGTGTTTTATGCCTTTGCCATGCAGTGCATGAGCACGCTGGCGGTGGTCTACCGCGAAACCAGGGGCCTGAAATGGCCGCTGCTGCAGTTGCTCTACATGACCGGGCTGGCCTACGCGGCGGCCTACGGGGTGTATCACCTGCTGCGGTAAGTGACCCTTTGGGGCAGAAACAAGGAGCCCACCGGTTAAGAGAACAGACCCTCAGGCGTCCTGCGGCGAATCTGTTTACAGGGCTGCCAGCTCTTCGGCAAAGCCGCCGCTGAGGATGGGAAAGCGCAGCCAGGAGCGCGGGTCCACGTTGTAGTCGTCGAGGTGGAAGCTGGGGGCGTACCGTTCGCGCTTCCACTGGTTGCGGCTCCAGAGATTGTAGAAGCGGCGCACGTAGGTTTTCAGCTGTTCTTCGTCGAAGCCGGTGTCTTCGCCCTCCAGCATGGCCAGCACCTGCTTGGGGCTGAGCCGGTCGTAGAAGGCCAGCCGCTCGATGCGGTTGAGCAGGGCGTAGGGCATCAGGTCGCGCTCGTCGGTTTGCTGGTCTTCGAGCGGGCGCAGTTCGGCGGTGGGCTGCAGGGCATTCACGTGGCGCAGGGCAGCGTAGCCCAGCTCGGTTTCGGCCCAGCGCAGCCATTTTTTCACGAAGTCCTTGTCGACGCCCGCAATGGGCGAGATGCTACCGGCCGTGTCGCCGTCCATGGTGCAGTAGCCCACGCTGGCTTCCGAGCGGTTGGAAGTGGTGATGAGCAGGCAGTTTTGCACGTTGGCCAGCAGCCAGATAGCAGGGGCCCGCACCCGCGCCTGGATGTTCTGCAGGGCCAGGTCGTCGGTTTGCCAGGTCAGCTCCCGGCCCAGCGCGCCCTGGATTTTGCCCACGTAGCCGGAGACTTCCTCGTCAATTTCCCAATGGTAGAACCGGGCGCCAATGCTATCAGCCAGCTCTTTGGCCGAGTTAGAAGTGTCATCGGAAGAATTGACCGTGCCCTGGTAAGCGCAGGTGAGCAGGTGCTGCACCAGTTGCTGGTTGACGGTGAGTTCGGGCGCCGGGGCCGGGGGGAGCACTACCTGGGCTGCTTTGCCCCCGGCGCCTTGCTGCTGCACCTCGGTGGCCGCCCCCGGAAAGCAGCCGCTGCGGCGCTTGAACAGGTCCACGCCCAGCTCCTGCACGCCCAGGCGCACCATTTCGGCCACGGCCACGGCGCAAAAGCAGGAGTCCGCTCCGCCGCTCAAACTCAGCACAAAGCCCCGGCTGCGGGCCTTGCGCAGGTAGTCGAACAAGCCCAGGCTCATGGCCTGGTTGAGTTCCTGGTACTCGTCGGGGGCGGGCAGCGGCACAATTTCGGTGGCCGGGGCCAGCTCCGCCTGAAAATCCACGTCCATCCACTCCAGGTCCACCTCCTTAAAGCTCAGCAGCTGGTTGCGTAGCAGCAGGTGCCCATTGCGGGCCACTAGGATTTCCCCATCGAAGATGATGCGGCCCGACTCGTTGCCCAGCAGGTTGGCGTAGAGGTAGGTTACCTGATAGTCCCGTGAGGCCTGCATGACTAGCTGGTAGCGCACGTCGGTTTTGCTCATGGCAAAGTGGCTGGCCGACGGATTGACAATCAACTCGACGCGGCCCACCAGCCGGCCGGCCGGTCGCTCATGCGCGGGCTGCCAGGCATCCTGACAGATTTCAAAGCCGAAGCGCACGCCCCGGTGCTCGAATACGAGGTCCCCGAGGGGCCACGTTTCTCCGCCGTAGTCCACCGCAACGGTCTGGCCGGCGGGCCAGGGCACGAAAAAACGGGTTTCGTAGTGCACGCCGTCGTTGGCCAGGAACTGCTTGGCGGCAAAGCCCAGAATTTGGCCGTCGCGCAGCACTGCGGCCGTGTTGTAGGTGCGGTGGTTCAGACGCACGGGCAGGCCCACCACCACGCAGATGCCGTGGGTCCACGCGCGCACCTGCTGCAAATGCCCTAGGGCCGTTTCCG
>Ga0308158_10001541_pt1 | contig 24376 bp, 21 predicted proteins | sample PhyBR2_FD_201038 | JGI IMG/M metagenome (GOLD analysis project Ga0308158, IMG submission 201038) | Phyllosphere microbial communities from UC Gill Tract Community Farm, Albany, California, United States - DLSLB.R2 | ecosystem: Host-associated > Plants > Phyllosphere > Unclassified | place: USA...
GCGGGCCAGGATGTCGCCAACTTCAACACGCCGCTGCAGAACGAGCTGCTGTGGCTGTACGAAGGCCAGACCCAGTTCTGGGGCAAGGTGCTCGCCGCGCGTTCGGGCCTGGTGTCGCAAACCCACGCGCGCGATGCGCTGGCGGCCGACGCGGCGCGCTACGACGCCACGCAGGGTCGTGACTGGCGCGCCGTGCAGGACACCGTCAACGATCCGATCATCAACGGGCGCCGTCCGATCGGCTGGGGCAACTGGCAGCGCAGCGAGGATTACTACACCGAGGGCATGCTGATCTGGCTCGACGTCGACACGATGATCCGCGAGATGTCGGGCGAGCAGCGCGGCCTGCAGGACTTCGCGCGCGCCTTCTTCGGCATCGACAACGGCAGCACCCAGACCACCTACTACACGTTCGACGACGTGGTGGCCGCCCTGAACAAGGTGCAGAAATACGACTGGGCGCCGTTCCTGCGCGCGCGCCTGGACGGCCACGGCCCGGGCGCTCCGCTCGATGGCCTCAAGCGCGCGGGCTGGAAGCTGGTTTATGGCGACACGCCAAGCGACGCGGCGCGCGGCGCAGAAGATCGCAACAAGACCACCGACTTCACGTACTCGCTGGGCTTCCAGGTGCGCGCCGACGGCGGCATCACCGGCGTGATCTGGGACGGCGTGGGCTTCCGCGCGGGCCTGGCGGCCAACACGACGATCGTCGCCGTCAACAACCGCGTCTACAAGGGCGACGTGCTCAAGGCAGCAGTGCGCGCGGCCAAGGATGGCAAGGCGCCGCTCGAACTCCTGGTACGCAAGGGGAACAACCTGCGCACGATCTCGCTCGATTACCGCGACGGCCTGCGCTATCCGCGCCTGGAACGCATTCCGGGCACGAAGGACCGGCTCGAGGTCTTGTTCAAGGCGCTGAAGTAAGCACTGAAGCAAGCGCCGCGGCACTGCCCCGGCGCTTGACGCAGGCGCCGGCGTGCGGCTAAGATCGATCCATGACTTTCATCGTGACTTCCCCAGCCAGCTATTACGCCTACCGCACCTCGCAGCGGTAGGGGCTTTCACGCAACCCGGTCCGCTTCAGGCGGACATGTACGGGTAACCGGTCTTCCTGGGCGTTCCATCTCCAGGAGACTTTATGTCCATCCCGCTCGACCTGCTCGACGTTCTGCAAGAACGCGGCTTTATCCACCAGTGCACCGACGTCGCTGGCCTGCGCCACGCCATGGCCACGCCCATCACCGCCTACCTGGGCTTTGACGCGACCGCCGACAGCCTCCATGTCGGCCACCTGCAAGGCCTCATGCTGATGCGCTGGCTGCAGCGCGCGGGCCATCGCCCCCTGCTGCTCATTGGCGGGGCCACCACACGCATTGGCGATCCGAGTTTTCGCGACACCACGCGGCCGGTGCTGGACGGCCCGGCGATCGACGCGAACATCGCCGGCATCGGCCGCGCCTTCGCACGCTATCTCGGCCCGGACGTGCCGGTGGTCGACAACGCCGCATGGCTCGACGGCCTGGGCTACCTCGACTTTTTGGGCCAGGTGGGGCGCCACTTCAGCGTCAACCGGATGCTCACGTTCGACGCGATCCGCTCGCGCCTCGAACACTCGCTGTCATTCCTGGAATTCGGCTACACGCTGTTGCAGGCGTACGACTTCACCGAGCTGGCGCGCCGTCACGGCTGCACGCTGCAGATCGGCGGGGCCGATCAGTGGGCCAACATCATCAACGGCATCGATCTGGGCCGGCGCCAGTCGGGCCTTGACCTGTACGGCCTGACCATGCCGCTGCTGGCCACGAGCGACGGCAAGAAGATGGGCAAGTCGGCGGGCGGCGCCGTGTGGCTCAACGCCGACCGCCTGTCGCCATACGGCTTCTGGCAGTTCTGGCGCAATGTCGATGACCGCGACGTGGCGCGCTTCCTGGCGCTGTTTACCGAACTGCCGATGACCGAGGTGCGGCGCCTGGGCGCGTTGCAGGGCGCGGCGCTGAACGACGCGAAGATCGTGCTGGCCAATGAAGCGACGCGGCTGGCGCACGGGCAGGACGCGCTCGATGCGGCGCTGCGTGCGGCGGCGGCGGCCTTTGGCGACGCACGGCGCGACGACATGCCAACGTTCGCGCTCGATGCCGCGCGCCGCGCGGCCGGGATCACGCTGGCCGAACTTGCCGTGGATGCCGGCCTGGCAGCATCGCGCAGTGCAGCGCGGCGCCTGGCAGCGGGCGGAGGCTTGCGGCTCGATGGCGTGGCGGTGAACGATGCCGATATGGTGCTTCCTGCCGGCAGTGAATGGCTGCTCTCGGCCGGCCGCAAGCAGCATGTGCGCATCGTGCTCGCAGAGCGCGGAGAGTAACGCTGTGAGGCCGGCGGGCGCCGGCCATGGCACACTGGCGGCACTGCCGATGCAGGGTGGATGGCTTCGCCATCCACGCGTCCAACGATCGGCTGATCCAACGCGCATGGCATGCTTGATGTACTACACCGTCTCATCCCCTGATGCGCATACGCCCCTACGTATGCAAGTTCACTTCCATTGGCCACGCTGATTCACCAGCGTCTTCTTGCCTTCGGTGACCACCAGCCGGCCATCGGCGTACACGGTGTAGTTCACGCGGCCCGAGCGAAATACATAGCCCTGGAAGGCGCCGGGCGTGACACCATCGGCTGCCATTGAATGCATGGTCTTGCCACGCAGCTTGATTGCCTTGCCGGTTTTTTTGCTGGTGCCGGTGTAGCGCACGTCGTCGCAGGTGACATTGCCCTCTTCGCACTGCTGCACGATCTTGACGGTAAAGCCGGATGTTTCCAGCGTCTGCTGCGTGGCGGCGTGGGCCGAAGCAGCGAATGCAAAGGCGGCCAGGGCGGCGAAATGAAGGGATGGTTTCATGGGTTCTCCTGTCGACTGTCGATCGCTGAAGTATGCCTGACCGGGGCAAACGGTCCGTTCGCTGGCGCGCGCTGGCGACGCGTTGACAGACATCGCCTCAACCGAACAAGCCATGCAGGAACCAGCGCGGCGCCGCATCCTCGCCCGAGCCATTGATGCGCTCGCGGTAGATCCAGTACAGCGCGTGGTCCTTGCCTTCGGCGATGAAATAATCGCGCGTTTGCGTCTGGCTCCACCACCCCGCTTCGATGCGTTCGGGATTGGACGCCACCCGCAATGGCGAGCCATAGAACGGCCGGTGGTCGCGCATCAATAGCGCAAGCGGCTTGGCCAGCAGCCAGCTTGGCCGGGGCAGGCTTTGCACGTCGGGCGGCATCTGCGCCGCGCGCGCCGCCGCGCTCATTTTCTCGTGCACCGGCACCCAGGCGTTGGCAATCTCGGGCCGGTAATCGGCATGCGGCAGCGCCTGCAGCACATTGTCAGGACCCAGGCGCGCGACCAGCAGTTCGATCATGCGCATGCGGTCTTCTTCGCTGCCACCGGGATCGGGAAACAGCGAGTCGGTCGGCGGCGCCATCGCCTGCAACTGCTGGGCTTCGAGCCGGATGCCGATCACGGGCGCGACGAGTTCGAGCTTGGCCAGGCGTTCGCGCAGCAGCCGCATCAGGTGTTCGTCGCGCCACGTGGGTTCGGCCAGCGCTACCTCGACCGCCGTGGGCGGACAGGCCACCCTGCCCCGCTCGTGCTCGAGCAGCAGCAGGATGCGTTCGACGGCCAGCTGGCGCGCGCACAGCCAGCCCGTCATCTGCAGCACCAGGTGGTGAGCGCCGGCCAGCAGCAGGTCGGCGTGTTCGAGCCGGTCGAACAGTTCGAGCCGGGCCTGAAAGCGTTCGGGCGGCTCGATCCATTGCAGGAGTTCGGGACTGTGGCCATAGGCGGCGTCGAGCATGTCGAGCAGCGCGCGCCCGCAGCGCCGCTGCAGACCGGGCCGGGGCAGGCGCTGCAATTCGTCCAGCCGGCGACAGCCCAGGCCATCGAACCAGGCCGCGAACGGCCGCGCCGGAGGCAGCAAGCTCACCGGCAGGCGATCGAGCCGCCGCACGAGCGAATCCATCTTGACTACGCGCCCGGCATCGCGGCGCGCCAGCAGCCAGGCGCCGCGCGCGGTGGGCGCACAGGCAATACACCCCGTAAAGCCAAGTGTGCGCAGGTTGGCACGCACCCGCGCGCACAACTGCCGGATGCCGCCGAACAGGCGCAGGCTGGCGCCGATGTCGAGCAGCAGCGTGGCTTCTTCGGCCAGCGCCACCTGTGGCGTGTACTGCAGCATCGCCATGGCCACCGCCTGCAAGGCCTCGGCCTCACGCTCGTGGCTGCGCTGGACGATGCGCGCGTCGGGCATCAGCATCAGCACGCCGCCACGCCGCATGCCGGGCAGCACGCCTTCGATGTGCGCCGCTTTCGACAAGGCCATGACCCGCTCCTGTTCCAGAACCACGATGCCGGGATCGCCCGCAGCAGCAGCTACAGCAACAGCGTCGGCAGCATCGGCGCTATCGGCACCGCCGCCATTGCTACTGCTATTGCACCAGCGTGGGCTGAAGACTTCGAGCGGTAGCTGGGGCAAATACAGGCCGATCCAGAGGCGCATGGCGTTGCAGTAGTGAAGAACCAAGGGGCAGGAACAGCGGCGCGTCGCGCTGCGGTCCCCGGCGTTTGATGAAGTCGACCGTCATGCCGCCAGCGGCCGGGCGCAGCGCAAGGCGCAGCGGCGCGGGCGATGCATCTTGCGCGGCAGACAAAGGGCGGAGCATGAAGAACAGGGTTTCGCCACCCTGCGCCGCCAGGTGCAGGCGGCGCAGGCTGTCGCTGCGCACGTGGTTGGCCCAGAACAGCAACGCACCGCAACTGCCGCTGCGCAAGACCTGCTCGGCTGCCCACAAGGCATCGGCGCTGCGCGTCGAGCGCAGCCACAGCAATTGGGATGGATCGAGGCCCAGCGCGGCCAGCGCCAGCGCCTGGGGTGGATGGGGTGGTTGCAGCAGCACGATGCGGCGCGATGCACAGGCGGCCAGCGCCGGGCGCAGCAGCCGCATTTCGCCGATGCCGGGTTGTTGCAGCAACAAGTCGACCAGGGTGCCGCCGGGCCAGCCACCACCCGGCAACTGGCCCGACAAGGTGGCGTGGCCCGTGTCGATGCAGCGCGTGTCGGCATGCGCCAGCTGCGAGGCACGCCACAGCGATGGGTGCAATGCCTCTGGTGCAGCAAAGATGGAAGAAGGATTCATGATAGTGATAACAATGCAAGTACTGTATAAACGTACAGTACTCGTTGAAACGGGGCTTGGCAAGCGCTTTTCATTTTGTCTACCGTGTGGACACCTTGTAGATCGGCGCTTTGGCGCCACATATCTATTTGGTGTCCAGTGATCATGGAGTTGTTAATGAGCAACGCAGTGAGTACCGATCTTCTTCTGAAGAAAGCCGGCATCATCGAACGCTGCTGCAACCGCGCCCGCGAAGAATACGAGCGCGACCCCACGACGTTCACCGACGACATCACGCGCCAGGATGCGGCCACGCTCAACGTGATCCGCGCCTGGGAAGCGGCAATCGAGATGGGCGATTACGTGATCGGCTGCGCGCACCTGGGGCCAGCGCAGGACGAACGCGAGGTCATCACGCTGCTGGCCGAGCATGGCTGGATCGCGCCGACCCTGGCCGAAAACCTCAAGCGCACCGGCGAATTCTGCCGCGCCGAATGGGATTACCAGGCCGCACCCCTGCCCGCCCTCGTCACGATCATCAAGCGTGGCCTTGGCGATTTCACCGATTACGCTGCAGCGCTGACGGGCGGCGCGCGCGCTGTCGGCCAACCCTGACCATGTCTTGTCAGTGCGCCAACGGTGCGCCTGCTGGTATCATGCGCCTCTTTTGGGAGCGGGATTCTCTGGCGCCGGATGCGCCGGGTCGCCGCTTTCGCACTGACCAATCAAAACAACCATGACCCAACAGACCAATTTGCCCGGCTTCTTCAGCCGCTTGTCGATCGCCTTCGGCGCCCTGTTCAAATCGCTCGGCGATGCCGAATTCGCCGCGCGCGTGCGCGATGACGGCGTCGGCCCGACCGCCGCCCCGGCACCAGTGCCGGCACCGGCGCCTGCACCAGTCGTGAAACCAGCGCCAGCACCGACGCCCCTGCGCGCGCCGACGCCGGATTCGGCCCTGCAACTGCTGAGCCTCTTCCAGCGCGAAGCACGCCTGATCGACTTCGCCCACGAAAATCTCACCAGCTATTCGGATGCCGACATCGGCGCCGCCGCACGCGTCGTGCACGAAGGCTGCGCGCGCGTACTGCGCGAGCACTTCACGATAGAGCCGGTGCGCAGCGAAGCTGAAGGCGCCCGCATCACGCTGAATGAAGGCTTCGATGCCGCCAGCGTGCGCCTGACCGGCAACGTGGTCGGCACGGCGCCGTTCAACGGCACCCTGAGCCATCGCGGCTGGCGCGCCGCCAGCGTCACGCTGCCGCAACTGGCCGAGCGCCACGATGCACGCGTGCTGGCCCCGGCGGAGGTGGAACTGTGAACGACATCGTGAACAACTCCTCCAACGACCCGTTGAACAACGCGGCCGAACCGCGCTACGCCATCGGCATCGACCTGGGCACGACCCACAGCGCCCTCTCATATGTCGACCTGCAGGCCAGTGACGGCGAACAGGCCGTCGACGCCGTGCTGCCGATCCCGCAACTGACCGCGCCCGGCACGATCGAAGCGCTGCCGCTGCTGCCATCGTTCCTGTATCTGCCGCACCCGGACGAACTGCCGGCCGGCGAACGCGCGCTGCCATGGAGCGACACTGAAGAAACCGCGATCGCCGGCGAGATGGCGCGCAACCGCGGCGCGACCACGCCGATCCGCCTGGTCTCGTCGGCCAAGAGCTGGCTGTGCCACCCGGGCGTGGACCGCCGCGCCGCGATCCTGCCAACGGACGCGCCGGACGAAGTCACCCGTGTTTCGCCACTGGATGCATCGACCCACTACCTGCGCCACCTGCGCCAGGCCTGGAACGCTGCGCACCCCGAAGCACCGTTCGACCAGCAATCGGTCACGGTCACCATCCCTGCCTCGTTCGATCCGGGCGCGCGCGAGCTGACGCTGGACGCCGCGCGCCTGGCCGGCTTCACGCCAACCCTGCTCGAAGAGCCGCAAGCGGCGCTGTACAGCTGGATCCAGGGCAGCGGCGGCCGCTGGCGCAAGCAGGTCGCACCGGGCGACATCATCCTGGTGGTCGACGTCGGCGGCGGCACCAGCGACTTTTCGCTGATCGCGATCCTCGAACGCGATGGCAAGCTCGAACCGCACCGCGTCGCCGTGGGCGACCATATCCTGCTGGGCGGCGACAATATGGACCTGGCGCTGGCCCACTTCGTGGCGCGCAAGCTCGCCGCCAACGGCACGCAGCTCGACGCCTGGCAGATGCGCGCACTGACCTACGGCTGCCGCAGCGCGAAGGAAGCGCTGCTGGCCGACGCCAATGCGACGACGCACCCGATCGTGGTGCCAAGCCGCGGCTCGAAACTCATCGGCGGCTCGATCCGCACCGAACTCACGCGCGACGAAGTCACCGCCTTCATCACCGACGGCTTCTTCCCGCGCGTGGAAGCCTCGGCGCGGCCGACCGTGCGCGCCCGCGCCGGCCTGACCCAGCTTGGCCTGCCGTATGCGCAGGACGCGGCGATCACGCGCCACCTGGCCGCGTTCCTCGCGCGCCAGGCCGGCGCCACCGCCGAACTCGAAGGTTTCACTGGCCGCGTCACGGCCGACCACACCTTCCTGCACCCGAGCGCGGTGCTGTTCAACGGCGGCGTGTTCAAGTCGGGCATCCTGGCCCAGCGCGTGATGGACACCATCAACGACTGGCTGTACATGGAAGGCGCCGAACCGGCGCGCATGCTCGAAGGCGCCGATCTCGATCTGGCGGTCGCGCGCGGCGCGGCCTACTTCAGCTACGCGCGGCGTGGCGGCGGCGTGCGCATTCGCGGCGGCACGGCGCGCTCGTACTACGTTGGCGTTGAGTCGTCGATGCCGGCCATCCCGGGCATGGAGCCACCACTCGAAGCCCTGTGCGTGGCGCCGTTCGGCATGGAAGAAGGCAGCGAACTCGAACTGCCGGGCCAGGAATTCGGCCTGGTGATCGGCGAGCCGGTCACGTTCCGCTTCTTCGGCTCCACCACGCGCCGCCAGGACCGCATCGGCGACGTGCTCGAATTCTGGGGCCCGGACGAGCTGCACGAAATGAACGAGATCCAGGCCACGCTGCCGGCCGATGGCCGCGCAGCAGGTGATGTTGTGCAGGTAAAACTGCATGCGCTGGCGCTTGATACCGGCACGCTCGAACTGCTGGCGGTGGCGCGTGACGGCCAGCGCTGGAAGATCGAGTTCGACGTGCGTACGGCGGCCGGGGTCCAGTGACCTGGCTCGTCGGCATCGATCTGGGCACCACGAACACGGTGCTGGCCTACGGCCGCAATGGTCCGGGCGGCATCGAGCTATTCCAGATCGATCAATTGGTGGCGCCCGGCGAAGTGGCCGGCGCGCCGCTGCTGCCGTCGATGCGTTACCACCCGGGACCGGACGAACTCGCACCCGGCGCACTGCAACTGCCCTGGCAGCAGCCTGACGTCGCCGGCGTCGAGCGCGTTGCGCTGGGGCGCCTGGCGCGCGTGCTCGGTGCGGCCACGCCGGGCCGGCTCGTCACGAGCGCCAAGAGCTGGCTGTCGCACGACGGCGTCGACCGCATGGCGCCGATCCTGCCGTGGGGTGTCGACAGCGACGTGCCCAAGGTCTCGCCGGTGGCCGCCAGCGCCAGCTACCTTGCACACCTGCGCGCCGCATGGAATGCGCGCTTTCCCCAACAGCCCCTCGAACGCCAGCAGATCGTGCTCACGGTGCCGGCGTCGTTCGACGAAGGCGCCCGCGCGCTGACGCTCGAAGCGGCCAGGCTGGCCGGCCTGCCGCAGGTCGCGCTGCTGGAAGAACCGCAAGCCGCGCTGTACGACTGGCTGTACCGCCATCGCGCCAGCCTGGCCGGCGATCTGGGCGATGCGCGCCTGGTGCTGGTGGCCGACGTGGGCGGTGGCACCACCGACTTCAGCCTGGTCAAGGTCGATACCAGGGACGGCGAGCCGCACCTGACGCGCATCGGCGTGGGCAACCACCTGATCCTGGGTGGTGACAATATGGACCTCGCGCTGGCGCACCTGATCGAAGCGCGCATGGCCGGCGCAGACAATGACAATGCGCGCACGCGCCTGTCGGCCGCGCGCCTGGCCCAGCTCACGGAACGCTGCCGCGCCGCCAAGGAACAACTACTGGCCGACGATGCACCTGAATCGGTCGCCGTCACGCTGCTCGGCGCCGGCAGCCGCCTGATCGGCTCCGCTCGCAAGGCTGACCTGCTGCGCAGCGACATCGAGCGCATCGTGCTCGATGGCTTCCTGCCACTCAACGCGGCGCAGGACGAACCGGTGCGCGCCCGCGCCGGCATCGTCGAATTCGGCCTGCCGTATGCAAGCGACCCGGCCATCACGCGGCATCTGGCGAGCTTTTTGCGCCAGCATGCGGCGGCGTCGCGCGAGGCGCTCGGGCTGGAAGGCGGCGCGATCCCGATTCCGGATACGGTGCTGCTCAACGGCGGCGTGTTCAGGGGCGCCGCACTGGCCCGGCGCCTGGTCGACACGCTGAGCGGCTGGCGTGACGCGCCAGTACGCGTGCTGCACAACGAGAATCCCGATATCGCCGTCGCCCGTGGCGGCGTCGCCTACGCGCTGGCGCGCCAAGGCCTGGCGCCGGCCATCGACAGCGGCGCGGCCCGCAACTATTACCTGCTCCTCGACGGCGAAGCGCGCGCCGGCCTGCTGCGCGCCGTCTGCCTGCTGCCACGCGGCACGCCGGCCGCCACGGACGTTACGCTGGCAAACCGCAGCTTCGCACTGCGCGTCGGCCGCCCGGTACGCTTTCACCTGGTCTCGACGATTGCCGATGCCGGCGCGGCGCCACAGGCCGGCGACCTGGTCGATCTCGACCTGGCCGACGTGGTGCGCTTGCCGCCGATTGCGACGGTGCTGCGCAAATCAGGATCCAGCACCACCGCCGAGATTCCGGTGCATCTGGTGACGACGCTGAGCGAAACCGGTTCGCTCGAAGTGCATTGCGTCGCCGAAGATGGCGGCGGGCGCTGGCAACTGGCGTTCCAGTTGCGTGGCGACGGCGGTGGCGACGGTGATATCGACGCACCGGACGAGACGCTGCCCGCGAACCTTGACGCGGCGATCGACAAGATCGAGCGCGTGTTCGGCGCCCGCTCGAAACAGGTCGAGCCGAAAGAAGTCAAGCAACTGCGCGCCGGCCTGGAACACCTGCTCGGCCCACGCGAAAGCTGGACCACGCCGCTGCTGCGCCGTCTGTTCGACGCCTTGATGGCGCGCGCGAAAGGCCGGCGCCGCTCGGTCGAGCACGAGCGCGCGTGGCTGAACCTGGCCGGCTACAGCCTGCGCCCCGGCTTCGGCCACCCGCTCGACGAATGGCGCATGGAGGGGCTGTGGGCACTGTTCGAAGCGGGCGTGCAGCACCACAAGGACAGCCAGGTGCGCGCCGAATGGTGGACGCTGTGGCGCCGCGTGGCCGGCGGCCTGTCGCTCGACGCGCAACTGCGCGTGCTGGACGATTTCGCCTTCAACCTGCAGGCCGATGCCGCCGAGCGCGGCCGGCGGCCCGTCACCCTCGTCGACGGCAGCGAAGAAGACCTGCTGCGTGTGGGCGCGTCGCTCGAGCGCATCCCGTCGGCCTACAAGGCCGAGATCGGGGAATGGCTGTTCAAGCAGATCGCCGACATCCCTGCCGGCGGCAAGCTCGATGCCCGCGCCAGCGCGCGCTACGGCCGCTATCTGTGGGCGCTGGGCCGCGTGGGCGCGCGCCAGTCGTTCCAGTCGAGCGCACACGAAGTGGCGCCGCCCGACGTGGCCGAGGGCTGGCTGCGCCAGCTCCTGCTGCTCGACTGGCGCAAAGTGGAGCCGGCCGGTTTTGCCGCCGCCCATATCGCGCGTATGACGGGCGACCGCTCGCGCGACATTGATGACGCGGTGCGGGGCGACGTGCTACGCCGCCTGGCGGCCAGCGGCGCACCGCCGGCATGGACGGCGATGGTGCGCGAGGTCGTGGAACTGGATCAGGCCAGCGAAGCGCGCATGCTGGGCGACGCGCTGCCGCCAGGACTCAAGCTGCTGCGATAGGACGGCATCACGCTTCCAGCTGCCCGATCAGGATCAGCGAGACCGGCTTGCCGGTACGCGGATGCAGCGGCTCGCGCATCGCGGTGACCCGCAACCCGTTTTTCGCAAACAGCGCAACCCAGCCCGCGACCGTGCGGAAGTACCACGGCGGCGCATCGGCGAAGTCGCTGGAAAAGCCCGCCCAGCTGCCGGCGCGCCAGCCGTCGACATACGGTGCATCGCCGCACGCCATGAGCGGATGCACGGTCTGCACGACCAGCGAGCCGCCCTCGCGCAGATAGGTCGGCGCCGCGCGCAGCAGACCATCGACCGCCTCGTTGCCGATCAACGAGAAATTGCAGACCGCAACATCGACCGCCAGCGCCAGCCGGCCCTGTGCGATCTGTTCAAACGACAGCACGCAAAAGTCGCCGCCGCCAGCGGCATTGGCTTTCTCGACCAGTGCGGCAATCGCATCGACACCGACCATCGCCACGCCCGGCAACGCGCGCACCAGCCAGCCCTCGCCGCAACCGAGATCGATGCCAGTGGCCGGATCAAGGCTGCGCACAGCATCGACAATAGCGGCATTGGTGACCAGCGTGCGTGTTTCAATCTCCCCGCCGCGCACGGCGGCAGTCCAGGGATCGACGTTGCGCGACCACGCGTCGAGAACAGCGGCATCGGTAAGACCTGGCATGGGCTCCTCCTGTCATGACGTCATTATGCCGCAGGCAGTAACGACACACCGGTGAACGACAGCCATCCACAGGATCGGATAGACTGGCCGCCGACTCCGCCAACGCACCCGCCCCTGCCGCCCATGAAACCATCGCAACACCTGCCGATCCTGCTCGTCGCCGTCCTCGCTGCCGCCATTACCTTCGCGCTCATCAAGCGCCCGGCCGACGAAGCGCCCGCACCGCCGCCGCTGGTGTCGCTCGAGAAGATGGGGCATCTGGTGTCGCTCAAGATGAACTATTCGGACGTGATCGAATTCACGCAGCCGAATGCCGTGGGCATCCCGTGGTCGCAATGGGAAGTCCGGCTTGGCAGCACCCGCGTGCTGCTGGTCGCGCGCGGCGACTGCACGCTGGCCACGGACCTGCGCCAGGCGCGCTACGAAGACATCGACAATACGGCGCGCACGCTGACGGTCGTGCTGCCGGCGCCCTCGCCGCTGCAGGCGCGCATCAATCACGAACCGCGCGACAAGGGCGGCTCGTACTTCTATGCGATCACCGACCAGGGCTTGCAGGCGTTCATTCCGTCGGCGCAAACACGCACCACGGCCATGAACAACGTGCTGGCCACGGCGCAGAAAGCGGTACAGGCGGCGTGCAGTCAGCCAACAATCCTCAACACCGCGAGGGACAACGCCGCCACCGTGATGCAGGCCACGCTGCTGGCCACCGGCTGGACGCCGACCGTCGTGTGGGAGGCGAGCACCGGACAGCCCAAGGCTGCCACCACGCCATAACCTGTTGTAAAAAATTCCCACATAGAAACAAAAGATTACACCTGTGATGACGCAACCGGCAGGACCGTTCGTGTAAAATCGCCTCAGCAGGTTATCGGAACAAATCAACTATATAGAGGTGACAACACCATGCGCGTCTTCCCATCCAGCGGAAAAACCCTTGTCTTTGCTCTCGCGGCAACCGTTCTTTCCACCAGCGTCTTCGCCCAAACCTGGCCAAGCGACACCGTGACCGTCGTCGTGCCATGGCCGGCAGGCGGCCCGTCGGACATCGCGGCGCGCCCGCTGGCCAAAGGCTTGACGACCGCGCTGGGCAAGTCGTTCGTCATCGATAACCGCGGCGGTGGCGGCGGCAATATCGGTTCGGCAGCGGTCACCCGCGCCAAGGCCGATGGTCAGACCATGCTGATCACCTCGAGCGCACCGATCGTGATCAACCCGAGCCTGTACAAGAAAATGGCGTTCAACCCGGCGACCGACCTGATCCCGGTCACCAACCTGCTGCGCGCGCCGCTGGTGCTGGTTGCCCACCCATCGGTCCCGGCCAAGAACGTCAAGGAACTGCTGGCACTGATCAAGTCGAAGAACGGCCAGTTCTCGTACGCGTCGGCCGGTAACGGTACCCCGCAACACCTGACCGGTGAAATCTTCCGCGGCGTGACCAAGCTCGACATGGTCCACGTGCCCTACAAGGGTTCGGCACCGGCGATTTCCGACCTGCTGGGCGGCCACATCCCGATCATGTTCGACAGCACCATCGCGATCATGCCGCACATCAAGAGCGGCAAGGTCAAGCCAATCGCCATTTCGGGCAACAAGCGTTCGCCGCTGCTGCCGGATGTACCAACCTTCGCCGAAGCCGGCCTGCCGATCGAATCGTATGCGTGGTACGGCATGTTCGTGCCAGCCAAGACGCCGAAGGCCGTGGTCGACAAGATCAACGCCGAAACGCAGAAGGTCATGAAGTCGCCTGACTTCCAGCGCGTGCTGGCCGACACCGGCACCGAGTACGTGGGCGACACGCCTGAGAACTTCGCCAAGTTCGTCCAGGCTGAAACCACCAAATGGTCGAAAGTCGTGAAAGACAGCGGCGCAACCGTCGACTGATTCCCAGCGATTCGGTAGTGCCCTGAAAACGGGTGACGCGGCTTTGCCGGGTCACCCGTTTTTTTGTGTGCTGCCGTTTTGCATGCCGCAGTCATCACCGTGCCTGGTGTTCCGTCCCAGAAATTCACCCGCGTCATGTCTTTACATACCAGAAATCGACCATTTACGATGTCTTATTATTAAGGTAACCTCCGCCTTATCGTTGTCATCGTCTTGTCACAGCATTGTGCAGTTCCTGTTATTCGAACAGAAATTCTATTGGCGATCATCTTGGAGAAAACAACATGCCCGCCTATCGCCTGTCCAGCAGCCCCCGCTCGGTAGCCTACTTTCTGGGCGCGATCATCGTCTGTCTGCTGTGCGCACATGCGGCTGGCCTTGTCATGCGTCTGGGGCTCGGCCACGCTTCCGTCCATGGCCTGGTGCCGCTGTTCGACGTTAATGTCGAAGGCAATATTCCGACGTTTTTCTCGGTGTGCCTCGGACTGTGCAGCGCTGCCCTGTTTGCCGTGATTGCGCTGGACGCAAAAAGTCGTGGTGACCGGGACGCCATCTACTGGACTGTCCTGGCGGCTGGGTTCCTGTTTCTGTCTTACGACGAATGCTTCCAGGTGCATGAAAGAATGACTGGGCCGATGCGCGCCATGCTGGGGGGCTCTGATCCGGCAAATGGTGCGAACCTTGGCCTGATGTATTTCAGTTGGGTCGTGCCGGGCTTGATTGGCGCGTTCACGGTTTCGTTGTTCTTCCTTAAATTCATGTTGCGATTGCCCGTTGCCACCCGCCGCCGAATGATCCTGGCGGCAAGCCTGTTCCTCGGCGGTTGTCTCGGTATGGAACTGATCAATGGCAGTGTCATGGAAAGCCAGGGCGACAGTCTGCTCTATAACGTGCTTGTCATGACCGAGGAAGGACTCGAAATGACCGGCATGGCAACCCTGATTTATGCCATGACCAGCCATATCGCTGCGAGCTGCGACAGGCTCGAGGTCAATCTGCATGCCGGTAACATGGCGACGGTGCGGCAAGCGACTCCGGCGCAGTGCACTGGCGCCGCTGCCCGAACCACGTCTTCATGATGCATGCACCGGGATTTCCTGGCTGTCGTGGCGAACTTCATTGCTTCGTGGTGGCCTTTTTCAGTGTGCGGCGAGCTTTGTCGGTGGGCCATAGACGTTCTTTATCAGTCTCGTCCAGAAAGCGGTGACGCCAGCGCAGCGCGGTATTGCTGTGCACGCCAACCTGTGCCGCCGCTGCGCGCACTGATCTGGCTTCGCGCAGCATGACGATGTAATCGAGCCACTTGTCGCGCAGTCTGAGCCGCGCCAGTGGGGTGCCGGTCAGGTCGTTGAATGTCCGGCGACACTGGCGGCAGCGAAAGCGCTGGCGGTTATTGGCCTGGCCATGCCGGTTCAGATGCCGGCAAGCGCAATGCGGGCAGCAGCGTTGCATGGACCGGCTATCGGCAATGAGGGCGGCGAGCCGATCAAGGCTCCCCTGGGGCTGCGGGACCGTCATTGCCCTGACCGGCCGGGGATAGTCGAGCAATACGCGATGCGGGCCTGATTTCACGAACCTGAAGGATGTCACGGCGCCCTCCCTTGTCATAGTCGGAGTTCGACACCTCCCTGGCCCTCCGGTTCAATTTTCATCATCGCGATGAAGACCATCCTGGTTCAGGCGCCATCAACTTGCCTCACAAGACATTGCTCCGCCGCTACCGAACACCATGACTTTTCGATAACGACTAACATCTTTATCAACGTCGTGACCGCTACCGGCACCCTGCCACCACATTCAAGGAGCAAGCATGCATTCGGAAGACAAGAAGGTCGAGAACCAGAACACGCAAGACATGGCGCCATCGCGCCGCCGGTTTGTCGGCACCGTGGCCGCCGGCGTCGCCGCCTCGGCCGCCGCCGTGCCAGCCCTGGCCCAGCAAGCCGCAGGCGGCAACCAGCCAGCCGCCGGCGCCGCGCGCGAAGCGGCCAAACGCTATCCGCGTCCACCGTTCCCGAATCAGGATCAGCCATGGCCGGCCCTGGCCAGCAAGATGACGCCGCGCCCTGACCACGGCGAAACCACGTATCGGGGCAGTGGCCGCCTGGCCGGCCGCAAGGCACTGATCACGGGCGGCGACTCGGGCATCGGCCGCGCTGCCGCGATCGCGTACGCCCGTGAAGGCGCGGACGTGGCGATCGGCTACCTGCCGGCCGAAGAGCCGGATGCACGTGAAGTGATGCAATTGATCCGCGACGCCGGCCGCAAGGCCGTGGCTGTGCCGGGCGATATCCGCGACGAGGCGTTCTGCAAGAAGATGGTGGAAACCGCAGTGCGCGAACTGGGCGGCCTGGACATCCTGGTCAACAATGCCGCGCGCCAGCAGAACCACGATTCGATCCTCGACATCACCAGCGAACAGTTCGACTGGACGATCAAGACCAATGTGTATGCGGTGTTCTGGATCACCAAGGCGGCGATTCCGCACATGAAGCCAGGCAGCGTGATCATCAACACGTCGTCGCAGACGGCCTACGATCCGCCGGAAAAACTGCTCGACTATGCGTCGACCAAGGCGTTCGAGGTGGCGTTCACCAAGTCGCTGGCCAAGCAGATGGCCTCAAAAGGGATTCGGGTCAATGCGGTGGCGCCGGGGCCGGTATGGACACCGCTGCAACTGGCGGGCGGCAATTCACCGGAAGGCCGCGCAAAGTTCGGCGAAGACACGCCAATGAAGCGCCCGGGCCAGCCAGCCGAACTGGCGGCGACCTACGTCACGCTGGCGTCCGATGAATCGAGCTACACCACCGGCCATGTGTATGGCGTGGCGGGTGGTGGCGGGCAGCCGTAAGCGCCCACTGGTATGTCCGCCCGGCATTGCCGGGTGGACCATCAACGCTGCGTGCTCAGCGGCGACGCAGCAGACGCACCAGCAACGCCGCGAACGGGCGGGTCGGGATCCGGCGGCCCAATGGCCCTGCGTTGTTGCAGCGTGAGGTGACGGTCATGATTGTTCTCCAAAGTATTGCTTTGCAGATTAACCATTGCCGCCCAGCTCTTCTGTACGCTGGTTCGCATAGTCTTACCTGCTGGCATCAAGCCACTTCATGGCCGTGCGATTACGCAACACTCACATTGTTTCCAGCACCGTCATTGCGCGTTTGAGCTTGTCTGTATGAGGTGTGATGCCATCGCAGGTCATCACCAGCTCATGCGTGGCACGGGTCATCGCCACATACAGCAGGCGCGCTTCGTCCTCGACGATATCATCTTCTTTCAACTCGGCGCCAAGGCCGGGAATGCCCACCAGTGAAAACTCCAGCCCCTTGCTGCTGTGCATGGTGATCAGCTTGACGCTGTCGTGTACCGGCGAATAGGCTGCGCCTTTTACCTGCGGCCACTGAAACGGAATGTCGCGGCGCTTCAGCACTTCGGCCAGCACTTTACCGACGCCATAACGCCGATAGATCAGCGCCATCTCGCCACATGGCGTGCCAGTCTTGCTGGCCGCATTTTGCCGTCGCCCGAGAATGACGCACGACCTGGAGCGCAGGCGCGCGCGCCCCAATCCAATAGCGTCCTACCATGAGCCGACAGGGCGACGGTTGGTCCAAATCGGGTTGGCCGCGGGCACTGTTCACAACGTTACATGGAGGAACATATGGGCTACGCAGATCGCGACAAATATGGCATGTACAAGGACAGCTCCATCGCAGGTCCGGGACCATCGCTGATGGGGGCTGATACCTTGATTGGCGAAAATGTTGTCAATGCCAACGAAGAAGACCTTGGTGAGATCAAGGAAATCATGCTCGACATGCAGACCGGCCAGGTCGCTTACGCCGTGCTGGCGTTCGGCGGCTTCTTGGGGATGGGCGAAAAACTGTTCGCTGTGCCGTGGCAGGCACTGCACCTCGACACGGTCAACAAGCGTTTCGTGCTGGGCGTCGAAAAAGACCGCCTCAAATCCGCGCCCGGTTTCGACAAGGACGCGTGGCCCGACATGGCCGACACCATCTGGGCCGGCGACGTCCATGATTTCTATGGCACCGACCCGCAGCGTTCAGGCGCACCGACCATGGGACCAGGGGTCCCGACGGCTGGCATGGGCGGCGCGGGCACCGGCAGCAGCACGTATGCCGGCGGCTCGATGGGCTCGAGCATGGGCGCAGGGTCGGCCGGTTCCGCCAGCGTTGCCGGATCGGGCAGCAGCATGAGCGACTCATCGCTCAATCAGGGCTCGGGCGCGAGTCTGGATCCACGCGCAGGCAACCTGGGCGACGACGACGATCTGAGCCGGATCCGGGGCAGCAATATCGGGTAACTGAACGGCGACTTTCCAATGGCTGGCGGCGGCGCCGTCAGCCATCACTGTCATTACCGCTGCATCGACTCCCACACCTTCTGCAAGCGTTTGGCCGACACTGGCATCGGCGTTCTCAACTCCTGCGCAAACAGCGACACCCGCAATTCTTCCAGCATCCAGCGGAACTCGATCATGCGCGGATCGTTGTTCTTCGACCCCATGTTCTTGAGCGTGCGCTGGAACTGCGCCGCTGCCGACTGCCACTCCGCCATCAGCTGCGCATCGCGCGTCGGATTGCCGCGCAACTTCTCCAGCCGCACATTGATCCCTTTCAGGTAGCGCGGGAAGTGCGCCAGCTGGCTGTACTCATTGTCGGCGATGAAGCGCTTGTGCACGAGCGCTTGCAACTGCCCCATGATGTCCGCCGACACAGCCTGCGGCAGGGTTTGCACACGCTTGGGCATGCCGTGGAATTCGGCCAGCACCTGGCCCGCCAGGCGCGCCACCTCGTTGATCAACAGACCAATGCGGCCCTTGCCCTGGTCACGGCGCGCATTGAAATGCGCCGCATTGAGCGGCAGCGGATCCTGCAGGCAGGCGATGTCGATCGCCTTGGCCACGATCTGGTCGCGCAAATCCTCCTGCGAACCCAGGCTCATGAACTGCATGCCCATGCCCTGCAGGCCGGGGATATTCTTCTCGGCGAACTTGAGCTGCTCCTTGAACTGCAGCGCGAACAGGCGGCGCAGGCCCACGCGGTGCGTACGCGCCGCCACGTTCGGGTCGTCGAACACTTCCAGATCGCAGTGCGTGATCTTGTCGACCAGCGCCGGGAAGCCGATCAGCGTCAGCTTGCCCTGGTTGATTTCCAGGAGCTCGGGCAAGTCGCCAAAGGTCCAGGCGGTCAGGCCCGTGTGCTGGCTGCTGGTCGACGCCCCTTTGGCCGAGGCCACCGCCGGCGCGGCCGGCTGGGTGCCCTTGCCCTTGGCCGTCGGCGCAGCGGCCGGTGCAGCGGCAGCCGCCACCGAACCAACTGCGCCGGGCCGCGCCAGCCGCGCCAGCGAGCCGCTCGATGCCGGCGCCGACTCGGCCATCTTCTGGAAACTCTCGCGCGCCTGCCCGCCCAGTTCGGCCTGCAGCGTGGCCAGGTTGCGGCCCATGTCCAGCTGGCGACTATGCTCGTCGATCACCTTGAAGTTCATGAACATGTGCGCTGGCAGCGTCTCGATCTTGAAGTCGGCCGTCAGTACCAGCGTGCCGGTCTGCGCGCGCACGTCCGCGATCAGCACGTCGATCAGGTCGCCCCGTCCGAACGTGCCGGCCGCGTGGATGCGCTCGACGAACTTCGCCGCATAGTCCGGCAGCGGCACACAGTGGCGGCGCAGCTTTTGCGGCAGTGACTTGAGCAGCAGGTGCACCTTTTCCTTGATCATGCCTGGCACCAGCCAGGCCGCGCGCTCCTGCGGAATCTGGTTCAGTGCGAACAGCGGCACGGCCAGCGTGACGCCATCGCGCACGCTGCCCGGCTCGAAGTGGTACGACAGCCCCATCTCGATGCCGGTGACGGTCATCGTCTTCGGGAACAGCTCGGTGGTGATGCCGGCCGCTTCGTGCCGCATCAGTTCTTCGCGGTTCAGGTACAGCAGCTTCGGGTTCTCGCGCGCGACGTCCTTGTACCACTTCTCGAAACCGGCGCCATTGACGATGTCGCGCGGGATCTCGCTGTCGTAGAAGGCCGCGATCAGCTGGTCGTCCACCAGCACGTCCTGGCGGCGCGACTTGTGCTCGAGGTTCTCGATGTCCTTCACCAGCTTGTGGTTGTGGATGTAGAACGGCAGGCGCGTTTCATAGTCGCCCGCGACCAGCGCGTCGCGGATGAAGATCTCGCGCGCTTCGGTCGGATTGCGCTGGCCGTAGTTGATGCGGCGCGCGCCGTAGATGACGATGCCGTGCAGCGTCGCGCGTTCGAGCGCCGTGACCTGCGCCTGCTTTTTCTCCCAGCGCGGCTCGCCCCAGGATTTTTTCAGCAGGTGCGCGCCGACCTTCTCGACCCACTCCGGCTGGATCTGCGCGATCGTGCGCGCATACAGGCGCGTGGTCTCGACCAGTTCGGCCGCCATGATCCAGCGCCCTGCCTTCTTGCCCAGCGTCGAGCCGGGCCAGATGTGGAACTTGATGCCGCGCGCGCCCAGGTAGATGCCGGCCTGCTCGTCCTCGGCCTTGAAGCCGATATTGCCCAGCAAACCCGTGAGCAGCGAGATGTGCAGCTGCTCGTAGGTCGCCGGCGACTCGTTCAGGCGCCAGCCCTGCTCGCGCACGATCGTCAACAGCTGCGAATGCACATCACGCCACTCGCGCAGGCGCACCTGCGACAGGAAGTTGGCGCGGCAGTTTTCCTGCAGCTGGCGATTAGTTTTCTTGTGCTCGATCGCGTCTTCGAACCAGGCCCAGATCTTCAGGTAGCTGAGGAATTCCGAGCGCTCATCGGCGAACTTCTTGTGCTTCTCGTCGGCCTGCTGCTGGTACTCGATGGGACGGTCGCGCGGGTCCTGCGTCGACAGGGCCGAGGCCACGATCAGCATCTCGGTCAGGCAGCCGTTGTCGAGCGCCGCGAGGATCATGCGGCCCACACGCGGGTCGAGCGGCAGCTTGGCCAGCTTGCGGCCCAGCGGCGTCAGTTCATTGGTATCGTCGACCGCGCCAACCTCTTGCAGCAGCTGGTAGCCATCGGCGATCGCGCGGCCTTGCGGCGCCTCGATGAACGGGAACGTCTCCACATCCGTCAGGCGCAGCGCCTTCATGCGCAGGATGACGGCGGCCAGCGACGAACGCAGGATTTCGGGTTCGGTAAATTTAGGGCGCTTGAGGAAATCGTCTTCTTCGAACAGGCGGATACAGACGCCATCGGCCACGCGGCCGCAACGACCGGCGCGCTGGTTGGCGGCCGACTGCGCGATCGGCTCGACCTGCAACTGCTCGACCTTGTTCCTGAAGCTGTAGCGCTTCACGCGCGCCAGGCCCGTGTCGACCACGTAGCGGATGCCCGGCACGGTCAGCGAGGTTTCGGCCACGTTGGTCGACAACACGATGCGGCGCGCGTTGGTCGTGCGGAACACGCGATCCTGTTCTTCAACCGACAGCCGCGCGAACAGCGGCAGGATCTCGACATGCGGCGGATGGTGCTTGCGCAGCGCCTCGGCGCAATCGCGGATTTCGCGCTCGCCCGGCAGGAACACGAGCACGTCGCCCTGCCCCAGGCGGCACACTTCATCGACGCCATCGACCACCGCATCCATCAGGTCACGCTTGTCGCGCGCGGCTTGCGCCTTTGGCGCGAGATTCGGCGCCTCGCCAGGCTTGGGGGTGTTGACGCCCACGACCGGATCGCGATCGACGGCGCGATAGCGCACTTCAACCGCATACAGGCGGCCCGACACCTCGATCACCGGCGCCGGTTTCAGATCGGCGCCATCGCCCTTGCCGAAGTGGCGCGCGAAGCGCTCGGCGTCGATCGTCGCCGACGTGATGATGATCTTCAGGTCCGGCCGGCGCGGCATCAGCTGCTTCAGGTAGCCGAGCAAAAAGTCGATGTTCAGGCTGCGCTCGTGCGCCTCGTCGATGATGATCGTGTCGTAGTTGCGCAGCAGCGGATCGGTCTGCGTTTCGGCCAGCAGGATACCGTCGGTCATCAGCTTGACCGACGCGCCCTTTTGCAGCGTGTCGTTGAAGCGCACCTTGAAGCCCACGTGCTCGCCCAGCGGCGTGCCCAGCTCCTGCGCGATGCGCTTGGCGGTGGACGACGCGGCGATCCGGCGCGGCTGCGTGTGGCCGATCAGGCCGCGGCTGCCGCGGCCCAGTTCCAGGCAGATCTTCGGCAGCTGGGTCGTCTTGCCCGAACCGGTTTCGCCCGAGACGATGACGACCTGGTTCTCCTGGATCGCCTTGGCGATTTCGGCGCGCCGGCCCGAGACCGGCAAGTCTTCGGGGAAGGTAATCGGCGGCAGCGGATTGCGCTCGCGTGGCACATCCTCGCGCGGCGGGCGCTCCTGGCGTGGCTGCCCCTCGCCACGCGCGCGGCGTGGACGTGGTTGGGCAGGTGCAGGGGCCGCCGTGGTGGTCGAAGTGGCGTCTACGGCGCGCGCCGGTTGTTGCGAAGGCTTGTTACTCTGTTCAGACATTGATTTTTACAAGGTTTTGGTGCGCACATCGCGCAGCGAATTATAATGCGGCAAATGGAAACTCCTACCCAATTCGTCCAGTGGCTGCGCTCGGTCGCGCCGTACATTCACGCATTCGGCGGCAAGACCTTCGTGGTCGCCTTCCCCGGCGAGCTCGTTGCCGCCGGCGCGCTACCGGTACTGGCGCAGGACTTGTCACTACTGGTTGGCCTGGGCATCCGGATCGTGCTGGTGCACGGCTCGCGTCCACAGGTGGCCGAACAGCTCGAGCTGCGCAACGTCGAGGGGCGCTTTCATAACGGCGTGCGCGTCACCGACACCGCTGCCCTCGAATGCGCGAAAGAAGCCGCCGGCGAACTGCGTCTCGATATCGAAGCCGCCTTCAGCCAGGGCCTGCCCAACACGCCGATGTCCAACGCCCAGATCAGCATCGTCTCGGGCAACTTCGTCGTCGCCCGCCCGCTTGGCGTGATCGACGGCGTCGACTTCGAACTCACGGGCGTCACGCGCAAGATCGCCGCCGAAAAAATCCACCCGATCCTGCAGACCGAAGACAACCTGGTACTGCTCTCGCCGCTGGGTTTCTCGCCCACCGGTGAAATCTTCAACCTCACGCTGGAAGACGTCGCTGCGTCGGCCGCCATTGCGCTGCATGCCGACAAGCTGATCTTCATTACCGAAACGCCGATGATCGTCGACGCGGCCGGCACCGAGATCCGCGAGCTGTCGTCGCACATGGCCGAAGCGGTGTTGCAGGCGGGCTTCCTGTCCGACTCGGCCGCGTTCTACATGGAGCATGCGATCAAGGCCTGCAACGCCGGCGTCGATCGCGCTCACATCATTCCGTTCGAGATGGACGGCTCGGCGCTGCTCGAGGTGTTTACGCACGATGGCGTGGGCACCATGATCAGCCACGAGAACCTCGAAAGCCTGCGTCAGGCCACAATTGAGGACGTTGGCGGAATTATCAAGCTCATCGAGCCACTCGAAGCCGACGGCACGCTGGTCTATCGCGGCCGCGAGCTGATCGAACGCGAGATCGACCAGTTCTCGGTCATCGACCACGATGGCGTGATCTTCGGCTGCGCCGCGCTGTATCCGTTCCCCGAATCGAAGATGGGCGAGATGGCCTGCCTGACCGTGAGCCAGGACGCGCAGACGCAGGGTGACGGTGAACGCATCCTCAAGCACATGGAAAACCGCGCCCGCGCGGCCGGCCTGACCAAGCTGTTCGTGCTGACCACGCGCACGTCGCACTGGTTCAAGAAGCGCGGCTTCGTGCCGGCCACCGTGGACGACCTGCCGAAAGACAGGCAGCACATGTACAACTGGCAGCGCCGCTCACAGGTCTTGATCAAGACTTTATAATACGCGTCTTACATGACCGAATCACCGAACGAATAACAGGAGTACTCGATGGCCCGCACCGTCCACTGCATCAAACTGAACAAGGAAGCCGAAGGCCTGGATTACCCACCGGTCCCTGGCGAAATGGGCAAGAAGCTGTACCTGCAGGTGTCGAAAGAAGCCTGGCAGGCATGGCTCAAGCACCAGACCATGCTGATCAACGAAAACCGCCTGAACCTGGCCGACGACCGCGCGCGCAAATACCTGGCGACGCAGCTGGAGAAGCACTTCTTCGGCGAGGGCGCCGACCAGGCAATGGGCTACGTGCCGCCACCGGTGTAAGCACGCCGCGCTGTGCACACAAAAAAATCCCGCTCGGGGCACTGGCCGCGAGCGGGATTTTTTACGCCTGGTGTCTTACATCTTTTTGCACTGGCGCAGCTCGCAGCGCGCCATGAATACCTGGCCATTCTGGCACTGCATCCGGTAGACCTCGATCGGCCCCGGCTCGGTCAACAGGCCCGCACCCTGCGTGCTGGTGCACGCCTGCGCCTTGGCCAGCTTCTCGACCGTGTGCGACGATTCGCCGACCTTGAACGGCGTGCGCTGGATCGCCGTCACGTCGGTCGACGCCGCCGGCGCCACAACGGCAGGCTCGGACAAATCGATCGAACTGCCAAAGACAGAACAACCTGCCAGCAAGGCAGCGAGCGAAGAAGCGGACAGCAGCAGCGCACGATTCATGGTCGGGTTTCCGGTTACAGCGACAGGGTCTTGACGCCGTCCGCCG
>Ga0308158_10001552_pt1 | contig 24252 bp, 20 predicted proteins | sample PhyBR2_FD_201038 | JGI IMG/M metagenome (GOLD analysis project Ga0308158, IMG submission 201038) | Phyllosphere microbial communities from UC Gill Tract Community Farm, Albany, California, United States - DLSLB.R2 | ecosystem: Host-associated > Plants > Phyllosphere > Unclassified | place: USA...
CAGCTCAACGACGAGAAGGGCGCCCCCACGCTCGATGACGAGAGCAACATCGCGGGCATCGAGATGCTGAAGAAGATCACGGATGCCCAGGGCGGCTTCGCCGCGGTGAAGAGCTTCACCGACTCCTTCGACACGTTCGGCGACAACAACCAGTTCGTGGCCGAGCAGGTCGGCGGCCAGGTGAACGCGCAGTGGTATCCGAACGTGCTCTCGCCGTACATGGACAAGCTGCAGCTGGAGGCCGTGCCGTTCCGCGGAGCGGACGGTGAGCCGTTCTCGGTGGCATCCGGAACCGCGTTCGTCGTGCCGGCCGGGGCGAAGAACCCCGCCGCCGCGTGCGCGTGGATGGTCGACCTCACGTCGGACGACGCCTGGGCGGCAGCCGGCGAGGCCCGCGGCGAGACCCGCAAGAAGGACGGCGGCGTGAACACCGGCCTCTTCACCGGCTCTCCCGCCGCCGACAAGGCGATCCGCGACGAGTGGGTGGTCGAGAGCGGCAACGCCGGGTTCGACCAGGTGATCTCGACGTACTACGACGTGGTCGACTACGGCCAGTCGTTCGGGTCGTCGCCCGCTGGCCAGGAGATCCAGAACGAGCTCAACAACGCCATCACGGCCGCTCTGCTCGGCGACAAGTCGCCGGAGGATGCTCTGAAGGATGCCCAGAAGGCGGCGATGCGGGCATACGAGAACATCGAGAAGTGACGTCGGTGTCCGCGGCCTGAGGTCGTGGCGGCCGCACCGGGATCCGGATACCTGTGTCTCAGGCATCCGGATCCTGCGCGGTTCACGGGGCCCTGGCTGTGAGAGGCGGGGGGTCGAAGATTTCGGCGGCGACGCGGGCCTTTGGGCGGCTCGTGTCGAGGATCTCGGGCATCTGGGCGCCCGACAGGACAGAATCTGCGTGATCGCCTCCACCGCGGCTCGGAATCTGCATAATCGCAAGTGCGGGCGTTTCTCGCGCCCGCGAAGAGCTGTCTCAGGAGGACGCAATGTCGCGGACGATCGTCGTCGGTGCCGGAATGGTCGGGCTCGCCACCGCCTGGCACCTGCAGGAGCGCGGGGTCGAGGTCACGGTCATCGATCGGGTCGGCGTGGGCGCCGGGTCGTCGTGGGGCAACGCCGGCTGGCTGACGCCCGGCAAGACCATCCCGCTCGCCGACACCGGGCTGTGGACCTACGGGCCGAAGGCGCTGCTCGACCCCGATGCCGCGCTGCACGTGCCGTTCCGTGTCGACCCCGGTCTCTGGATGTTCCTCGGCCAGTTCGCCGCGCACGGCACGAACCGCGCGTGGGACAAGACGATGGCCGACCTCACGCCGATCGACAAGATCGCACTGGAATGCTTCGACGAGCTCATCGACGGCGGCGTGAAGTCATGGACCCGCGAGGGCCCGTTCGTGATCGGTTTCACGCAGGAGGCCGATTCGAAGGGCTTCCTGCACGAGATCGAGGGCGTCGTGCGCCACGGTCAGGACGTCCCGTTCGAACGGCTCGAGAACCCACGCGAACTCGCGCCGGTGCTGTCGGATGCGGTGACGCACGCCTACCGCCTCGACGGCCAGCGCTTCTTCGAGCCGGCGCCGTTCCTCGAGGCGCTCGGCGCCGCGGTGGTCGAGCGGGGTGCCGAGCTGATCACCGGATACGAGGTCACCGACGTCTCGTCGACGCGCCGCCCCGTGGTGACGATGTCGAACGGTCAGCGGATGGAAGCCGACTCGGTCGTGATCGCGACCGGCGCCTGGATGCCCGCACTCGCCAGAAAGCTCGGTGTGCGCACGCGCGTGCAGGCCGGGCGTGGATACTCGTTCACCGTCTCGACCGAGGTGCCGCAGGAGCATCCGGTGTACTTCCCGTTCCAGCGCATCGCGTGCACCCCGTACCAGGGCCGTTTCCGCATCGCCGGCACCATGGAGTTCCGTCGGCCGGACGAGCCGTTCCAGCCGCGCCGAGTGCAGGCGATCATCGCGCAGGCGCGCGAGATGTTCCAGGGCATCGACCTCGACGACCGCCAGGACGAATGGGTCGGCTCGCGTCCCGTCACACCCGACGGGCTCCCGCTGGTCGGCGCGACCCAGGCCCCCAACGTCTACGTCGCCGGCGGCCACGGCATGTGGGGCATCGTGCTCGGACCCGCGACGGGCAAGCTGCTCGCCGAGCAGATCACCACCGGCCGCATCGCCGACGAGATCCGCCCCTTCGACCCCCTGCGCTAGCCCCGCGGGCGCGGGCCCGCGCGGGCTCGCGGTGCCGAGAGTTCGAAAAGGCACCGGAATGGCCCGTTTCCGGTGCCTTTCTGACTTCTCGACCTGTGGCGGTGCCGTGGCGCGGACTTCGCGCGTGGGCTCGCGGTGCCGAGAGGTCGAAAAGGCACCGGAATGGCCCGTTTCCGGTGCCTTTCTGACTTCTCGACGTGCGGCGGTGCCGTGGCGCGGACTTCGCGCGCCGGGCGCGGTGCCGAGAGGTCGAAAAGGCTCCGGAATGGCCCGTTTCCGGTGCCTTTCTGACTTCTCGACCTGGGGCCCGCCCGCGCCGCCCCCCCCGGGCGCGGCGAACGACTAGCCGAGCACGATCCGCTTCGCGTGGCCGTGACCGTCGAGATCGAACTCGAGCGTGAGTGGCGAGGTCGAGACGACGCGGGCCCCGGAGTCCGCCTCGATCACCGAGGTTCCGGCCGACGCCGGCAGCGTCACTCGGGCGACGGTCTGCGTGCGGCTCGGGTCCGACAGGGCGACCGTCGTGCGTCCGTCGGCGGTCCGGACGGCCAGCGAACACGGCCCGGTCACCGAGAACCCGCCGGCCGAACCCGCCGCGAAGAAGTTCGCCAGGGTCAGCCCCGAGCCCGCCGCCGCGATCATCTGAGCGGTCGAGTTGTTCGCGACCACCGACACCGTCGGCGTCTCCGACTCGTCGAACGTCGTCGAGTGGTGCACGTTCGGCATCACGACGTACGCGTATCCGCCGCCCGACGGGTCGGTGCCGTGGTGGTGCGTGATCGTGACGTAGTCGCGGGTCTTGACCTCGTCGGATCCCCCGGTGTCTGAGCCGGAGTTGATCGTCATCCAGTCGCCGCTGCGGCGTACGACCCGCACATCGATGTCGCCGCTGACGCCCTCGCCCTTCAGGAAGACGTATCCGCCGTGACCGTCGATGTGCACGTTGCGGCGCACCTTCACGGCAGCAGCATCCGCCGCCAGCGACCGGTAGCGGTTGTCGGGCCGCAGCATCGGCACAGCTCCCGTGGGGAACGACCGGTTCTCGATCGTGGTGAAGACGTCGAATCCGGATGCCGAGGTCACGCCGGCCCCGAGGCAGACCATCTTGTCGTCGAGGAAGAACCACGACTTGCGCGCGCTGAGCGTCTTGTTGTGGTTGAGGTGGTCCATGCCCTGGATGCCCCACCGGTCGTCGAGGGCGAGTCCGCCTGCGAAGCGCTGGAAGGCACGGGGGATGCCGGTGCCGTCTGCCGCTCCGTTCTTGCGCGGCTCGGCGGTGACGGTCGTCCCTGGCAGTCGGTACGGGTCGACCGTGGGCCAGAAATCGGCGCTGAACTGGGCCTGGTCCGCGGTGCTGTAGACGTAGGTGAGGCCGTCGCCCTGGTACCAGCCGAGGTTGTTCTCGCGGTTGCCCCACTCGTAGCGTCCGATGCGGTTCGACGAGATGTTGACGACGGCGCTGAAGTTCGGGCGGTGGTGCACCAGGCGGTCCTGGTCGCCGAAGGCCTTGGTGTACACCGGGGCCGGCGCCGCCTGCACGGTCTCGTCGCCCAGGATCGAGGTGACCAGCAGCGACTTGGCGACGGTCTGCGAGGGCAGGCCGTACTGCTTCTCGCTGCTGCGCTGCAGCCAGCCCTTCACGAGCGACAGGTAGCGTCCGCGGTACGGCTCGCCCGCGCCTTGCGCGAGCAGCAGGATCGCGGTCATCGCGCCCGCGCCGTCGACGTAGTCCGGAGCCTTCTGGCGTGACACGGCGCGCCCGCGCACGGCATCCATCATCCGGCCGTTCCAGATGAACGGCGCGAAGGCGCCCTCCACGGCGTCGAGGATCACTGATTTGTTCGGGTCGACGACGTCCCACTCGCTGCCGCCGAGCAGGCCGAGGATCTCGGCAAGGCCGCCCAGCGTCACCACGCCGTAGGTTCCGACGTAGGGCAGGTAGCTGTGCTGCACGAACGAGCCGTCGCGGTAGAAGCCGTCGCCGCTCGTGACGTAGCCGAACACGCTGTTGCGTCCGCCGCGCACGGTGTCGCTGAGGGCGTCGCGGGCGAGTGCGATCTCGTCGGGGCGGTTGTCGAGGATGCCGCGGAGCGCGCACGACAGCGACTTGTCGGTGCGGTTCGCGCCGGTCTCGGCGAAGCTGGTGCCGCGTCCGCGCCAGTTGGGGTTGGGGGTGAAGTAGCGTGCGGCGGCCATCAGCGCGGTGCGCACCTCGGCGGGCACGACGGCGTGCAGCAGGATGAGGGTGTCGGCGGCCTTGCGCGGCACGCCGATCTCCCAGAACCACCAGTTTCCGACGGCTGCGCGTCCTGCGATGTAGACGTCGGTGCTGAGGTAGGTGAGGGCTGCGACGAGGTCGGATGCCAGGGTCGGGTCCTGATACTGGCGGGTGCCGGCCGTGGAGTAGGCGAGGGCCAGGCTGAACAGCCGGTCGAAGGTGACGCCCATGTTGCCCGACAGTGTGGTTCCGGTGACGCCGGCCACGGGCAGGTCGGCCCAGATGCCTGGTGCGCCGATCGGGCGGACCATGGCCTTCCAGCTGGCGTCGGCGGCGTCGCTCATGCCGCTGAGCACGCTCGTGAGCTCTGGCACGGATGCTGCGCTGCCGTCGCCCGCGAGCATGACGCGGCGCTTCTCGATGAGAGCGGCGAGGGGGTCTGCGGTCGCTCCGAACGCGCTGGTGGCGGTGCCTGCGGTCATCGTGACCAGGGCTCCGGCGCCGAGCAGGGCGAGGAATGAACGGCGGTCTACTTCGAGGGGGGACATCATCGGCCTCCTGAGGGGTGGGAAGTGCTACCACGGTAAACGCTTGCCCACACTATGTAAAGAGGGTGAACGAATCCGGGCATCGACGGACGGGCGGGGATCAGGTCATCGAGAAGTCATAGCGTGCCGGCACGGGACGGTCGGGGAAGGTCTGTCGCCACAGCTCCGACATGCTCAGCTCGCCTTCGCGGATGTCGGGCACGTCGAACTCGTCTTCCAGCATCCGTCCTGCCCCGACCAGGTCTCCGGATGCCAGTGCCGCGCGCACCGCGAGCACGCGGAACCGGCCCCGTTCGCGCAGCTCGGCGGGAAGCGAGGCGACGAGCCGGGATGCCTCATCCGCCCGCCCTGCGGCCAGCAGGGCGTCACCGAGTTCCAGCGCGAGAGGCGCGAGGTCCGGAGCCAGTGCGAAGGCGTCGGAGAGGTGGGCGACACCGGCATCCGGATCCCCGCTCGCCATCTCGACCAGACCCAGGCCGCGCAGCGCCCAGGCCGATCGGCGCGACCGCAGCGATGTCTCGTAGTGCGTCGCCGCTTCCGTCAGGTCGCCGCGAGCGTGCGCCATCACCGCGCGGTGATAGTGCGTCAGCCAGCTCGCCGGAGCCTCGGCGAGCAGCCGCTCCCACAGCGCGCCGGCGACGTAGCTCGCGGGCGGGGCGGCATCACCGGCACGGTCGCCTCCGCCGGTCCCGGCGTCCGAAACCTGCGGGTCCCCGTTCAGCAGAGCGCGCCAGTACGCGGCGTCCTCTCCTGCCGACGGATCGAAGCGCACCCCCGGCAGGCTCTCGAACGTCGCACCGTACCGCGCGGCGAGCGTCGCCTCGAGCGCGCCCCACGGCGATCCGGTGTTCAGCAGTTCGCCGGGTTCGAGGTCGGCGACGGCCTCCAGGCGCGAGGCGTCCACGGCATCCGTCGCCCGGCCGACCTCAGCGCCGACCGCCTCGACGGCCGACGGCCAGTCGGCCGAAGAGGCGCCGTCGACCTGCAGGGGCACGAACGTCTCGGTCCACTCCCACGTCGCACCTCCGGGCATCCGCAGATGCTCGTACTGGGTCGTCGCGAGCCCGCCCTGGATCTCGAAGTACGACCCCGACTCGCCGCCCAGCCAGTGCTGCCAATGCCTGCCGCCCGTCGTGTCACCCCACACGAACAGCTTGCGGCCGGCCAGGCGAAGCGATGAGACATGACCGAGCCCGGAGCCGTCGGGCTCGAGCGCCGCGATCCACGGCGTCTGCGAGCCGTCGAGCGCATAGAACCAATCGGCCGCCGCCTGCGCCTCGGCCGGACGACTGACGTCGGGCGACGCGACGTCGACTTGCGCGAGCGTGCCGTCGTACTGCGTCTGATACGCGTGCGTCGCCGGGGCGAAGACCCGTGACCCCTCGGTCTGCGCGACCGCGATGTTCGTCCACCAGTACATGCCCGTCTCATCGGCGTGGGGATTGCGCACTCTCACCCGCACGTGAAGTGCCGCCACGGTCGAGTCGAGCGTCGCGTCGATCTGCACGATGAGTCCTCGTACACGCTCGTACTCCCATATGCGCAGCGCCGGCTCGCCGTCGGGCGCGGTGATCGACGCGGCGTACAGCGGCGCGCAGGTCAGCGGCCAGTGTCCGCGCATGCCGATGTTCCACTCGACTCCGCCCGAGAACCAGGCATTGCGCAGGCCGAGGTTGGCCGGCTGGAAGATCTCGTTTCGGTACACGAGATCACGGCCGGTCGCCTTGTCGAGCAGGCGAACGAGCCGCCCGCCCAGATCGAGCGCGAACTCGGCCCTCATCAGGTCGTTCTCGAGCACGGCGAGCCGCATCGGCGCCGCCGTTCGCTCGCGGGTGTACTGATCCTGCAGCAGATAGGGGTGGATGCTGGTGACCTGGCCGTACCGGATGTTCTCGGCGATGGCATCCGGAAGCCCGACGGTCGACGCCTCGTACGGAGCCTGCGGCATCGCCGCGACGGCCGGCAACGGGTTGGGCGCGCCGACCGGCGCCGACGGGAGGGTGACCGAGGTGAGCGTCAGCGTGGCAGTCATGATGTCGCTCACGCTAGGGCATCCGGGGTCGGTCGTGCACGGTTTCCCGACCCGACCGATCCCGCGCCCTCACCGCGGGCGCCGCGGCGCTGCGTCAGAGCGTGTGCGTGTCGATGACGAAGCGGTAGCGGACGTCGGCCGAGAGCACCCGCTCCCACGCCTCGTTGATGCCCTCGGCCGCGACCGTCTCGGTCTCGGGCATGATGCCGTGCTCGGCGCAGAACGCGAGCATCTCCTCGATCTCCGAGATGCTGCCCGTGGTCGACCCTGCCAGCGAACGGCGACGCGGGATCAGCGAGAACGCCGGCACGCGGAACGGCTCGGTCGGCGCGCCGACGTTCACCAGGGTTCCATCGACGTCGAGAAGCCGCAGGTACGCGGCGATGTCGAGCTCGGCCGAGACCGTGTTGAGGATCAGATCGAAGCTGTCGCGCAGCTCGCGCATCGCAGCGGAGTCGGTCGTGTCGACGTAGCGCGCCGCGCCGAAGCCGAGCGCGTCATCGCGCTTCTTCGTTCCGCGCGAGAGCACGGTGACCTCGGCGCCGAGGGCCACCGCGATCTTCACGCCCATGTGCCCGAGGCCGCCCATGCCGACGACCGCGACACGCGTGCCGGGGCCCGCCTTCCAGTGCTGCAGCGGGGAGTAGAGCGTGATGCCCGCGCACAGCAGCGGTGCGGTTCGCTCGGGGTCGAGGCCTTCGGGGATCGCGACGACGTAGTTCTCGTCGGTGACCACGGCCTGCGAGTAGCCGCCCTGGGTGATGGTGCCGTCGGCCGGGTCGACCGAGGCGTACGTCTGGGTGTTGCCGTTCAGGCAGTACTGGTCGTTGCCCTGCTCGCACTGCGCGCACGTGCGGCACGAGTTCGACTGGCATCCGACGCCGACGAGGTCTCCGACCCGGTGGCGGGTGACGGATGCGCCCACCTCGGCGACGCGTCCGACGATCTCATGCCCGACCACCTGCGGGTACTGGATCGGACCCCAGTCGCCGCGGATGGTGTGGATGTCGGAGTGGCAGATGCCGGCGTAGTCGATGTCGATCCGCACGTCGTGCGGGCCGACGTCGCGGCGCTCGATGGTCAGTGGCTCCAGGGGTGCGGTGGCGCTGGTGGCGCCGTACGCCTTCACGGTGGTGGTCATTAGCTCTCCTCGTTCATGTCGCCGAGACCTGCACTTCTCGCCGAGACCTGCAGTAGCAACTGTAGGTCTCGGCGGGAGGTGCAGGTCTCGGCGCGGGGGAGAAGAGGGCAGGTGGGTCAGCCGCGCAGGTCGCGTCGCGACAGGGCGAGGGCGGATGCCAGTGCCAGCACGATCGCGATGCCCCACACCAGCAGCAGGCCGCCCACCTCGACGCCCTCCTTCAACGGCGGCTGCTGGTAGACCCACGCGTACGGCGACAGGGCGTTCAGCCACTCGAGATCGTCGGACTGCTTCGCCAGCGCCTGGAACACGTATCCGAGCACAGCGACCGCCGCCGCGACCCCGGTCGCCCAGGCCTTGCGGCCGGTCAGGGCGCCCGCGAGGAGTCCTGCCATCGCGCTGAGGAAGGCGAGTCCGGTGAGTGCGAGCGAGGCTCCCACGATGTGGGGAGGATGGATGCCCAGCTCCGCAGGATCGTTCAGAGCGAGCACGACAGCCCCCGAGAAGGCGCCGAGCCAGAGCAGTCGCACGAGCACCGCGAGCGCCGACTCGGCCGCGTACTGCGCGCGCCCGATGCCGTGGGCGAGGTCGAGCTCGAGCCGGCCCGACTCCTCGGCCCCGGCGATCGCGGACGAGCCCCACAGCACCGCGGCGATCGTGAAGAGCAGAAAGCCCATCAGGCCGAAGAACGTGCTCTGCGCGTAGCCCGCCCCTGTGGCGATCTGGTCGTAGCCGATCGTGTCGACGAGCTGCTTCGGCAGCGCCTTGATGACGCTGTCGAGCTGCCCGTTCGCCCCGAAGCTCGGGTACAGCGGCAGGTACAGGAACAGCACGGCGGCGATGCCGAGGCTCCACCCGATCAGGCCGCGCCACGATTCGCGGATGCTGCGCCGGAACACCGGCATGACGGCGCTCATCGCGCACCTCCCTCGTGGTCAGCGGCCGGGCCGTACAGGCGCAGCACGCTCTCCTCCAGATCGGGCTCCTCGATCGTCAGGTCGTGCACGGTCTCCTGCGCGAGCGCTTTCACGAACGGGTCGATCCCGCCCTCCACGGTCGCGGCCAGCTGGAGCGCCTCACCGTGCGGGGTGACCTCGAGCTCTGTCACGCCAGGGATGCCCGTGAAGCGGCGATGCAGGGCATCCGGATCGTGCGCGTCGAGCGCGACCCGCACCCGCCGCACCGATCCGAGACGCAGCGACGCGACGTCGCCCTGGGCGACGATGCGTCCGGCGGCGAGCACGGCCACCTCGTCGGCCGCCTGCTGGATCTCGCTGAGCACGTGCGAGCTGAGCAGCACGGTCTGTCCGGCGTCGCGCGCCTCGCGAAGCATGGCGAGGAACTCGCGCTGCACGAGCGGGTCGAGTCCGCTGGTGGGTTCGTCGAGGATCAGCAGCTCGGGGCGGTGCATGAACGCCTGGATCAGTCCGACCTTCTGCTTGTTCCCCTTGGAGAGGCTGCGCACGGGCCGCGACAGGTCGACGCCGAGACGCTCGGCCAGCTCGGACGTGTATCCCCGGGAGACCGGTCCGGAGGTCTCGGCGTAGAACGACAGCATCCGGTGCCCCGTCACCCGCCCTTCGAGACGCAGCTCGCCCGGCACGAAGCCGATGCGCCGGCGTAGGCGGGCGCCGCCGTGCCTCGGGTCCTCTCCGAGCACGCGCACCTGGCCTGAGGTGGGCCTGATGATGTCGACGAGGGTGCGGAGGGTCGTGGTCTTGCCGGCGCCGTTCGGCCCGATCAGACCGTAGATCGTTCCCGGCTGCACGTGCAGGTCGAGATCGTGCACGGCAGTTCGATGGCCGTAGCGCTTGTGCAGTGCCGTGATGTCGATGGCGGAACTCATGATGCCCCTCCTTCGGTGGGGTTCTCGGTGCGCGGCGCGGGTTCAGGCGCCGTCTCGGATGCCACGGCCTGGCGTGCCCCGTCGAGGAAGGCGGTGCTGGAGTAGATGCCGTGCGTGAGCAGTTCGAGGGTGGGAAGGGTGGTGCGCAGCATGCCCGCGGGGCTCAGCTGGTCGTGCCCGAGCACGCGACCGACCTGTGCGCGCATCATGACGGGCGCGAGGCCCATCATCGCGACGAGCACCGTGGTCATCTCGGGATCGCTCATCTCGACGAGCAGCCCTGCCGCGCGCTGCTCCTCGAGCACCTCGCGGGTGACGCGGATGATCTCGTCGAACAGCCGGTCGGCGGCCGGTGAGCTGTCGCCGAGCATGCGGCCGAGGTAGTCGATGTACGGTCCGTAGCGCTCGACGTCGTTCAGTGCCGCGCGGATGCGGTCGGCTGTCGGCGCTTCGATCAGCTCGTGCTTGTCGTCGATGAAGGTCGCCACGACGTAGTCGTCGCATGCCGCGCGCAACGCGTTCTTGTCGCCGAAGTGGTGCACGATCAGCGCCGCGCTGACACCGGCGTCCTTCGCGATCGACCGCATGCTCGCGGCGTCGAATCCATCGCGGGCGAAGGCGCGGATCGCCGCCTCCCGGATGCGGGCTCGGGCCGTGAGGTCATCCGGGGCTGAACGCATGTACAGCACACTAAACGTGTGTTCAGCCCGAGTCAAGGGCTCGGCGGGACCTGGGCCCGCCCAGGTCGCACGGGTGGCGGGACGGATCGCGATCCGAACCGGCCGGAGCGCCGCGTGCGGGCGCGCGACGGGCACCTCGCGGCGGCGGATAGTGTGAGCAGATGGCCTTCGACTTCAGCGCCCTGCGGCGATTTCCCGACGTCGAAGCTCCGAACCTGCAGGCCTGGGACGCCACCGACGAGCTGCTCGTGCAGCGGGCACTCGACACGGGCATCGCAGGTGACGCGATCGCCGTCATCGGCGACGAGTACGGTGCGATCTCGCTCGCTCTGACGGATGCCGGAATGCAGGGCATCCGCGTGCACCAGGACCTGATCACGGGCCGGCGCGCGCTCGCCGCCAACGCCCGAGCGCTCGACCTCGCCCTGCCGGCTTCCCACGAGCTCGACAGCTCGCTGCTCACGGGAGCGCGCCTCGTGCTGCTGCAGCTGCCGAAGGGCCTCGCCGAGCTGGAAGAGGTCGCCGACGTCGTCGCCCGCTGGGCGGCACCCGACGTCACGCTCATCGCAGGCGGGCGGGTCAAGCACATGGCGCTCACCCAGAACGAGGTGCTCGCGCGGTACTTCGCACACGTGCAGCCGCAGCGCGCGGAGCGCAAGTCGCGGCTGATCGTGGCATCCGGTGCCCTGCCCGTGCCCGAACTGCCTCCGTTCCCCGTCACCCGGCAGCACGACGGGCTGACCCTGAGCGCGTATGGCGGGGCGTTCGCCGGAGCCCGCCTCGACATCGGCACCCGCGTGCTGATCGACGTCATGTCGACCCTCGCGCCGCCGGCGCCGGCCGAACTCCGGAGATCCGAGCCGTTTCAGCCGACGGATGCCCCGATCGGCGGCATCCCCGCTGAATTCTCCGGAGTTGTGACGCCGCCTCCGCTGAGAGTCGTCGACCTCGGCTGCGGAACGGGCGCGCTCGCCGTGGCTTTCGCGCAGAAGCATCCGGATGCAGTGATCACCGCCACCGATCGATCGGCGTCTGCGGCGCGCTCGGCGCAGGCGACCGTGGTCGCGAACGGGCTGGCGGGGCGGATCACGGTCACGCTCGACGACGCGGGATCGGAGCTGCCTGACGGCTCGGCCGATCTCGTGCTGCTGAACCCGCCGTTCCACCTCGGTGCGACCGTGCACGAGGGGGCTGGCCAGCGGCTGATCCAGGCCGCGGCGCGGCTGCTGCGACCCGGCGGCGAGGTGTGGACCGTGTTCAACTCGCACCTCGATCATCGCGGTGTGCTGACCCGCGATGTCGGGCCGACCGAGCAGGTCGCGCGCACCCCCAAATTCACCGTCACGCGCAGCATCCGCCGGGGCTGACCGGCCGCCTTCGAATCGCTCGATATGCAGGTTCTCGTACCTCCGACCCGCAAGATGAGCGATTCCAAAGAAGGGGAAGAACCCCCGATGAGGGTCGTAAACCGGGATGCAGATTTGCCACCGGATCAGCCATTCGTTAGCGTGGACAGGTGGCCGTGAGGCCACGATGACCAGTCCGCGGTCGCGTCCTTCTTTCGACTTGAGCTGTACACGAAGAGGCGTGAGCGTACGGTCGATGTTCTGTCGCGGGGATCCGAAATCCCCGTCTGTGCCGCCAGTGCAGCGTTGTCGAAACGGCCTTGAGAACATCACCCGGGCGTAACCGAAGCGGCCCGCCGAGACCCGAAACAATCGGCGGGCAACGGGGGAAACGTGTCCGAAACCGCTCTTGAAGCGCGCAATATCTACAAGGTCTTCGGTCGGAATCCGCTGCAGGCCGTGAAGCGTCTGAAGGCCGGTGAGACCCGCACCGAGGTGCAGGATGTCGGCACCGCCGCCGTGATCGACGCGAGCTTCACCGTGAACCGCGGTGAGATCTTCGTCATCATGGGCCTGTCCGGTTCCGGCAAGTCGACCATCATCCGCATGCTCAACGGCCTGCACGACGCGACCGCGGGCAGCATCACGATCGGCGGAGACGCGATCACCGGCATCCCGGCCTCGCGTCTGCGCGACATCCGTCGCGACCGCGTCTCGATGGTGTTCCAGCACTTCGCGCTGCTGCCGCACCGCACGGTCGCCGCCAACGTCGCCTATCCGCTCGAGCTGAAGGGCGTGGGCAGGACCGAGCGCCTGCGCAAGGCCGACGAGATCCTCGCCCTTGTGGGCCTTGAAGGCTGGGGAGACAAGCTGCCCAGTGAGCTGTCGGGCGGAATGCAGCAGCGCGTCGGCATCGCCCGCGCGCTCGCGGCCGACACCGACATCCTGCTGATGGACGAGGCGTTCAGCGCTCTCGATCCGCTGATCCGCCGCGAGATGCAGGAGCAGCTGGTCGAGCTGCAGGCGAAGCTGCAGAAGACCATCGTGTTCATCACGCACGATCTCAACGAGGCGATGTTCCTCGGCGACCGCATCGCGGTGATGCGCGACGGGCGCATCGTGCAGATCGGCACGCCGGAAGACATCCTGACCGACCCGGCGAACGACTACGTCGAGCAGTTCGTGCAGGACGTCGACCGCGCCCGGGTGCTCACCGCATCGAACGTCATGGAGCGGCCGCGCCCGGTCGTGGCCGAGTCGGCCGGTCCCCGCACGGCGCTGCGCCAGATGCGGGACTCGTACATGTCGGCGACCTATGTCGTCGGTCGCGACCGCAAGCTGGTCGGCATCGTGACCGACCGCGACGCCGTGAAGCTCGTACGAAGGGGCGAGTCGTCTCTGGCATCCATCCTCAAGCCGGCACCGCAGGTCGTCGACGAGAACGAGGTGCTGATGAACCTGTTCATCCCGTCGGTCGAGTCGCCGCTGCCGCTCGCGGTGACGGATGCCGAGGGGCGTCTCACCGGTGTGATCCCGCGCGTCACGCTGCTCGCTGCGCTCGGACCCGGGCCCGGCGCTACGGGTGAGCTGACCCTGCCGCTCAACCCGATGCCGCAGGCCGTGATCGACGAGGTGCTCGCCGAGGCGAGCTCGTTCACCGAGGCGGCCGCCGACGACGCGGCCGATGCTGCCGACACCGAGGAGGTGCGCTGATGGATTTCCGCATTCCGATCGGAAGCTGGGTCGCCGCCTTCGTCGACTGGGTCAAGGACAACCTCGACGGCCTGCTCGACGGCATCGCCTTCGTCTTCGGCTGGCTGGTCAACGGCCTCACGATGGGCCTGCTGTCGGTGCACTTCGCTGCCATCATCGCGATCGCGGCGCTCATCGCGTGGCTGGTGCGCTCGTGGCAGCTCGCGATCGGCACGGCCGTGTCGCTGCTGCTGATCGTCGGCATGAACCTCTGGGTTCCGGCGATGCAGACCATGTCGCTCGTGCTCGTCGCCACCGTCGTCGCCGTGCTGATCGCGGTGCCGCTGGGCATCTGGTCGGCGCGCAACAGCACCGTGCGCGCGCTGCTGAAGCCCGTGCTCGACTTCATGCAGACCATGCCCGCGTTCGTCTACCTGATCCCTGCGATCGTGTTCTTCGGCATCGGCGTGGTGCCTGGCATGGTCGCGACGATCATCTTCGCGCTGCCTCCGGGTGTGCGGCTCACCGAGCTCGGCATCCGCGGCGTCGACAGCGAGACGGTCGAGGCCGGCCAGGCGTTCGGCGCGAAGCCGGGGCAGATCCTGCGCGGCATCCAGCTGCCGCTCGCGATGCCGACCATCATGGCCGGCATCAACCAGGTGATCATGCTGGCGCTGTCGATGGCGGTCATCGCCGGCATGGCCGGTGCCGACGGCCTCGGCAAGATGGTGGTCGAGGCGATCTCGACGATCAACATCGCCAAGGGCGTCGAGGCCGGACTCGGCGTCGTGCTGATCGCGGTCTTCCTCGACCGCGTCACCGCAGCCCTCGGCACCCCTGCCGAGAACCACGCATCGCTGCTCGGCATCATGGCGCGTCGTCGTGACGCCCAGCGCCGCGCTGCAGCATCCGTCCCGACTTCGGATGCCGCGCTGCAGCCCGCGTGACCCGCACCCCGCAATACCCGTACCCGCAATCACATACGCAACAGGAAGAGAACATCGTGAAGAAGAAGATCACCGCACTTCTGGCCATCGGAGCCATCGGCTCGCTCGCGCTCAGCGGCTGCGCCTCGGGCGGCGCCGGAGGCACAGGGGGAACCGGCGGCGGCGCCGACAGCGGCTCCACGGGCGACAAGGGCACGATCACGCTCGGCTTCCTGCCGTCGTGGACCGATGGCCTCAGCACCGCCTACCTGCTCGAGAACAAGCTCGAGGAGATCGGCTACGACGTCGAGATGAAGACCCTCACCGACGCAGGTCCCCTCTACACCGGCCTCGCGCAGGGCGATGTCGACATCTACCCGTCGGCCTGGCCCGAGCTCACCCACAAGAAGTACATGGACGAGTACGGCGACGACATCGAAGACCTCGGCACCTACTACGAGAACGCGAAGCTGACCATCGCGGTGCCCGAGTACTCCGAGCTGACGTCGATCGAAGACCTCAAGGGCAAGGGTGCGAACTACGACGGCAAGATCATCGGCATCGAGCCCGGCGCCGGCCTGACCGAGCAGACGACCAAGATGCTCGAGGAGACCGGACTGAACAGCGAGTACGAGCTGGTCACCTCGTCGACCGCCGCCATGCTCACCGAGCTGAAGAAGGCGACGGATGCTGAGGAAGACGTCGTCGTGACCCTGTGGCGTCCGTTCTGGGCCAACGACGCGTTCCCCGTGAAGGACCTCGAAGACCCGAACGGCCTGATGGGCGAGGCCGAGGGCCTGCACTTCCTCGGCACGAAGGGCTTCGCCGACGAGTTCCCCGAGGCCGCCGAGCTCATCGAGAGCATCAAGCTCGACGACGAGCAGTACGGTGCGCTCGAGGACCTGGTCGTCAACGAGTACGGCGAGGGCAAGGAGCGCGAGGCTGTCGAGGCCTGGCTGAAGGAGTACCCCGACGTGATCAAGTGATCTGATCGCCTGCTGAGGCCCCTGTTCCGGATGCCCGGTGCAGGGGCCTCAGTGCATCCGCGGTCAGTGGGCCTCGGCGGTGACGAGGGGGTCCGGTTCGTGGCGAGACGTGACGCCGTCCTTCTCCACGGGAAGGCCGTTGCGCGCCCAGTACTCGTAGCCGCCCAGCAGCTCACGGGTGTCGAACCCTGCGGCGAGCAGCTCGCGCGCGGTAGCGGTGGCGCCGTTGCAGCCGGGGCCCCACCCGTAGGCGATGAGCGTGCGGTCGCGCGGCAGCTCGGGGATCAGGTCATCCATCTTCGCCTTGGGCAGGTGCAGGGCGCCGGCGATGTGGCCGTGATCCCACGATTCCTGCCGCCGCGTGTCGACGAGCACCGCCTCGCCTGCGGCGACGGCCCCAGCCGCTGCCACGACGTCGATCTCGAAGGCGAGACGCGTATCGACGTGGGCGAGACGGGCGGCGATCGACGCCGACGACGTGCTGTCAGCCACGGCTGCGGGTCTCGTCGAGATACGAGTAGGCCGTGACGCGCGAGATGTTCAGCCGCTTGGCGATGGTCTGGATCGATTTGCGCATCTGGGTGACGCCGCGCTGGTCGAGCTTCTCGAGCACGGCGATCTTGTCGTCGCGCGTCATCTGCGCGACGGGGCGCCCGATCTCGCCGATGGCCTCGGCGATCATCTGATCCATGACCGAGCCCATGTCGGTGCCGAAGTGCTCCTGGGGTGCGTCGGGAGCGGTGTTCGCCACCGGCAGCAGCGCCTCGAGCATGTTGCGCGCCTGCTGCAGGGGGCTGAGGTCGACGTTGATGCAGAACGAGGCGATGATGTCGCCAGCCGCGTTGTGGAAGTACACCGACGAGCAGCGCAGCTCGCGTCCGTCGCTGGTGACCGCGCGGTAGCCGAACGCGTCGTGGTTCTTCTGGCGGTCTTTCATGACGTCGATGCCCAACGAGGTCGACGGCCCGCCCACGGCGCGACCCGTGACGTGGCCGTTCTCGATCGCCATGATGGTGTGCCCGAGGTCGACGTCTGCACCGTCGAGGTTGTGCAGCACCACCTCGACCGAGGGTCCGGCGGCGGTCGCGAGGGCGCGCATCACCGGGCGGTAGAGCCGCAGCACCTCTTCGGCGCTCTCGTATGTCTGGCGTGCGGCGTCTTCTGCCAGAGCCGTCGCTGCTTCACTCATCGCCGTCTGTGTCGTCATCGTCCACCTACAAACTGTTCAGCTTTACAAAAAATATTCAATCTAGACATTCTGTCTTTACTTCGGTTATCTTAGCGTCCACAGCTCTTCCCGTCGAGGGTGACAGCCTCGGCGGATCTCCACCCCCCACTGAGCAAGGAGGCTCCCATGGCCACAGTCGCATCGAGCGGCTTGACGCCGAAGCAGCGAAAGACCGTCGCCGGTGGCGCGATCGGCACGCTGATCGAGTACTACGACTACTACCTGTACGGTCTGGCCTCGGCCGCCGTCTTCCCCGCCGTCTTCTTCTCGACCGAAGACCCGGTGATCGCGCAGCTGTCGTCGTTCGCGACGTTCGCCGTCGGGTTCTTCCTGCGGCCGGTCGGCGGCATCGTCTGGGGCATCATCGGCGATCGCGTCGGCCGCAAGGTCGTGCTGATGAGCACCGTGGTCGGCATGGGACTCGCCACGACGGGCATCGGCCTCATCCCCTCCGACCAGGCCATCGGGATCGCCGCGCCGCTGCTGCTGCTCTTCTTCCGCCTCTGCCAGGGCTTCTTCGTCGGCGGCGAGATGGGCGGTGCCGCGACGATGGTCGTCGAGGCCGCGCCGATCGGCAAGAAGGGCCTGTACGGCGCCTTCCTGATCAGCGGTGCCGGTGTCGCCAACGTCGTCTCGGGTGGCCTGATGGCCGGCCTCGGCCTGACGCCTGGCTCCTGGTTCATCGAGTGGGGATGGCGCATCCCGTTCGTATTCTCGATGGTGCTCGCGATCGCCGCGGTGATCCTGCGTCGCCACCTCGAGGAGTCCGAGGAGTTCACCACGACGACCACGCTGCTCATCTCGGCCACCGGCAAGAAGCACAACCCGCTGGTCGAGGCATTCCGTCACCCGAAGAACACGATCCTCGGCATCCTGATCGGCCTTCCGCAGTCGATCGCCGGGTACGTCGTGCTCACCTACGGTCTGAGCTTCATGGTCTCGAACAAGAACCTGCCGGCCTGGATGGGCTTCGCGGGAACGATGATCGTCGGCCTGCTGCAGATCGTGGTCGCTCCGCTGTGGGGCCACATCTCCGACCGGATCGGCCGTCGCACGGTCTACATCATCGGATGCCTCGGCTTCGCCGCCATGGTCTACCCGGCGTTCGCGCTGTTCAGCACCGGCAACATGTGGCTGATCTGGCTCGGTCAGATCGTCGGCTTCGTGGTCTTCGGCGTCGCGATGCAGGCGACGCTCGCGACCATGCTCGCGGAGATGTTCGACCCCGAGGCGCGCACCACGGGCGTCAACATCGGGTACCAGATCTCGAACACCCTCGGTGGCGGCCTCGCGCCGATCATCTGCGTCGCCCTCGTGGCGGCGGCGGGCGGGGCGTTCTGGCCCGTCGTCGTCTACGCGGCGGTGATCGCGATCGTCGGCGTGATCGCCACGATGCTGGCATCCATCCGCCCCGACGTCGAGGGTGCCGGTCGTCTGCACGAGCTCGACGTGACGCCGCGGGTGTCGGCCGAGGTCTGACCTTCTGGTGCGCCGAGAGCACGTGATATCGCCGAGTGCACCGCCTGTTCACGCGAACGGGCGGTGCACTCGGCGGCGTGCGGTGCTCTCGGCGTCGCGTCTGTCCGACATGACCCGTGTGCGCGCGTGCGATGCGGCAGCACGCAGAAGCGCCGCACCCCGTGCCGGGGGTGCGGCGCTTCGCGGGCGTCAGGCGAGCAGCTGGGCGAGGGCGGGCAGCTGGCTCTCGTCTTCGAGCGCCGAGCCGACGGCCACCACGCGCACGCCGGCGTCGAGGTACGACCGGGCGTTGCCCGAGTCCATGCCGCCCGTGGCGACGAAGCGCGCCTGCGGGAACGGCCCGCGCATGGCGGGGAACCATCCGGTGCCGAGCAGCGATGCGGGGAACGCCTTGAGCCAGGTCAGGCCCTCGCTGAGTGCGTGCTGCACCTCGGTCGCGGTTGAGACGCCGGGCAGCGGGGGAAGGCCTGCGTCGTGCGACGCCCGCACGACATCGACGTCGAATCCGGGGCTGACGGTGAACGCCGCGCCCGCGTCGGCGGCCTGTCGCACGTGCTCGGGCGAGACGACGGTGCCCGCGCCCACGGTCAGCCCTCGTTCGCGCGCAGCCTGGGCGACCACGCGCAGCGCCTCGACGTCGGTCGGCGTCTGCACGGGGACCTCGACCGCGGAGATGCCGAGATCCCAGGCGCGGGTCGCGGTGGCGAGCGTGCGCTCGACCCCCATGCCGCGCAGGATCGCCATCAGGGGCACGTCGCGGAAGATGTCTTCGAAGACGGAGTTGTCGGTCATGTTCGATCGCCTTTCAGGCTCGGTCGGGGGTTTCGTCGTCGGAAGGGTCTGGCAGCAGGTCGCCGGTGGACTGCAGCACGAGGTGCGCGCGCCGGTGGCCGGCCTGGAGCCGGTCGTCGGCCTCGGCGCCGCTCAGGTGCGCGACGAGGTAGCCGGCAGCGAAGGCGTCGCCGGCTCCCACGGCCTCGACGACCTCGGTCTTGATCGCGGGGGCGAAGGTGCGCACATCGGCGTCGCCTCGTCGCTCGTACTCCGTGGCTCCCACGTCGCCGTCCTTGACCACGAGCAGCGTGGGCTCTGGCAGCAGCGCGCGCACCGCGTCGGCATCTGCGGTGCCCCACAGCCCGTCGGCCTCGTCGAGGCCGACGAAGACGATATCGGCCCGGCGGGCGAGGTCGAGCAGGGCCGGTGCGGCGGCACCCGGCTGCCACAGCGCGGCGCGGTGGTTGACGTCGAAGCTCAGGATGCTGTCGCCGGCGGCCACGCGGTCGATGACCGAGTCGATGAGCGCGGCGCAGCTGCGCGAGAGCGCGGGAGTGATGCCCGAGATGTGCACGAGGCCGGCCCGCTCGAGCGGAACGTCCGCGATCGAGTCCGGCGTCATCGCCGAGGCCGCCGAACCGCGACGGTAGTAGAGCACGCCCTTGCCGGGGTCTTTGAAGTAGACGCCCGTGGGGGCCTTCGGATCGCTCGTCACCCAGCCGACGTCGACGCCGTGCGAGGCGACCTCGCCCCGCACGCGCACGCCCAGCGCATCGTCGCCGACGGCGCTGACCCAGGCGGTCGGGATGCCGAGCTGCGCGGCGTGGATCGCGACGTTCGACTCGGCGCCGCCGATCAGCAGCCGCACCTCCTGCGTGGTGGCGAGAGGCTCGGGGCGAGCGGGAGCGATGAGGGCCATCGTCTCGCCGATCGCGATCAGGCGTGGTGCAGAGGTGTCGGGCATGGTTACCATGATGAGGCGGTGTGTGCACACACTGCAATACACGTTGCAACATACGCACAGCAAGGAGAGGACCGACATGAGCGATGAGCTGCTGACGGCGCGCGACAAGGGCATCCCGGATCGGGCGATCGGCATGACGGCATCCGCCTTCCTCGCCACCCAGCCTCGACTCGATGAGTTCTGGACGCCGCTGATCGTGCTCGACGACGCCGCGATGCGCGCCAACGTCGCCACGATGGCCGACTGGTGCGCCGCCAACGGACTCGAGATCATGCCGCACGGCAAGACCACCATGGCGCCCGAGCTGTGGCAGCGTCAGCTCGATGCCGGCGCGCTCGGCATCACTCTCGCGACCATGGGCCAGGTGCGCACCGGTCGCGACCTCGGGCTCGACTCGATCATGCTCGCGAATGCGGCCGTCGATGCCCGCTCTCTCGCGTGGCTCGCGGGTGAGCTCGCCGACCCCGCCTTCCGGTTCGTGTGCTGGGCCGACTCGATCGACACCGTCGACGCGATGGAGCGTGGCCTGCGGGCGGTGGGCGTGCCCAGGCCTGTCGACGTGTGCGTCGAGCTGGGCGCCTCGGGCGGACGCACCGGCGCCCGCTCGGTCGCCGAGGCCGTGCAGATCGCCGAGCGCCTCGCGGCGTCGGACGTGCTGCGGCTGGCCGGCGTCTCGGGGTACGAGGGCAGCCTCGCCCACGACCGCTCCGCCGGCGGCCTCGACGCCGTTCGCGCCTACCTCGAGGCGCAGCTCGAGCTGCACCGCGCGATCACCCCGCTGTACGACGACGGCGAGCTGTACGTGACCGCCGGCGGCAGCGCCTACTTCGAGATCGTGGCCGACGTGTGGTCGGGTGCCGAGCGCGACGGGCGCACCCGCTTCACCCTGCGCTCGGGCGCGTATATCGTGCACGACGACGGGTTCTACCGCAGCATCTCGCCGTTCGACGAGGGCGGCACCGGTGCAGGTCCGCGCTTCGTCAATGCGATGCACGGCATCGCCAGGGTCGTCTCCCGGCCCGAGGCCGGGCTGGCGCTGGTGGATGCCGGAAAGCGCGACCTGCCGTACGACGAGGGCCTGCCGATCCCGCGCGCCGCTGCCCCCGATCTGGCCGGGCCCTGGCATCCGATCGACGCGACCGTGTCGGCGATGAACGACCAGCACTCCTACGTGCGACCCGCAGATCCCCTCGCAGTGGGCGAGGTCGTGCGCTTCGGTCTGTCGCACCCGTGCACCGCCTTCGACAAGTGGCGCGTCATGCCCGTGGTCGACTCGATCGAGTCGGGCGTGGTCATCGACCTGATCCGCACCTGGTTCTGAGGGGGAGCAGCATGTCTGGTCGCACAGTTCTGCGCGGTGGTTCCGTCGTGGCATCCGGCGACGTCGTCGCAGCGGATGTCGCCATCGACGGCGACCTCATCGTGGGCGTCGGCGAGATCGAGAGCCGGCCGGGCGATCGCGTCATCGACGCGACAGGCCGCCTCGTTCTGCCCGGATTCATCGACGCACACTCGCACGCCGACGGCATGCTGCGCGACCCCGACGTCACCAGGGCCCTGCTGCGGCAGGGGGTCACGACGATCATCGGCGGGCAGGACGGCGTCTCGTACGCACCCGGCGACGGGGCCTACGCGAGCGGGTACTTCGCAGCGATCAACGGGCCCCACCCGACCTACGCCGGCGGCGGCATCGCCGAGCTGCTGGATGCCGTCGACGGGGCCTCGGCTCTGAACGCGGGCTACCTGGTGCCCGCAGGCACCGTGCGCTTCGAGGTGTGCGGGCGCAGCAGCGCCCTCGCGACCGACGCCGAACGGCAGCGCATGGCCGCCCTCGTCGAGCAGGGCATGGCCGACGGCGCGCTGGGGCTGTCGACCGGGCTCGACTACGTGCCCGGCATCTTCCAGGACGCCGAAGAGATCGCCGCGCTCTGCACCCCGGTGGCGCGCGCCGGCGGCGTGTACGTCAGCCACATGCGCGGCGGGTACGAGGCGAACACCGCGGCCGGGATCGCCGAGATGGTCGACATCTCGCGCCGCGCCGCGGCGGATGCCGGTGCCGCCCTGCCCGTGCATGTCTCGCACCTGCACGCCGACGCCGACATCGTGCTCGAGCAGCTCGACGCCTTCGCGGCAGCCGGGGTGGATGCCACCTTCGACGCGTACCCGTACATCCGCGGCTGCACGCTGCTGGGCATGCCGCTGCTGCCACCCGAGATCTCGGCGCTGCCGGTCGACGAGGTCGTCGCCCTGCTCGGCGACCCGCTCGGACGCGAGGCCCTGCGCGACACGTGCGTGCAGCGCGCCTCGAACAGCCCCAGCCTGGGACCTGACTGGCCCGACATGATCACGCTCGCCCACATCGCGGCGCCCGACTACGCCTGGGCGCACGGCCTCACCCTGCGCGAGGCCGCCGAGCGCGCCGGTGCCGACCCGATGCACTTCGCGCTCGATCTGCTCGCGGCGTCGCGCATGGAGAGCAGCGCGGTCATGGCCGTGCGCAACCCGCGGCCCGCCACCGAGCTCGCGCGCATCTTCGCGCACCCGGGTCATATCGGCGGCTCCGACGGCATCTGGGTCGGCGCGCACCCGCATCCCCGGGCGGCCGGCTCGTTCGCGCGGTACCTGCGCGAGTTCGTGCGCGAGCTCGGCGCGTGGACGTGGGCGGATGCCGTGCATCACCTCTCCGCACAGCCGGCGCGTCGCTTCGGCCTCGGTCGCCGAGGGGTGATCGAGGAGGGCGCGATCGCCGACGTGCTGCTCGTCGACCCTGAGAGCGTCGCCGACGGCGCCACCTACGAGCAGCCCCGCACTCTCGCCACCGGCATCGACGACGTGTTCGTCGCCGGCGTGCAGGTGCTCGCCGGAGGGGACCTGACCGGGGCGCTCCCCGGTCGCGGTCTGCGTCACGAGCCAGATCGCGGTGTTCGTCGAGGGGGTGCCTGATGTCGCAGAGCGTCACCCGTGCCGCCGGCATCCTCAGCGCGCTCGCCGCAGAGACCGCGACGGTGAACGAGCTGGCCGAGAAGTTCGGCATCCACCGCTCGACCATGTTCCGCGAGCTGCAGAGCCTCGAGCAGGTCGGATTCGTGCGCAGGCAGGGCGACGGGCGCTACGCGGTCGGCATGCAGCTCGCCGTGCTCGGCGGCGCGGCCCTCGAGCAGCTCGACCTGCGCGGTGCGGCGTTCGCGCACGTGCGTCGACTGCACCGGATCGTCGGCAACACCCTGCACGTCGGCGCGCTGATCGGCGATGAGATCGTCTACGTCGACAAGGTCGAAGACGCCGCAGGCGTGCGCATGTACTCCCGCGTCGGCGCATCCGTGCTGCCCTACTGCAGCGGTATCGGGAAGGCCATCCTGGCCGAGCTGCCCGTGGATCGCCGCGACGCCGTGCTGGCGGGCAGCGACTGGCATCCGCACACCGCCAACACGCTGACCACCCGCGCCGCCCTCGACGCCGACCTCGCCCTCACCGCCCGCCGCGGATGGGCGTTCGACGACGCGGAGTTCGAGGACTTCGTCGGCTGCGTCGCCGTGCCGATCGTCACGTCGGCCGGCGTCGTGGGCGCGCTGTCGCTCACGGCGCTGCGCGTCGCCCAGAACCGCACGCAGCTCGAGCAGCGCGTGCCCATGCTGCGCGAGACCGCAGCCGAGATCTCCCACCAGCTGGGATGAACAGAACCGAGAAAGAAGGAGAAGAGAAGATGCCCAAGATCGGTTTCTACGCCGAAGGCGCCCCCACCCCCGCAGGCCCGTACAGCCACGGAGTCGTCGCGAACGGCTTCCTGTACACCGCCGGCTTCGGCCCGCAGGACGCCGCGAACGACCACGCGATCGCCGACAACGTGGGCGACCAGACCCGCCAGGTGCTGCGCAACATCCAGATGGTGCTCGCCGAGCACGACCTGACCATGGACGACGTGGTCAAGGCGACCGTGCACCTGCAGGACCTCGCCGACTTCGCCGAGTTCAACGCCGCGTACGAGGAGTTCTTCACGGCTCCGTTCCCCGTGCGCACCACCGTGGGCTCGCAGCTCGCGAACATCCTCGTCGAGATCGACGTGGTCGCCGCTCTGCCGCAGGGCTGACCCCCCCGGCGGGGGGGGGGGGGGGGCGGGGGCCGGGGGGGGGGGCGGGCGGCGGCGGGCGGGGGGGGGCGGGGGGGGCGAGCGCCCGC
>Ga0308158_10001553_pt1 | contig 24240 bp, 18 predicted proteins | sample PhyBR2_FD_201038 | JGI IMG/M metagenome (GOLD analysis project Ga0308158, IMG submission 201038) | Phyllosphere microbial communities from UC Gill Tract Community Farm, Albany, California, United States - DLSLB.R2 | ecosystem: Host-associated > Plants > Phyllosphere > Unclassified | place: USA...
AATATATTCCGTGGTCACTGCTGAAAAAAATCTTTTTGGGTATCCGGGATCAGGGATCCCAGAACCTCCGCAAAAAGATTTCAAGCTTTCATCAATGTTCTTTCTTATTGTTTTCAAGGAATTGATTACAGTTTTCCTTGTGCCTACCTGAATGGTTACCTGCATAGAAAAAGTCAGAAACCTCACAAGATGCAATTGCAGTTCATTGAAATTTTGATCCTTATTATTCTCTTGGTATAAATCATCTCATCAGATGTTATTATAGATCAATTGATCACATTCTTTCAAATCGATTGATCAGATTCTTTTATAAACCACCTCGTCAGATGTTTTTATAAATCAATTTATCATATGATGCGACCAAATAAAAGATAAGAAAAGTCAAAGTTTCCTTCAAGCTGCAATTACAGAATCTACAGGTTTTTAATGTAAGTGTGGGAAAAACAGGTCTCCGCCGTACTCGGAGCAGGAAATTATGAAATTCAATATTGTGAACGAAATTAAATTGAGCTACTCAAGAAAGGGAAATTGTGAAAGGTCTATATCGTCATCATTGGATGCGGTGGATGTTTTCCGAGAACATTTTGATGCGGAGGAAATGGACTACAGGGAATCGTTCTTTGCGCTTTATCTGAATCAGGCGAACAAGGTTTTGGGAATTAAGAAAATATCGGAATGCGGTATTTCTTCGACTTTGGTGGATGTAAGAATTATTATGCAGGCGGCTCTTCTTTGCAATGCTTCGGGGATCATTGTTGCTCATAACCATCCTTCGGGAAATTTGAAACCTTCAGGTTGTGATATTAAGATGACGGCACAGATCAAAGAGGCTGCGAAAATTCTGAGTATGACATTGCTGGATCATGTGATACTGACGTCGGATTCTCATTATTCTTTTGCGGACGATGGGATGATCTGAATAGTAAAATAATAAGCAATCAAAAAATAATAAGATCAAATAATATCTAAAATCATCATCATGAACAAAATAGGAAATCATACAGCAATTTCAGAGGTGAGTACTTTATTGGTACTCCGTCACAGTAGCAATTCCATCGGAATTGTACAGGGTATCGAAAACAACGGAAATCTGATAGACGTTCAGCCTGACCGAAATAAGGTTGATACGGTCTTGCGGATCGATTCGGCAGAGGATTCTTTTATGGACTTCTATTCGGATTTTTATCATCAGCTCAAAGATCCCTCTGAATATTCATTTTTTAAGGTGAGGGAATTCGAGGCGCACGATACAGCTATCGATTTACAAGAGTACATTAATTGTTTATCAGATGTAGAAAGACAGGATCTGAAAGCGGTTGAAGTTTCTATTGAAGCGGTCAATGCGATCAGAAATAAGAAAACCATTGAAAAGGAGCCTTCTGTTTTGAAGAAGGGGTTTAGTAACGGGTCAGTTATTAGTAATAGTATTTCTCAATACCGCTATCAGATTGAAGATGTTCCGTGGGACAAGATGGCTGAATTGTGTATAGACAGGGAAAAGTTGGAAGAGATCGGTGCGTTGGATTCTTTGTTGAAAGGCTATAAAACACCGATGCTAATCCCGATACTTGTTAATGATGGGGAAGCGGTAAGTCAGATTGATGCACGCTTGCAGTTGCGGATCGATGATGATGGAGAATTGGTTGTGAAGGTGCATCGTGTTTGTAAGAGAGTGGATTTCAGAAAGAAGTTTAACGGTCATAAGTTTACCAAAGAGGATAGGGTCAATCTTTTGACTTCTGGGAATATGGGGAGAGTGGTGGATCTTATTGATGCGGTTACAGGCGAGATAATTCCTTCATTGATAAGTTTGGACAGGCTGACCAATGAATTGATCTCTTTGAGAATAGAGTTTGTACGGATTCCTGATGTGCTTTGCGGTGTGAGATTAAGTTTGGAACAGAAGCAGGTGCTTCGTGATGGGAAAGCTTTGTTTATTGAAAATATGTTGTCGAAGAAGGGAAAGTTCTTTTCTGCTATGGTTCAGTTTAATGCGGACAGGCAATGGGTGGAGTTTCTGTTTGAGAATAAGTTTAAAAGTTCTGTTGTTAGTGAAGTGAATCATTCTGAAAGGGAAGTTCCTTCACATTTCAGAGGGGTCAAGCTTCGCAGATGGCAGATGGATAAGTTAGAGGCTGGGGAGACGGCTTATATAAAGGGATTGGAGAGCAGAAAAGGGAAGGAGTATCAAGGATATATGAGTTTTGATAAGTCTACAGGGAGGATTGAGTTTTCGTTTAAGAATCCGAAGAAAAAATAGGGGGATCGTGAAATTGTTTTGAGGAAATGAAAAAAAGCAATAAGTAAATTAGAATTATTTTTATAACCTGCAAGGTCGATCGACTTTGCAGGTTGTTTTGTTTGAGATTTAAAAAGAAATGGCTGATAAAAATCGGGCGGCAAAAATGCATTTCCTCCCTGTGGTCGGAAACGCATTTTTGCGGAATTTGGAGCAACCCCATTTCTAAAACATTGCTAGGTAGGGCTTTTCTATGTTTTTGAAAAAAGGTTGCGGGAATTTCAGATTTAAATATTTTAGTATATTATGAAATTTAACACAGCAGATTTTATTCAGAGAGTAAAAGCTATTAAAAATAAGATGTTTAATTGATCATTTTTTTTCATAAGATTTCTCAATTAAATTTTATTTGTATTATCTTCTTGTGAAAAGACATTATTACGTGTTCCCGTAATTGTTTTCTACTTTTTTAATATATATTTGAAAAAATTATTTTGTGAATTAACAATTTTGTAGAACATACAATTATAGTTGAAAAACTTTTAAAAAAAATAGACAATGGCTTCAACAAGGTTATTAGAGAAGTTAGGGAGAGCTAAACTAAATTTATATAAATGTGCTTCTCTAATAAATTTTGAAAACATTCAATCAGTAGTACAGAGATTATAAAGCTTTGTAGAAAAGGTGGAGCAATTTGAAAAACACATATTAAAGGGTTGTTCTTAAATCAGATTGATTTACTGATTGCTTATAACTACTTAATAAAACTAAAAATTAACCGTGAACACAAACACAATTTTATTATTACCTGTCAATGAATTACAAGGTATAACTTTCGAAATTGGTAATTATCAAAGAGGATACAAATGGGGGAAAAAAGAAATTTTAGAACTCCTAAATGATATTTATGAATACAAAGCGGACTCAGGATTATATTGTCTTCAACCTCTTATTTTGAAGCCGACAGCCATCGATACAAAAAAAATACAAATAGATGCAGAAACTATAGAAGTCTTCGCAAAGAATGAAGTGATAGATGGTCAACAGAGAACAACAACACTATTTCTGTTGTTGGCTTACTTGGAGTCTATCAATGCTATAGATTCTTCTTGGAAATATGAGATTGATTTCTCAACAAGAACCCGTAGCGGCGTTTTTCTCAAAACAAAACTTCATGAACTTTTTACTTTTAATATAGATACGATTCAAGATTCTGATGTTACAGAGAGGGATTATAGTGATTTGATTATAGTCAATGAGCTTTGGTCAACTTTTATAATGAAACATAAAGATTATGATACGGTAGATGTCTATCACTTTTTTGTGGTTAGTCTTTTTATCCGCAAATGGTGTGAAATAATGCTCATTAACAAAGATTCTATGGACGATTTTGTAAAGAAACTATTGAATGATGTAAAAGTAATTTGGTATTCTCTGGATTCGGCAATGCATAATGAGAGAGTGATAGAGGTTTTCCTAAATAATAATAAGGGTAAAATAAAGCTTACAAGCTCCGAACTGATAAAGGCTTTATATATATTGGATATCAAAAGAAAGGAAGTTCAAGAATTAGCAGATCTCAAAGTCAATCAGTTTGCTTTGGAATGGGATGCTATAGAAAAATCATTACAGGAAGATTCATTTTGGTATTTTATACAGCCAAACGAAGATTTGTACATAGAGGGAACAAGAATAGATTACCTATTTGATCTCCATCTTAAGAAAGACAAAACACAGGATGACCTATTTGCTTATAGAGTTTATGAGAAGAATTACAACCAGAACACAGAACAGTCACGCTCATTTATAGATGAATGGGAAAAAATAGTACAACTTCACAACAAAATTGTCGACTGGTTCAAAGATCCAGAACTTTACCATTACATAGGTTATTTGACTAATGCCCATATCAAAAACCTTAATCATATAATTGAAAAACTTAAAGGTAAAAATAAGACGGATTCCAAGACTAAACTTAAAACCATGATTATCGAAGCTTTTAAAAAAGAAGCAAAAAATGATAATAAAAATGTTTACAAGATTTACAAGCTTGAAAATCTGCATTTTGAAAAACATAAAGCAGAAACTCAAAAAGTTCTCTTACTCCACAATGTTTTATACTACATTAATAACATTTCTGAAAACAAGTTTCCTTTTGAGCTCTATGTAAATATGAAATGGAGTATAGAACACATCATTCCCCAAAATCCTAAAGAAATTACAGATTTTGAACTGTACAAAAATTGGTTTGGGGAACAGGTCAAGTTTCAGTATGAAGGGAAAGAACTTGAAAAAGTGGATGTTTTGGATCAATTAGAAACTAAAAAATCATTTGAAGATCTGAAAGTGGATAAGCTTTTAAGTGAACGAATAGATGAATTAGTAAGATTGTTCGCAAATAGAACGCATCAGATCAATAATCTGTTACTTTTGGATAAATACACAAACAGTGCATTACAAAACGATCTTTTTGAAGAAAAAAGAAAAAAAATATTGAGATTTGACAGAAACGGAAAAACCGATTCAGAGGTGCCTGTTTTTATACCGGTCGAAACATTAAATGCTTTTAATAAAACATTCAATGAAAAACTTTCTTACACGCATTGGACAAATAATGATGGAGAAGCGTATAAAAAAAGAATTGAAGAAAGATTAAAAGAATTTTTACCCAACTAAAAACTAACAAATGTCAATATCAAATTATACATTCTGGAAACTATTGAATGATCAGGGAGTTGAAATACCATCTATCCAAAGAGATTATGCACAAGGTAGAGATTACGGTAAAATCCCTATAATTAGAAAAAAGTTTCTTGAAGCAATCATTAATGCTCTTTATAGGAACGAAAAATTAGGACTTGACTTTATTTATGGAAAAATTTTTGGACTTAGAAATGAAGAAGAGTATAAGAGAAATAAAAAAGCAATTGAGGCCTTGTTGCATAGTATAAAAACCTATGCTAATTCTATTGACCTTACTATCGGAGAAGCTTCAGTTGAAGAAAAAGATTTTGAAGATAAAAAGTTAATCTACCTGATTCCTTTAGATGGACAGCAAAGATTGACGACCTTGTTTCTTGTTCATTGGTATTTAGCCAAGAGGCTGGGAAATTTAGAAGATTTATCTACATTGAAAAATTTCAAATATAAGACCAGGAAAAGTTCGGAAAGTTTTATTTACTTGTTATGCGCTGATGGTAAGTTGGATTTTAAACTCAATCTAAAAGAGGAAATTATTAATCAGGAAGGTTTTTCAAATACTTGGCAGAATGATCCAACAGTTAATTCTATGCTTAATGTAATAGAAGAAATACACCAATTATTTGTGGTTCGTAACTATTCCGAAATGCAATTGTCATCGTTTTATGAAGGTCTTATTAATCATGATTTAATTTACTTTGATTTTTTAGATTTAAAGGATTTTAATCTTTCTGATGACCTTTATGTAAAAATGAATGCTAGAGGAAAGCAGTTGTCCGATTTTGAAAATTTCAAAGCTTGGTTATTCAACAAAATAGAGCAAGGAAATTTAATAAAAGATAATTCGAGGACAGATTACAACCAAAATTTTGACATTTCTTGGAATGATATTTTTTGGAACGCAAAAGGTAAAAACAGATATGAGATTGATAGCAGCTATTTTGAATATTTCAAATTGAGTTTTCTAAGCAATTTTATAAAGGATTATATAGCAAAAGAAAATTCTATAATAAATAAAAATGCAAACGAATATTATCTTAATTCAGAAGTTGTAGATGTGTTAGTCAGAAAATCGTCGGACTTTGATTTCGAAAAATTCTTTGATACTGATGTCTTTAAAAATAATCTTCAAACCTATTTTAGATTTTTAGAATTATGTAAAGTAGAAACGACTGGAGAATCTAATATGATGATTTTAGATTCAACATTGGAGGAATTTTTTAGTTTCTATCTTGAGAATGATTCTTTTAAGACTTTTAGCCAATTTTATTTTTCAGCCAATATTCTATCAACAAATTGGTGGCAAAAACTATATTTTTTTGCAATTCAGCGCTATATTATAAAAGTAGATAAATATCTCAAGCAATATTCTGAGGAAGAATTAAAACATTTAAGAGATTACAACCGCATTATTTCAAATTTAATTTTCAATGCTTACGTAGATTCTCCAGATGATTTTAAAAATAACTTACATTCAATAGAAATACTTCTTGAATCATTGGATTTTTCAAAATCATTAATCAAACAAAAGGATTTAATTGCGGAAATGTCTTTTCCTAAAATTCAAAAAGATGATGAGATTGCAAAATGTGAACTTCTTGTCAATGAAGACTGGAGAACTTCTATAGTGTCTGCTGAAAAGCATCCTTATTTTTATGGGCAAATTAATTTCATAATTGATTTTTCAGAAAAAGATTTAGATAAATTTCAAAATACTTTCGATAGGCTTGATCCTTTATTTAGGGAGGAAATTTTAAATCACAATTCTTTTTTATTACAAAGAGCTCTTCTTACAAAAAGCGATTATTTTATTTCAAAATCTGATAATAAAAAATCTTTTCTTAAAAATACTTTTGGTACAGTTAGGGAACGTAATGAAAATTGGAGAAGAATTTTTAATGATGGTAACAAAAAACAAATCTTAAAAACTCTAATATTTGATAATGATTACAACGAGAAAAACGTAGAAACATCACTAAAAACCATCATTCAAAAATATATCACTTCTAATTTAATTGAAAAAATTAATTTTGAAAACTTACATTATAAAGAATTATACATCAGGTGTCCTGAAATTTTCAGTTATGGACGAGAAAACCTAATTCAATTATTTGATAATCATTATGCTTATCAGCTAAATTCTTCATCGACTATTGGTTACTTCAATGAACTAATAACATTTTATATAAAAAAGTTACACTTTAAAAATGTGGAAGCAGTTAAGTATAATTTTGAGATTGGATGGGATAACGATCCTTCCATAAAGATAAATGATTACATTATCAAACTTGAGCCTTATCAAAATAGAATTACTGTAGGAGAAGAGTACACAAATGTTTACGACATATGTTATAATATTAAAGATGTTGTGCTAAAAATTAAGAATCTTATCGGTGAAAAAGTCTAAAAAATATCGGGTTTTGAAAAAAGTACGTTTGTAGAAAATTGTTTAATTTATTTAAAGTATCCAATTTTTAGTTTTTTTTAAAAGAATAATGTTAGTTCGAAATGAGTAAGCAGAAATGTTTTTTTTAAATTTTGAATATTGGTCTAATGTCCTGTAACTTTTAGAAACTGGGTGGCAAAAATGCAATTCCTCTCTGTGGTCGGAAACACATTTTTGCTGAGTTTGGAGCAACCCCATTTCTAAAACATTGCCAGGTAGGGCTTTTCTATATTTTTGAAAAAAGGTTGAGGAGATTTAAAAGACTAATTGTAATCGTTTATTTAAAATGTTTTAATAAAAAAATTAAAGATAGGCAGATTAGGTGACAGATTTTTCTGAGAATCAGAAATAGATTTAAAGGCTTAGCAAAGTAGCTGGATTATTGCTGTTTTTTATTTCTTAGCGTTTCAAATTTTTCTAAAAACTTTTTCTTGTCAACAAAAAAGGGAGTAGCTCGCAGTGAAATAGGTGTAAGTAGTTTGTTTATTTTATCAGTAAACTCATTAATACTTCTATGGTTAAACTTTGTTTTTACTATTTTATCTGAATGATTAACTAATAATTTCTTAAAGCTGCTTATTTTGTTTTTGATATGAGGCTCCCACGTAATTAGTGTATCTATGTCAATTAATGTAAGATTATGGATGCGGTTTTTATTATAGTTTGAGCCAAGACTTTTTCGTAATTCCTCTCTGAACCAATTGTTGAGAATATAATTTATACCGGGTGCTTGGAAAATTCTATCGTGAACTATCAGTACAGGGAATATTTCAAAGTTCTGCTTTTTGTTTACCTCGTCGTCAAATAAAAATTCATTTTCAACTATTTGCTTAATAGAGAATATAAGCTGCTGGATTCCAATCTTCTTTTTTTTATTTAAAAAGAATTTTAGCTTTAGAAAATCAAGTATTGGTTCTATGCTTCTTGAGGCTTTTATTCCTTTACTGATTAATACATCTTTATTTTCAAAAAGATAGATTGCATTATTGTAGCGAACATAGTAATCAGGTTCATTATCTTGTTCAATTTGAAATTCTTTTTTCTTTTTATAATATTTCTTTTCAAATATACTATCCAACAAGTTTTTCATTAAAAATTCTTCTGAAAAACTTTTGTTATAGTAACTGAAGAAATCTCCAAATCTTTTTACATAATCTTTTTCTGCATTATAAATATCTTTCAGTCTGAATTTAGCACTCCTGTAAAATAGATCAATAGCATAATGGTAATTAATAACGGATATGCTTGTTTCGTCAATACGATAGATAGGATATTTTTTTAGTTCAGTAAAATCTTCGTCTTCTGAAATTTGTTGAAGAGTTAAATTCTCAAGTAGATCTAATTTTTCAATTGCATTTAAATCATAAATAAAACGGTTCTTCATCTTACCAGAAGTCAGTAATCCAAAGAGATACTTCATTTCATATAAAAGTTGTTCTTCGCTTTTTACATTGAAAGATTGCAATAACTTATATTTGATCGGAAGAAGATGATTCGCATTTAAAAACCTCAGCAGTTCTTCTACCTTGTAAATCGTCACATACATCAATTTGCCGAATTCCGCTAAATCGTCTTGGTGCAGGGATAATTCGGAGAGTTGAAAAGACTGTAAGATAACGAAATTTATAAATCCTTCATTTCCATTTTGATCAAGATTATGCTCAAATGTATCGTACTCACCATTAATTACCAGAAAGGCTTTGAAAAGATCAAGTTCTTCATCATCTGAAATTATTACCTTATCTTTTTTTAAAATTTCGGGATCAGAAAAGATGATTTCAGCAATTTTAAGCACCGAGAACGGTGAAATGGTTTCTGCTCTGGATGCATGTAAATCTCTCCTGCGATTAGATAAATTTACTCTCCTTTGTATTTCATTTCTTGTCTTTTCGTTAGAAAAGAAATTATGGTGATTCGGCAGAGGGGTTGTATTACAAAAACCCACTAATTGTAGTAGATTTTTTGGTGATATTTTCTTAAGATATTCGGCCGGCTGTAATTTTAATTCGTCAGGGAAAATATCATCAAATTGCAGAACTGTAATAAATTGACTCATATTTTTGTTTATACCACTTTATAATATTTAAATAAAATTAATATTTTGATGACTTTCTAAATATTAAAAAATGTTCATAGACTAACTAATTTTTATTGCTCAAGATTAAAAATATAATTTCTAGATGCTCCTGTGAAATGTTTGGAAAAGTGTTTAAGTAAACTGAAAGTTTATTGTAAGCCTCTATTTTAAGTTGTTCTTTAGCCAACATTAATATTGTGTGTTTATCACTTTTTGCACCAGTATTTATATTTTTCAGATGAGATTGTATGTCAAATAAATGGGAAACTAAGATGCTCTGACCAATATCTAAATAAACCCCAACTACTAAATTATATTTACCTTTTGTCAAAGTATTTTGCCTCTCAATTTTTATAATTTTTCCTTTTCCTAATGGTTCGAATATTATCTCTTGATTTAGTATGAATTCATCCATGATAGCACCATTAAGAATTCTTAGCTCACATTTTGCTGGTTTTTCAGGATTAAAAAACCTATCTTCCGAAATTGCCAAAAGACGTTCAGCAGTATTTTCTAAGTATTCATAATCCTGAACTTTTTTCCATTTATCAGGAATAATATTTTGTCCGTGCAAAGCTCCTACTAAACCACCAGCAAATGCCGCTATACTATCAGTGTCAGAGCCTAATGCATTGACAGCCTCGACAATTGCTACCAGAGGTGAATTTTGGAATTTACTTGCTAAGTATATACCTGCGATTACTGTAGAAATTCCCGATCCTTTAGTTGCAGGATTAAAACATCCTAATTTTTCTAACGTTTCACGAACACTTAAATCCTGTTTTAAACTTTGGAATATAAGGCGTAAAAAATTTTGTGTCTCCACTAAAGTTTCAAGATAAATATCTTCAAAGAATGTTGTTCCTTCATTGTTCCATTGTTTTATCCAGTCTTCAGCTTCTTTTCTGGTAATGGACGATAAGCTAAATTTCTCCTTAAAATTTAAACCAATTTCAGTTATGTATTTCTCCCAAGTAAAATCCTCTGGTCTAAAAACTATAATTTGTGTTACAGCATAGCCATATAGCATCGCACCAATTATAGCTCTTGGATGCCCATGAGTTGCAATACTATTACAGAAAATTTCCTCTTTTATTTTGCCATCATTTCCAAGATTGGCTAGGGCAATAGGTAGTATGCGCATAGCTGCACCGTTTGCACCGCTTTGCTTGTAGTTGAAAGTCTGATTATTTGCTTTGAAACTATAAAAATTGTTAAACCAAGTTGCAGATTTTCTCTGAATTTTATTAGCTGCTGCTTTAACTGTTCTCCCGCCGCCTCTTGCGTACTCTAGCCAATTAACCAGTTCATTTTTTGAAAAATACTCTTGATCTACACTTCCGTCACTTTTAATGCTTCTTGCAACGGAGAGGAGTAGTTGCGTATCATCCGAATAAGATCCAGCTTGAATATTATCGATGTACCCATAGAATCTTCCACCCACAGATTTTTTCCAATCATGAAACGTCTCAATTTTTTCAGTCCCAAACTTTTCTGTGAGAGATTGCGTATTTTTTTCAAACTCAGTAATCCAACCTAAAGCATCTCCGATCGCCGATAATTTAATACTCCCTTTGTATTTTGTTTCTGGATTCATTACAATCTATCTTTTTTAAAAAGTGACGAGTCAACTACAAAATTGTCTGTTTTATATTCGTTGAAAGCAGCTCTCCCACTTGCTAAATCACTTTCATTTTCAAAACATACTTCCAAAATATCTTTTAGTGGTATTTCATTCTTTACTAAGACCTCTGCTTGCTCATCAGTCGGATACTTATTATTAAGGTCATTACGCTCAATTATTCTAGAGTTATATGAAGTAAAAACTTTTATAGACGACTCAAATAACTGCCTAAATTTACTCAGATCTCCAGATATTCCGACTGAGCTTTTGTTATGGCTATTTGCGGCATTAGTGACTGAGAAAAGCGTTTCATTATGGTAGATATACTTTTTATCTATCTTAAGAACGCACCAATTAATATGATTTTCTCCAGTTGTCTTTTGTTGAAATCTTTTGAATAAAAATGAATTAGGATGCTGAATTGATAAATTAATATAATTCTTGTCATCGAACCTTATATCATCTGTAAAATTCACGTAGTCAAAAATGTCAGTACTATCAATGTCAAATTTTTCAAGCAATGCCCTTGATAGCAATTTTTCTTGCTCAAATACACTTAAAAGATTTATGGTGGATGTAAAATGTATTAAATGTTCAATGCCTCTTTGTTCTATCTCTTTTTGGAACTCACTATGATTACTTTTTAACTGCATAATACAAAATTTATTTAGTAACTCTATTTAATAGATTCTCATCAATTTCAGCAAGGTATCTAGAGGGATTCTCGCTTGATAGAAGGTATAATCTCTCTCTTGCTCTGGTCATTGCAGTATATAATAGTCTCCTTTCAGTTGAAATATGAAAAACATCATCCTTATCTATAAATCCAGGAGGATAAGGAATGATGTCATCATTTAAATCAATGACAAATACATTGTCAAATTCCAGCCCTTTTACAGAAGATAGTGTGCATATTTTTATACTGTCACTTTGAAAATCAATTGCTCCAGAATTTAGAAGGATTTGTGTTTCAAAATTATTTGCTTTTAGAAACTTTTGAATGTACTTGAGGTCGTTTCTGTTTCGATGAAGGATTACGGTGGAGTTATTCTCGCTATTCTTTAAGGCATCAAGTTCAGTTAAAATATATAGTTCCTGATCTTCCCATGTCGAAAAATATCCAACAACTGGTTTTTCTCCACCTCTTCTTGCCTGTTTTACTTCAGTAAATTCTTCATTTTCTGTTTCTTTTGATAATAGAGAAATGGCAGCTTTAGCAATGGGTACTGTGTTTCTGTAATTGATTTTAAATTCTATAGTTCTTCCACCACGAACATTTAAACCGACTTCTCCCCAAGTAAATCCACTTTTATAAATTCTTTGAGCGGCATCTGCGATAATTGATATACTTCTAGTTTCTTCTGATACAAGTTTAGATATTACCAGAATTTGCGCTTTACTCAAGTCTTGAGCTTCATCAACAATTATATGGGTAAAGGGTCTTACGAAATCTGGATTTGAGTCAATTATTTTTAAGCATTCAAGAGCATAATCATCAAAGTCAACCTGATTATAATCTTGTAATTTTTTGTTGTAATCTGTATAAATATTCCAAATTACTTCTTTATCCGATTTTGTAACTCTATCAGTTGTACCTCTTCCTGTCCTTTTAGAATCAATATATTCGCTTTTATTTATAAAAGCTTTTCCTTTCATCCAAGATATTTCTGACACAAAAAAGTCAGTTGATTTATTAGTGATACTTTGGGAAAAATAATTAAGCTGTATAGTGCTTATATAATTCGATTGTTGCCATCCCGAAATAGTTTTATATTGTAGTTCACCATCTACAATCTCCGAAAGAGGAAAATTGTTCTTTTCAAGAAAGTGGTATGCCCATTTATGAAAGTTAGTTACGAAGACATTAATTCCTGAAGGCTTTTTTGGCTTCACCTCATCACTGTTTATTTGGTAGCCACCAGAAATATAAGGTGTTATTGCTTCAATGTATTTGACTAACGTCTTATTGTAAGTGAAGATAACCACTTTTGCCTCCTGGAATAGGTTAGACTGTGTGTCTAGCAAGTGTTTAGCCCTGTAAAGAGCTACCGTTGTTTTGCCACTACCTGCAACACCTTTAATTTGTATAGGTTCAGTAGCTTGTAAGAACAGTACTTTCTTCTGCTCTCCTTTCAGAATGATTGGTTTTAATGACATGAGTTATGGTTAAGTTTTTCATAAATCTAGTGAAAGTTTTTTAAAGTCTTATAAAATTAAGATTGAAATTGCAATAGATGTGTTTTTAAGCAACTATTGTACATATATCATCGATCTCTTTGTCTACACAGCAATACAGTTTAGTGCCAGATAAAAATTTAATCTGAAATGTATAATACTTAACCTGCAAATTAATTTTAGTATGAGAGTCCAAATAAACTTGCTAGAAATGGATATTTACTATGAAAAACCTAAATGAAGACAGCCCTTATATTAATATATAAAAGCAGTCAGCAAAACGAAAAATCAATAAACTTGTGCGCTTAGGTGAAAAATTCTAATCTTCGAATTTTAAATAAATGGATAGATTGTTTTTTTTATTAAGTAAAGCTTTAGTAGTTATCAAGAGAAAATATCAAACTAGATTAAAGATACAGTGATAAAAATTAGGTCTTTAGTAAGTCGCAATAATCAAGAAAGATATGATAAATCTTCAACTCTGCTTTATCATCATCACGAGTGTGCTTTGATATATATAATGTTCTAAAATTATTTATATAGGCATGATTCTTATCAGCTAATGTATAATCAGTTAAAGATTGTGTCGTTACAAATTTTGTGCTATTAGTAATTAAATCATTTAAAGAGTTTTTAATAGTTTCTAAAGGCACTTTTTGTGCTTTTTTTCCTCCGCTCAATTCGATAAATCCAAGCATTCCAGCGACAACCATATTTGTTTCTGGGTAATAAGTTCTATTAGTAAAACGCTGTATGCCACCTTTAAGATAGTAATTCTGTTTTGACCTATTTTTATCTAATCTTTTAGCTTCAAATGCGTAATAATAATTCTCACTTAAACTAGGAACTTGGAATTTAATATCCAAATGCCCAGTAGTCACATTGTTTTTACTCTCTCTAACTCCATTGTCAACAACTATTCCTTGAAGTCCGAATACTGCTAAATTAGGTTTTATATGTTTTTTCACTAAATCAGTACATAAAAAATCTTCAATTTCATTATGCGCTTTTTCTGATTTCTGTACCTTTTTTATTATTTCATGAATTTCAGAGCAACTATAAGTAGTCTTACTTTCGACTAATTTTTGGTAACCATAAATTATTGATTTAAGAAACGATTCCATATAGTATTGTTTCTGATCAGTCGCCATGATAATTCAAAACCGTTATTCATCATAAATCTACGGCTTTAGAAATTCCTGCTTCAGCTTTAGCTAATGCATCTATAAATTCAATTAAATCATGATGTCCAACAGCCATGTGCCAACATTTCAATTCATTAGGCTTTATAATATAAAAAGTGTTTTTACTAAAACCACGAACATCTTGCTGTATATACAAATCTCTCGTCACAGTGTATATTCCCAATCCACCAATATCGTTAAAAATTTGAGAATCTTTAGTTTCCTTAAAAAATATTGATTGTCCTCCATCAGGCTTTTTATCTACGACAAATTGGAAACCTATAAAATCTTCTGCAATAAAGATATTAGAATAAAAAAAATGTTCATTAGAATTAAATCTATGTTGAAAATGATTAATAAATATATTTGCATAATCCGTCAAATAGTCCACATCATTTTCCTTGTCTTTTGATAATGACCTAAAAATATCTTTACCTCCGTAACCTGTTTCTTCGGTTCTTTTTAAAATTGGAAGAGATATTTCAGTGGAATAATTAATCAATGATTTTTCTACATCATTAACTTCAAACGATTCATACACTAAATCGTCAACATATTTTTTTAATATTTCAATATCATTTTCCTTATTAAAATGGTGACTATCTTTAAATGCAATCGAATTTAATTCTGCATATTTATTCTGTAGTTGTAAAACTGATTCTGCTAACTTTTCATTTTCTATCGCTGGTGCTGAAGTAATTTCATCAAAATCAATTCTTGTTCGGTCAATACCTGCAGAAGAACTTGTACTAAGTTGATAATAAGTGAAAAAACTAGAATTTATCACTCCAGCAAGGCTTTTTAAAGCCAAAGAAGTATTCTTATGTGGAGTATGTCCAATTTTTGTTTTGATAGAACAAACGGTTGACGTAAAGGAAATGTTTTTATCAGTATATGCCGCAACAGCCTTAAAATCTTCTTTTGCTTGAAGTCCTTTTTTTACTAAAAGTTTCTCACCAATAAAATAGTACGAATCTGGTAAATATCCTACACTTCCATCTGGATCTATTATATTACGTGCAGAAGTTTTTTTTCGTTTATCAATTAATTCTTTGACCGTTTCCTTCCATGTCATTGACGGAGATAAACAGTAGGGTTGGAATTCCTTTTTAGATTCAACATTTAAAAATTGGAAATTGCTTATTTCAAGTGTACTATTTTTCTTTGCACCATCTTTAATTTTTAAACCTCCTTTATAATCCAAATTATATTCATTCATCAAAGTTTTGATAGATTTATAGTTTTTAAGACGGAGCATAAAGTAGAAATCTAAAACATTTCCATGAAGCATAACCTTCCATAACCAATCATAACCATCAAATTTAATAATGAAGTTTTTTTGTAAAATCTTCTTTACATCATGCTTCTCAATAACGATTGTTCTAAAGTAGTTGAAAAATCTATTGGGCTTTACTGTAATGTGAGTTACAATATTTTTCAGAATTTCCTCTGATGATTTTGCTATCTGATAAAAAAATATAGCAGGAGCCATTTTAGCTCCTTCGAAAATTTGATTACCTCCAACAATTTTATTATTTACACCTGATAATTCTAATACTTGAGTTACAATAAAGTTACTTAAAAAATATTGTCTCCAATTTTTACTTGTTGACTGTGAGTTATATAAACTTTTTCCTGTTACTACTAATCCAACCTTTAAATCTGAATTAACTGCAAAATCACTAACTCTAACTAAAAATGCTTGCGATATTTCTTTATTTCCGATTTCTAATTTTAAGTCATCATTTATAAGTGTTTTTGATAATTGATTATCCTCAGAGGAAACAGTGTTACGATTAGCAATATATTTTTCGTAGCTTGACATCTTCACTTCTCCCCAAGGTGGATTTCCAATTATGAAATCCAGAGAAACATCAGTTTTAAATTTATCATTGAATATAGCATCTTCATTGAAGAAATCATACTCAGAACCTCCAAATAGGTTTACATGCTTTAATGTTTCGAACTTAAAATTTTCTATTTCCTTTGGAGATTTATAATCTAATAGAGTTATATATATTGAAAATATTGTAATTTCAATTGCATCTTCATCAATATCAATTCCAAATATATTATTTTTGACAAGCTCCCAAAGTCTATCATTAGTTAGCTTTTTGTCAGTGCAACTAATTTCTTTCTCGATAATTTTTCTAAGAGTTTCTACCAAGAAAATTCCGGAGCCACATGAGGGATCTAACACTTTGCAATCCGAGTTTTGCTTGCTTTCTAAAAAAGGTTCTACCGTTTGAGATAAGATATAATCTACTATAAAAGGAGGAGTGTAATATGCTTTTATTTCAAATTGCTTTGGTTTTTTCTTAATATTGTCTAATAGTAAATTATGATTTTCTTCTTCTTTGCCTATAAAATTTTCATAAATATTACTAAGGAGTTCAACAGGTATAATTTCAAAATCATATACCATAAACAACGATTTTTGAACCACATAACCTTTGTATGATGATCCTGTTTTAAAGAACGATGAACCTGAAAATAGATTATATAAAACTTCTAAATGATCTTCATTTACTTCCGTTTTTTCATTATATATAATAACAATTTCTCCTGCCTCTTCATCGAAGGCTTCATCTTGCAAAGGGAATAAATCACCACTGTATTTTGAGTTAAGATATTCAAAAAAGCTATATAACACCTCTTTTGATTGTATCATCTCATTTAGGCTAGCTTGTTTACTTTCTTTATCGGTTCCTTGCAAATAATTCTGATCAGTAAATTCTACCCTGCGATCAATTAAATACCTAATAAAAAGTAACCTACCAATCAATCTATTAGCTATTTTAGGCGGAAGGCTTAATCCGTCGGAAGCTATAAGTATTCTTCTTGCATCGATTATATTGTTTAAAAGATGCTTGTCAACTTTAGGGACATTTTTAAAATGTTTATCAAAAAGTGATTTCCATGTTTTTCCTAATGTGAGATTAATTAAAGAAAAAATATCAACATCAGTGTCTAAAGTCTTTAATGTGTAATTTTGTTCAGATGCAAATTGATAACCGTGATAAATATCAAGCGGTTTAAGATCATCATTATTTATTATGACAACAGGTGCTTGACCAAAACAAAAAGCCCATTTGGGAATATTTTTTACCGTTTCTTGATCTGGCTTATTAAAAAATAGAATAATTGGGTTATTTATAGGCTCTGGATGTTCAGACAATTCACTGCCATGATGATGTAAGCTATAAAAAGCATAAGGTTGAATGATCTCTTTAAGAACCTTACTTATTCGATAAGGAAATTTGTTTAACCAGTTTTCAGATTCATCAAGATAAAATAACCCATTTTCACGAGTATATCCAAGTTGATCAAATAATTGTTCAATTCTATTCACAATTGTAAAGGTAATTATTAATTAATTTATTTACAATAATTTTAAGTTTCTGATTTTGAGTGTAGTACTGTTCAATCAATATAGACGTTGATAGAATATTACGATAAATTATTGTATTCATTACAAAGTTATCTACGTAATGCGACAATTCTCGTCGCATTACAGATTGATTAAAATATAATCAAATTTAGATTCAACCATATCCTACAATTAGGCTCTTTTAATTTACAACTACAAAATTTGGAATCTCAAATTACAGTAGATATTCAATTATTCGTTTTCAATCTTGAATAAATTAACGGATTTTGGATCAAAATCTACCCCAAGAAAATTACCGAATTTATCAGTTTGAATCCATAAATATCTAAGACTGCAATGCATGAAAATCTAACTTTTTTCTTTGACAATAATAATCTGAATTCTCCAATATTTATTTTCTTTCCTAAGCAATTGTCAAAAATAAAAATGTGTACAAAATTTTCAAACAGTACTTATACTGAATTTTCCAAATAATTTATAGTGATGTATTTAGGTTGGTTGTCACAAAAAATCTTAACCAGAGTTAAGATTTTCAATTTGGGATGCTAACCCGTGTTTTTGCAAATACAATGCTTTTAAAACGGATTTAAAAATATTTTGGATTAGCCAAATTCCTAAATTTATTATACTTTTCTGGATTAACTACATATGATTTTTTATCTTTTCTGATTATTTGTTTATCTTCAAAGTACGTTTCAAATATATCATTTGCTTTATCATACTTACATCTATAAATTTCACTAGATTCAGTATTATTATCGTCGTACATGTCCCCGTCAACTTTATATTTTAACAGTTGTTTTTGTATTCCAATTTCTACTTGATTTGCATAATCACATTTGACGGCTTTAATTACCACCCAATCACTAGTATTTCCAACTTTTCTTGAGTTTAGTTTTCCAATTCTTTTTTCAGGATCTTCAGTTGTCATTCCAATTTTGATGTAGTTTTTTATAATACTTCCTGCAATATATACATAACCAGTTTCTTTAGTTCTTTTCATAAAAGCAATATGTGCAGTATTACAAACAATACAATGGGAATGTCGATCTCTTATTGTATGGCCTGCATTTCCACAAGGTGTTGTATTATAGGCAAATAATATATCGTTCTTTTTCATGTCATCTTCTATATCAGAAATACTTTGACCATTTGCATCTATAATGTCATATTTATCAATTTTGTGATATTCAATAAATTCTAATAATTTTTTTTCCATATTGATTTTGGTGAATGTTGGTAGTATAACTCTAAAATATTCATTTTTGATTAAGTACTAATCTATATATGTCCCTAAGAACTAAAAAAGATCCCAACAATGTCAGAATTTGAAAATGATTCTAATTAAAAGTTTATTTTCCTTTCGGTTTCTTTGGTGGCTTCAAAGAAGGAATATTACCTGGCGTTTCTTTATTATCACGCTGACGTTGATCTGGTTTACCTGTTGAGGTTGCTGTTCTTTTAGGTCCGGGTTTTAGTGGCATAATATCAATGTTTTAAGTTTTATTAAAGTTAAAAAAATAAATAGATTAGAATTTGTAATTGTTTAAATTATTTAATTTATTTAATTTCAATTTTTTCCACTATTTCATGTAGATTATAAACAAGATAATATGTTAACATTCCAATAATCATTGATTTAGAATTTTCATCTTCATCATTTTCAAATTGAAGAACTATAGATCGTTTACGAAATCTAAAGTAGAAGGGTTCGTTTTGATAATGTTCTTCTTTATGAGTAAATAATGGGAGTTTGACATTATTCCCACTATCAAAACTTCTATCAATTTGAACCCAAGTGGATGAATTCTTGCTCAGCTGTCCACAATAGTTTTTCTTAATGATTTAAGTTAATCATTAGTAGGATTTTTAGTTTTAAAAAAAGTAAATAATTCCATATTTTTAAATATTTAAATTAATAATTATAAAAGTACAAAATAGATGATAGTAGAAATTACGGTTTTCCGTAAGTAGAAATTAAAGAGTCTCATGGAGACTTCTTATCTATGTGAACTCTAATATTTTGTGCGAATGAGCACCTAGTCTTTTTTGTACTATTGCGATTCTTAAAATAAACTTCTCGCTTCTCGATCTTGCTGATACTTCTATGATCAGCATCGCATCTTTGAGGTGATTAAAGTAAACTTAAACGCAGCAATTTCTAAATATTTAGTGCTAAACAAATAAAATATATTTTGTAAATTACTGAGCTAAAAACTATTACCATGAAATCAACAATCTTATTTGCATCGTTTTTGCTTTTCTCAAGCATGTCGCTTTTTGGACAGGCTTCTAATCCTTTTGATGGATTTAGATTTATGACCCTTCCAACAAATCAAATGCCTATTGGTGCATTGTGGAACACAAATATTGGGCCTATAGGAAATGGTGTGTCAGCGGATAATATTTTAAAAAGTTCTAGTTATTCAAATTTAGATTTGTTAATTGATAAAAATTTAAAGTCTTCTATTGACCTAGGGATTCTTCAATTTTTAAATGCAAAAGGTGGTTACAGTGCTCTGTCAAATGTTTCTATTTCTGTGAAAAAACTAGAAAGAGTTACTTTAAACTCATTAGGTGTTTTAAAAACAAATGTTGGCAATCAAATCTTATACGAGGGACTTCGCGCCTCTGAATTTATAATGACTGTTGATAAAGATAAATCAACAGATGCCCAACTTGATATGATGAAGATATTTACTACACTTGATTTCAAAGTAGAATTTGAGGCTGGAAATAAAACTTCTATAAAGGTAGGTGGTGCTGATCTATTTATAGCGTACAGAGTTGTAGAGGTAGAAAGTGAGAAACAAAATAAAAAGAAACTTAAGTTTAATACACAGGGATATTCCAGCATAGGATCAGTTACACTTTCAAGTGTGTATGAGGCGGTTACACCAGAATATGCGATTCAAATTTGCCCATGTAAAATTAAACACTGTATCGAGGATTCTTACGAAGAAAATTCAAATGTTAGAGCGTTGTTTTCTAAATGTGCTGCTCAAATCGGCTTTGATCTTACTGTAATATTAAAAAATAAGATGGACATGTCCACTGGGAAACCACAGGAATATAAATATGTAATTAAAAATCCTGGCGGATCTATTAATAACTATAATCAATCGATCTATAACAATCCTACATCTACCGGTCTGGAAGTTTCATACTTAAATTTTGAAAGGTTAGTGTACGAAAATATCGGAAATACTTCAACTATATATATGCTACATGACAAGAAATATAGAAATGTTTCTTTGATAACAGCATATTACACTTTCAAAAATATTATTCCAAATTCTGTACCCGGCTGGTAGGAATATTACATTACTAAATCCCAATCATCAAAAAACTTAGATAATGTCTGAATTACTTTTTTACGAATGTACACAGCTATCTGACAGTGAACAATATATATTGGTTTTACTGAAGGTGAATTTATTGACTCTTCTTCAAAAAATAATTTGACATAAAAACTGTACAAATTGTACAGTTTTTATGTGGAAGTGGTTTATAATTCCGATGACAATAAGATACTAAATCTTAGCAGTTTTGTTAATGCTAGAAATTAAATTGTATTTTATAATGTAAAGAAATTCAAACTTTCGTCAGTATTTCTTTTTGGAAATAATACCTTACTCCAAAATTAACTCAATATACCTTTTAATATCTTTTTCAAGTTTATTGTCTGTGGAAAAATAAGTGTAAATGATATTTCCTCTATTTTCAACTGTTTTAAAGCCATTGTTTTTATACCATTCAATTTTGTCTGCCATCGATTCTAGATATTCATCTGAATTTGTCATCCCAAAATGTTCCCAGTAGAATGTTTTTTGAGTTAGCCTGTTTAATATTTTAAAATCAACATATTTTCTATCATAGCTTCCTTGTATAGGTGCGTCGTAGAGAATTGTCAGATAATTACACCTGATCAAGTTTTCATATATTTTTTTTTCTTGTAGAGACCTTAGTTTTGTGCCGTTTTCAGCAATTATGTGCAAGCTTGATTTATAGTAACTTAAACTACTTTTCTTTGTCTCAACCAATTTTCCTGCATCAATTTTATTTTTAAGTTCTCTTGAAAAAAACCATCGATAAAAGTTTTTGTTGTAAGTATCTACTCTATAGTTGGGAATTATTTGTTTCATAATTCCATTATTGTGATATTCTCGAAGGAATTGATTAAACATTTTTCCATCGTTGAAATAGCTATTTAAAGTAGGATGCTTTTTTACAAAGTCATACAATTCATTTGATCTGATTTCCAAAGCGGTTTCACTATCAGACATTAATTTATCCAATTTTTCCTTTATTAATTTAAGTATCTTAATTTCCTGTGGTAGACTTTTCATTGGATTACTGCTAACACTTAAATATAAACAATTTTATATTTTGGTTAAAATATTTTTTATCTTTATAAAAACACAAATATGAAAACACAAAAAATTTACAGCGTGATTACAACGCTCATTTTAATAGGATTCTCCGTTTGGATTTACTCATTAAAAAAAGAATTGAAAGAAACAAAAGAAGTTCTGCAACAATATTCAGATCACTATTACAAAGAAATTGGAAAATAACAAATCAAATCCTAAGTAATATTATTGCTTGGTTGTTTATTAAAAAGTGGACTATCAAAAAATTCAAACAATGAGATTTTAATAATGTCACAGAAATCTTCAATTGTATAAATTGTAATCCCTCTATTGTTATTTACATTTGTCCATCTATTAATAGCTTGTCTATCTTTTAAGCTTAATGAGGCTAAGTCGGTTTGACGCAATCCTTTCAATTCAAGCAATTCATTAATTCTAAGTTTAATGTTATTTTTTAAGACTATATTTTTTTCTGTTAATTGCGCCATAAACAATTTTACATATAATCTTATTTTTTATTGTAAACCACTTGGATTACAAATGGAATTTTTGTTATATTTGTAAAATAAGTTATAGTAATGTAACTTTGCGATACTTCAAAGAATTATAGAAGCTATTGCTTAGAATCTCGGACAGAAAACTGGTAATTTTTAACACACGAGACGATAAGTAAGAAGCTCACGACGTAAGGCGTGGGCTCTCTTATCTGTGTGTAGGGTATACCAGTACCTCTGTTCGGATATTGTAGAGTTCCACGCCGTTTTATTTCCAATGTTGTCCGATATTCTCTCTACATCCTAAGCTGTTTTCTAAAATATAATAATAGACTGCACGATACAATGGGGTGTACAACTCATTGCGGCTTTTAAGCTTAAACGGGACAGAAATTTCATTCATATTAATTTTTTAAGATGTGCTGGGGCAGGAGGTTTTGCTATGTCCTTACTGAGGCTTCCTCCCGAGCATTATCGAAATACATTATGTATATGCTAGAAAAAATATTGATTTTTAAGAAACAGAAAGTATAAAATAGAAGAACTAGCCATAGAAACAAGAAAGCCCTCTTAGCACTATAAGTATTGTGGAATTTACGCAGTGCAGAAGAGAGCCTAAAATTTAACGAATTAAATCTAATCAAAAGTATGAAAAAAAACTTTTGCAGCCTGAGTCATATCCAATTGGCTTTTGGCTTCACCTTGCTCGCCTCCGGCGTAGCAATAGGGCAGATGCGTGTGATCACAGGCACTGTTACAGATAACATTAATAATAAACCGATTTCAGGGGTAAGTATATTTCAGGAGGGTAGTGATACGGTTGCTACTACCAATAGTTCTGGTATTTATAGGGTTCAGGTGTCAGGTGAGAATCCTGTCCTTGTCTTTAAGTATCCTGATTATCCTGAACGAAAAGTTTCTTTAGGGGATAGGGTATCTGTTAATGTCTCATTGGGTAAAGAGAATGAGAATGGTGATGGGATTGGGAATGGAACTGATAGAAAAATTGAAAATGAGAAAGCAATAGAGGAGGTCGTTCTTAATGCAGGGTATTATAAGGTTCGGGATAAGGAGAGAACGGGAAGTATTGCTAAGGTCTCTGCGAAGGATATTGAGAACCAGCCTGTGACGAATGTTCTGGCTTCGGCTCAGGGTAGAATGGCGGGGGTTTCGATTACGCAGAACTCGGGAACACCGGGAGGTGGATTTGATATTCAGATCCGAGGGAAGAACAGTATCCGTCGTGAAGGGAATGAACCTTTGTATATTATTGATGGGGTACCTCAGGCTTCTGAAACGCCTTCGCTGTATTCCAACAAGATTCTTCCTTGGTCGTCTATTAATCCTTTGAATGCAATCAATCCTAATGATATTGAAAGTTTTGAGATTCTGAAGGATGCTGATGCGACCGCTATTTACGGGAGTCGCGGAGCGAATGGGGTGATTATTGTGACCACTAAGCGAGGGAAGAAGGGGAGGTCTGAGCTAAAGCTGAATACTTCTTATTCTTTAAGCAGGATTATTAAACCGTTGGAGG
>Ga0308158_10001555_pt1 | contig 24230 bp, 14 predicted proteins | sample PhyBR2_FD_201038 | JGI IMG/M metagenome (GOLD analysis project Ga0308158, IMG submission 201038) | Phyllosphere microbial communities from UC Gill Tract Community Farm, Albany, California, United States - DLSLB.R2 | ecosystem: Host-associated > Plants > Phyllosphere > Unclassified | place: USA...
TTACGGACAGTTACAGACCATACATGCCGGTATGACCTGCCAGCACAGTTCCAGTTCTATACTCGGTGCATGATCAACGATTCCATTGCGCGCAACCGCCTGGGCCTCGGTGCGCGACCGGACGACAAGCCCGTTGCCGATCCACGGCGCTAGTTGCTGGCGCAGCTCAGCGCCCGTGAAGCCTGCCAGCGCACCGGCAGAGCGGTCTATCTGGCAGCCGTAATAGCGCGCACGAACAGTGCCCTGTAGAGTAGCGCCGATCTCCGAGCGTTTGAGCCACTTCCGGGCAAACTTTCTTGCAAGCTTGGTCGGCAAAGTACCGGTCCTTGGCTTTGCTGCCAGCTGCGAAGCCAGCGCCATGCGACCACATGTGTTGTGGCGGTTCGAGGAGGTACTGCTCGCTGTGGTGCTCCATCCCGCATGTTGTTGTTTATTGACTAGTCCGCCGTGCAGACGTGATGGAATTCGCCTGCGCGCTGACTGGCGGGACGCTGCCTGGTCGACACTCGCTTGAAGGCGCGGCGCAAAAAGTCAAGTTCCAAACAGACCAGCACGAGCCCAGCGCACGAACGGTGCTTGGCCGCAGCTACGCCGACGATGGGGAACAGCAGGCAACGGCCATCCTGGAGGATCTTCTAGGAGGCTAGCCACAGCGAGCAACATCGCCGCTAAGCTGGCTTGACTTGCGAGGTAGATAGTCAAGATGAGTAATTAACAGAGTGTATTCAAGGCGCTGTTTCATCCAAACCGAACTCCTTGACTGAAAGCACCGGAGACCGCCTCCAAATCAAAAAATCTGCGTGCCTTGGGTATTACATTTTTCTAAAAAAAATTGCTTTTTCCGAAAAATAATAATCTTGAAAAGGTTGACTCCGCAGTGACTGAAAAGAAAGTTTATTTTGTGCTATTTTTTGAAACAGGGAGGCGATAATTGCAAATAATATAAAGACAGTTTGAATGAAACACCTATCAGATAAATTAAAATTTCTGATTATTCGAGACAGGGTAATAGATTCAAGAAAATTCTTGACATCTGCTTCAAAGAATTTAATCAAAAACAATTTCTCGCGAGTGGCCTGCCTTATTCCTTGACTATGAGCAATGGGTGAGGCATTATGACTGACGAAGTAATAACTAGCCCGATAACTCGTTGTTCACATGATCATCTTTACTATTCGTCCTAAGACTTTAGAGCGTCTTCAGATAACCCTTGACTCCTTGATGCGTTTGTCGAACGTGAGCTGGGTGCTCGTGTACGAGGAACCGGCCGACGTCAATGCAACGGAGTTCTTGCGACTCTTGACATATGCGGAAGTACGCATCGTTCGCTACGACGAATTTTTCCATTTGAATGTAACTGGTGATTTTTTCGTGCCTCTCGTGGAGGGCGACCAAGTGTTGCCTGGGATCAGCTACCTTCAGCACGATGGCCTGCCTGATGGTGCGCGTTGGGCCTATGCCGACACAATTGTCCGCACCCGCCTCGGCGACGTGACTTGGGCAAAGCCCGATTTCTCTCCAGAACTTCAACTGGCGACGAATTTCATTCAACGGCCGATATTTGCGCACGCAAATATCTCAGAAATGTTTATTTGTGATGAAATTGAAATCTATACGAAATTCGCTGAGTGGCATCTGGCATTTGGTCCAATAGCCCATATTCAAAACTCTCTTTTTAGTATGGAGCAACTATTCACGGATGACGAAAATAAGATTTATCAGGTCAAGTCTGCTGCAGAAAAAATTGCACGAACTTTCGGTTATCGAGATTTTCTCGTGGAAATTAGGAATGAATATTCCAACCACCTTGATAGAAAATTCACGCTGTTTTCGTTGAAATTTTCTGATTATGGCCCCAAAGTCGTAATCATTATTCCTACAAAAGATCATTGTGATGTTTTGCGCATCTGCATCGATTCGATACTTGAAAAAACTTCCTATAAAAACTATAGGGTTCTCGTCATCGATAATAATTCAGAACTTTCCGAAAGTCAGACATACTTCACGGAGGTTGCAAAAAATCCGTTGGTCGAGATTGTAAAGATTTCAAATCCACCAGGGTCTAGCTTTAATTACGCGCATATCAACAATGTTGCTGTTCAGAGTTGTGGTGGTGATCTCGTATGTTTCTTGAACAACGATACAGAAGTCATTGAGTCAGGATGGCTAACACAAATGGCCGGCGTCGCGGTGAACGAACAAGTCGGCAGTGCGGGGGCATTATTGTTTTATCCGAATATGGTGGTGCAGCACTCAGGCATCCATTTTGGACTTCTCTACAACAAACTTCCGGTGACAGCTTTCAAGCATTTGACGAAAAGAAATGATGCTTATGTCGGCATGCTGTTTGCGATGCATAATTATCTGGCGCTTTCAGCAGCATGTCTCACTATAAGACGCGGCCTTTTCTTGGAAATGAATGGATTCGATTCTGGATCTTTCGCTGTTGCTTACAATGATTGTGACCTCGGTTTACGCTTATATAGTGCCGGACTACGCAATGTATTTTGTCCCGATGCTGCATTGATTCATCATGAGGGCTATTCCCGTGGTACCGGCATCGGTAATGACAACCCAAAAGAAGAAGCCGAATTTTTGCGCCGTTACGATACTTGGACCGACCCCTTTTACAACCGTTGGCTTGCAGCAGATAGTTCAAATTGTCAGATACGTAAAATGCCTCGCTATCCCATCAGATCGAGGCCTCGTGCGCTAGCAATTCTGGTTTATAGCCATAACCTCAATTTCGAGGGCGCGCCACTTGTCCTTTTTGACCTGGTAAAGGCGCTAAGCAGGACTTCCCGTTACCGTTTTGTTGTCATAGCGCCGGTTTCCGGCCCGCTAGCCGCACGCTATCGTGACATTGGTGCCGCAGTTCGGATCCGCCCTGGTATGGGGCATGGCGGGACTCATAACGAATCTTCACTCGCCAAATTTGTTGCCTCCTGTGCTGATGAAATTGACATTCTTGGCGTTGACCTCGTGCTAGCCAATACTGTATTGGGATACCATTACGTGCTAGCTGCCAACCAAGTCGACAAACCTGCATTTTGGATGATTCATGAGAGCGAGCCGCCATTTACTCACCTGCGTGAACATGGCGGGGTTAGCGAATATTTTGCCAAAGTTGCCGCACATAACTCGGAACTCATCTTTGTCTGCGAATCGACGCGCGAGTATTACAGGCACCAGCTCGGCGTAAAAAATAACACATCGGTGATCTATAACGCGGTGGATTTTACGCAGTTATCCATAGAAAAAAAGAAGCTTACAAAGCAAAAGGCCCGCCGTAACCTGAAACTGGAAACCGGTCATCGAATTGGCGTTTGTGTCGGCACTGTGTGCTCCCGGAAGCGCCAACAAGATATTGTTGCTATCGTGCGCCAATTGAGTGATGAAGTTGCTGATAAGTTGACGCTGATAATCGTTGGAGATCGGATTGGCGAGTACTCCGATGAACTTCATCAGCATGTGCGCGCACTAGGGTCACGGGCAAGGTGCATTCAAATTGTTCCTGAGACGCCCGAACCGTTTTCTTATTTCATCGCTGCCGATTTCTTCTTGTTCTGTTCCGGCATGGAAAGCTATCCACGCGTGTTGCAAGAAGCGCTGTTCTTCGATCTGCCAGTTATTACCACACGCGTATTTGGTAATCGAGAAATTGTTTCAGAAAACAAGAACGCTCTCTGCTTTGAACCTGGCGACACGGCTACAGCTGCCCGGCTGGTCGAGCGTTTGTGCACCGACGAGCAACTTTACGACGCGCTTCAATCGAACTGCTCCACCGCCTTAGGTCGATTCTCGACAACTGAAAAATTTGCCAGTGCCTACGCTGATCTGATTGATTCCGCGATCGATCATTAATCTTATTTCAACCTCAACGTTATGTAGCTATCGCAACAGCATGAACCACGCAAAGTTTTTCGCCGGTGTCGCCACCGTACTTCAGGATATTGGCTGGATTGATACGATCTATTATCTTGAAAAATATCCAGATACTGCTAGCTATCCGCTCGGTGTTGCGCGGCATTATGTCGATTGTGGCATCGTGGAAAAGCGACTGCCGCGTGCGGGTTCGTTGCTTCCATTTCTGCGCGAGACGTTTACCCGGTTTACCCGCTCCAACCTATTACCCGGCATTGACCATGAGAGCGAAATATCATTTTTCCGCTGGGTTCTCACGCATAGTCAACACTTCCAGATGCTCGGTGGGTGTACGGAAGAGGGCATCCGGTCTCTGATCGATGTTTACCGAAAGACTGCCGCATTTCGCTCAATTCGTAACTTCGCGCCGCCCAAAAATTTATCTGCATGGGAACTCCTCGTCCTTATTATCAGCCGGGCAGATTCAAACTTGGTCGGCAAGATGCTCAGTCAGGCTTTGCAGCTTGCTGGAAGCGAGCGAACGGCGCTCGTAATCAAATTGCGAACATCAGGATATTTTGACGAGTCCTACTACTTGGAAATGAACCCTGATGTCGTAACATCAGGGGCCGACCCTATCCTGCATTATTTGGATCATGGCGCAGCAGAAAAGCGCGACCCGTCGCCCCGTTTTTCGTCGGAATTCTATCTTGCGAACTACCCTGACGTGGTTGGCACGGGCGTCAATCCTCTGCTGCATTTCCTAGCACACGGCCAAGCTGAAGGTAGGCAGCCCTTGCCGACCTTAATAGCATCGCCCAGGAGCAGCGCGCGAGAGCCAACACCGCGGCAGTATCTTGTCGAGCTTTTGAGCAAGCTGTTATCGGACACGTCAATCAAAGCCGTTTCGTTTGACTTCTTCGATACATTGGTAGAACGCACACACCCTGATCCCCACATGGTGTTCGTTACGATGGCGCAGATCCCTGCTGTAATCGCGATGGAGCTGCATGACTTCAAAGCCGTGCGGGTAGACGCGGAACGACTGGCTCGCGCTCAGAAGACGAGTGAGGTAACGCTATCAGATATTTATGCGCAGTTCGGGCGTATGAGTGGCCTCTCGCAGGCAGAGAGGGCTCACCTGGCTGAGCTGGAAATGGCCACCGAACTCGCTGCCTTGCGCGCGCGCCCCTTAGGTTTGGCAATTCTCGAGCACGCCCGACAGCGCAAGCTGAAGCTTGCGATTACCAGTGACTTTTACATCGGTAAAGATTTTCTTAGCGCGGTGATGCGCAAGCTGAATATCAGGCACGACGACATCACGGTTTTCGTGTCCGCCGAGTCCGGGCATACAAAACATCATGGCCAGCTTTTTGCACACGTGGCACGGGGGTTGAACGTTCCTGAAAAGCAGATTATGCATATCGGTGACAACCTTGTGTCTGACTACCAGAAACCACTTTCACGCGGCATCGTGGCAGGTCTGATTCCAACAACCTATTCGCTGATCGACCCTCACAGTGCAATCGATGAGATCGCGCTCGAGACCAGTGATGGGGTTAACGCAACCATTCATCTACAAGCGATTCAGCGATTCCGCCAGCTGGCAGACCTCCCCGCCGCCAATACAGCGTTGGTCGAAGCAGCTGAATTGGGTTACAAGATCCTTGGGCCTGTGATTGCCGACTTCACTCGCTTCATCACCGAAATCGCGCGCATCCAGCGCGCTGGTCAGTTGGTATTCCTATCGCGGGACACCCGCCTTCCTTACGACCTCATGATGTCGCGCGCCGAATGCGGGAGCACTGAACCAGATTTGTCCTATCTGCTGGTATCACGCCAGTGCATGCTTGGCACTGCGCTTACGCGACATTCGGCAATTCATGAAGTCGTCCGTCGCGACTATACGCGATTTTCATTTGCTGGCCTCCTGCGCGAGCGCTTCCTGCTTGATGACGACGATATCTGCCAACTGTTCATGCAGCACCGCTGGTTGGAGCGCGCAAAGTTTGCCAAAATACCAGGTGCCTACCTGGATACCGTTGAGTTGTTCATCGAGTATGCTGAAAAGGTGTTTCCTGCAACGCGTGGGACCGCAGCTCGCCGGGCGCAAGCCTATGAGTGTTATCTACAATCCGTTTTCAAAAGTGGCAAAGCAGCGCTGTTGGTCGATATTGGTTACCGCGGTACCACGCAGAAAGCATTGAGTAGCCAATTCGGTATTGAATGTAATGCCGCCTATTTCATGACTTGGCCGGAAATCGACACCGTTGCCAACTATGGATTGGGCGCATGGACCTACGTGGAGCGCGGATCCAAGCTGCAACGTTTGCTGACGAGCCGCGTATCGTTGCTTGAGCTATTGCTGTCCGATCCCAACGCCGGATCGCTGAAATATTTTGTCAGTGAAGAAAAAGCAGAATTTAATGAGAATCCATTGACGCGCGCTCAACGCGAGTATCTTGTAACGATGCATCGTTTTGCCTTGAACTACGCGCGGGAACATCCTGCAGCGGCTGCCAAAACGCTGGCTGAACATCGTAACGAAGCAGTATTACAGCGGCTTGCTGCAGTATTGTTAACTCCACCTAAGGAATTCCTCGACTTGTTCCATGAGTCGCGATTCGAGGACAGTTTTGGCGGTACCAATCATCGTCTGCTGGGACCGCACTGGGATTAACTATTTGCGACGACTGGCGCCTGGGACGCCGTCCTTGAGGGTAAATTCGGCCAGCGTCTCGATGCCAGAACCGGGACTGGTCACATCAAGTAGCCCCCTGAGTTGCACTATTCCACGTTCCGCATTGAGCTCCACAATGCCATATCCACGTGACATTGCATTTGCCAGCAGACAGTGCGGATTGGCATCTGCAACTGCACGCGAACGCTTCGCCGACACGCCGCGTGAGGTAACACTTGTACCGCAGAAATCGCTTGCAATTACTGGGCTGGTTATGTCGTAAGGCGATTGATGCACGTTTGCTACCCAATTCTGGTGCAGGTCACCGCCGATAAAGACTGGGTTGCGTGGCCGGTCTTTGACCAGCGTCGCAATAAGACGTTCGCGCGAAGAAGGAAAGCCATCCCACGAATCGTAGGAAGCACGGTTACCTTCGCCAAAACCGTAGTTGCGTGGCGAAAAGGCTGTTTGCTGAACCAGGAAGTTCCATCTTGTCTGGCGTTGAGCCTCCTGTCGCAAACCTTCACTTAGCCACCGTTCCTGCGCCATCCCCAACATCGTGCTGGAGCTCGCGTCCTTTTCGCGACAGACAGCAGCCAGATTAGGGTTCGGTTTGGATCCGCACAGCGGCGCGTTGCGATACTGCCGGTTATCGAGAATATGAAACGCAGCCAAGTGCCCGAAGGTGACGCGATTATAGATACGCAGACCTCCGGTTTTATCAAGGCCCTGTAATCCCTTGACAAGGCTCTTGCTCCGAACTGGCATATGTTCATAAAACGCTTGATAAGCGGCAATTCGCTTGGACTCGAATTCCTTAGTCCCAGCCACCGAGACTGCACCAGCGTAGTTATCTTCGACATCATGGTCGTCCATCGTCACAAGCCACGGGCAGGCAGCGTGCATTCTCTGTAGATCAGGATCACTGCGATATAAAGCGTAACGTGCACGATAATCTTCCAACGTGCGAATTGCCGGCAGGTCGTGGGCTCGTATTGCATCCTTCACCCCACGTCCGCCAGTCTCATAGATGTAATCACCAACGAATAGCACCAGATCGGGGGCGTCATCCAGCATGTGGCGATAGGCTGCGTAATAGCCGTGCTCCCAACGTTGACACGAGGCGTAGGCGAAGCGTAAGGAACCTCCCTGGCTGTCGTCTGATGGCATCGTTCGCGTTCTGCCCATGGGGCTGATCACCCCGCCGGCGATGAACCGGTATCTATACCAGCGGTTAGGCCGAAGGGCGTCGACTTCCACATGAACCGAGTGGCCAAGTTGGGCGAGTGCAATGGCTAAACCGCTCGCAATTGGCTTGTCATTGCCGCCGTCCTCATAGATATCCCATTGCACGGGAATCGAATCGTGCGCATCTAACCTGCCCATCAAGCGTGTCCACAGCACTACGCCGGTGCTTGTCGGCGAACCGCTGGCCACGCCGAGTGAAAACGGATTTTCATCAAACCGAACTGGCTTTTGTTTGGTAGAAGCAGAGATCGCGTTGACAGTGACCGCGGTGGCCAAAAGGCCTAGCAGCTGGCGGCGTCTGACATTGGCGGAGTGTGGCATAAGAGTCCAGTCTATTTCTTGCAGTTGCAGGAAAATTGTTCGAAGTAAGGCTAGCCTATGCAGGTCGGCAATACCTGTTATAAATAATCTGATTTATTGCAGCACGATATTTTTATATTCTTCTGGCGTGCCGCAAAAAACAATCGCCGTGGCGGGAATTATTTCGTAACTAATAGTAAATCCATTTGCAATTAAAAAGTTATAGAGAGGGGCAATATAGAACTCGCCTTTTGCTTTTAGATTTTCACGAATGCTATGTTCGAATGCATCGTTGAATAAAACGATGGATTTAAAATAATACAGACCGTTGCTGCAGAGATCCGAAATGCGTTCTTTCTCAGTAGTCTTGAGCACTCTACCATCTTCACCTGGCAAGGCGAACGACCAATGCGTTCCTTCACCCTTGAATACTTCAAGATAACCGTCATCTGCACTTTTCGGCGACTTTTCGAATCCGGGCCGAAAGGTGTCAATATTAAAAATATATACAGGTTCGCTTACTTGTGCGAATTCGTTAGCATGAGCTAGGCCTTGGTAGACTGTATCCGCCTGGCCCTGTGTCTCTTCAGCGAAGACGACGATGAAGAATTGTCGTATCCCCATTGTCTCGGCCATACTTCGGACATAAGACGCGGCGTCATAGTCCGACCGCACAAGGAATAAAAACTTATCAGTCTGGAAATATTTCTCAAATGAGCGTACCGCGTGTTCAAACACCGAAATTTTATCTACCAACAACTTATATTTAGGTTCGACATAGCCTGCGTTAAAAAACCTACTGCTTTTTCCTACCATAGGAATTACAAACATTACTGCACCTCGTGAAGATATTCGTCGTACAATCGAAACGCATTGGCGAAGAGCGCAAGTTGCCGTTCCTTATTATCCGAATGCAATGGTAGCATTGAAAGAAACAGCAGGACGGTCATCGGCATATAATCATGGGCTGTAATTTCGGGAAGCAGCGTTTCCTGTAGATAAACTTCTTGCAACTTGTTGATACGCTCATCCTTGTAGATTGCGAAAGAAAAATCAAGTTCGCTGTTCTTATGGATTGAGAACGCACCAGCGATAATATAATCGTACAGGCCGATCAGGGAATGGTTGATTTTGGCAATGTCATAACCCACATCGCCAAACAGAGTGAACTGGTCATCGAAGTCAATCGCTCTAGGGTCGATTAGTTTGACCATGTCAGCTCTTGAGTCGTAAAGAATATTGCTGAAGCAAAGGTCACCATGCAGAATTCCTGGCAGGACACGCTTGGAAAGAGCCAACTGCATGCAATGATTCATAACGTAATTGATCGAGGGCAGGGACTTTTTATTGATGGTTACTGGCCTATCCATATCGAAGCGCATTGCGTCGCAAAAGGTAGTGAGTCGACTAACCGTCTTGCGACGGATTAGGTCGTCTCGTCCTTGGCGCACGCTTCCGAGTTTTTCTTGGGGAAATTGCTCGATACATGCGTATAGCCATGAACTTAAGTGTCTGAAAATCTTTTTCCAGAAAAACAGGGGGTTATTTCCGTTTACCAACAACTCATTTAGGGGGGCGAGATACAAAAACTCAATGACATAAAATGGTTTGTCGTCTCTTATACCTTGACCCATCAACTGTGGTACAAAACCTTTCAAACGCACGGGTAGTGAGTCGAACCAGTTTCCTTCGGCAACGATTTTATGGTGGGGTAAGCCACTTTTATAGACATGCGTGTTAGAAATTTCTAGTTCATTAAACGAACGCTGAGTCGTAATTTTGGCCCGCGTCTTGTAAAAGGTGTTGATGTGACCTAGGTCATACCAATTTTTAATAATAATTTTGGACGACGCGTATTTCTTTGAGTAACCACGTACTGCACCGACAAAATCACCGCGGCAAATGGTCAGATTTTTGACAAGTTCGCGAGAATTTGAAAACGAAAAATAGCCGCACCAGACGAGCTCGTCGTTGGTAGATGAGGTCTCCACTTCCCAATTGTAAAAGTCTTGAGTAGATGCTAACGCGACCAGGTCCTCACCTTGAGGAATTTCAGGAAGATAAGTGTCTCCGTGCAGAACCCTGACTGTCGTTTCGCTGACACCGATTACATTTAATGAGAATAGGATAGAATCAGCCAGACTAAGTCCGTCCGGTACGCACAACACATCAATGCTAAGATCGTGCAGAGTGTGAGAGTCCTGGGTCGAGAGTTTATAGCTTTCAGGGATTGTCAACCAAATAGGCTCACTTGGGAATGCCGCTTTTATTGCAATTACTTGGAGTCTAAATAGGCGTTTGTTGCCAACAGGTAAAAATGCCGGCGGTAGCTTACCGAACTCTGCCTGAAATTCGGGACCAACGTAGGCTGCGGAAGTTATTAAGATCATGGTTGTTTCTCCAATTTTAGGAGGCCGATAATCTCTGCATAGCTTTTTTGCTTAAATTCCGAAGGACGAATTGCTTTGTCGTCAACATAGAATCCCTCCATACCACACCACGGCTTCGCGACGATGATTTCGTCATATGGGACATTGTGCTTTAACAACCATTCGACGATTACTGGGAGCGTATTAGCGTTAATTTTCCCGATATCACCACTGTATGTACGCATATTTCTGCTAGTACTAATAGCTATAGTGAATCCCATCTCTCGATAGTCATTCATCTTACGAATTACCTCAGCGTCTGGGATACTGTTTCTATAATCACCATCATGTGTTGAACAAATAGTATCATCGAGATCCATAATTAGCCGTTTCATTGTCTATTATATTCTAGCAAAGCGGTGAAAAATTTACGGACGTCTAAGCTCTGGCTAAGATCGAATGCTTCTTTGGTAAAGTCTTCAGCGAGAGCTAGCGAAAAGTCTGGTGGAGTTGCTTTTGCGCTTACCATAGCCATGTTCCTTCTAATTTGAGTAAGAACCGGTTGCAATTCATTCTGAATCATCCAGCCCAAAAGTAGGCCGTGTGCTCTCATCTGTGGGAATTGAGAGAATGGAGAAAGGCCACCGTTATCAGTAGATGCAGCCCACAGCGATGCGATAGATAAACCTGCACCACGTTGGGAATACCAAAACTGGTCCTGTGCTCCTATTGCTTTGTTGAATTCCATCGCCACCTCCCTAGTCTTCAATTTTTCCAAGTCAGAAAAATTCAGCTGGTTATAGATTCCAACGTCGGGCCGACATCGGACGATGTAATCGTAGCGAAAGTTTTTTTCACTTTCGTAGTTCACCGCTAGCTCATGTGCTTTGTATATTCCGTACAACATTTTTGCTTGATTTAGACTGCCCAAAGATAAAAACTTTTCTTCACGTATATTATTTTCAGAGAATACAGATTCGGGAATTTCTAATTGAATCTTTTTGAATTCGATGTTTTTAGGTAAAAGTGTAACGTCAAAATTCGAGTAAGATGGCGTGTCAATAATCGAATAGGTGCGCGGAAACTTTTCCTTGAAAAATTTCTTCGAGCGCAGAGGGTGCGGACATCTCTCAAGAATTTCTTTATTAAAAATTCTTAAAATCCATTCGTCTCCGGCGCCACCCAAGCCAGGCCAGTCTTGCATCTCCGTCCAAGAATGAAAAAAGACGTCGGCGTGTAATGGCGCAATAATATTTTTATAAATATTATCGAGTGCTAAATTGCCACATCGATACATGCCGGAAATGCATACAGCAACCCTAGGTCTAATGTCTGATCCAAGTTGCCTAGCTTTCACAAGTTGCTTCAGTTCTTGACGAACAACGTCTGAAACCAAAGAATAGAATAACTCAGCTCCCTTGTATTTCTCTTTTTGGGACACTAGAATTGCGAGTAGAGTTTGGAGCTTATTGTGTCCGATTTTAGGGAAAGTTATTACATTTGGTTCTAATATTAATTGCAGGGCAATGGTCTTCGTAAGGTAGGCTTTTCGAAGCGCGCTTATCTTCTTGAAATTATCGAAATTATCTATAAGTAACTTCAGAAGATCAATGTCTGCTTTAAAATTTAGAGCTTTGCTAATCGCATATGTTAGATACATAAGTGTCTTTGGATGCTGATCGACTTGAAATATAATATCTTTGTTCTTTAAAATATAGTTTATCAGAATGGAAAGATCTGAATATTGAGAAAGTCTTATTAGGTCACCATCTATACCCGGTAAAGAATTCGGCTCTCGTTCGAAAACCGGTAACATTTCTAATTCGTAAATATTCAGGAGATTTTTTGCGTTATCTCGTTTCTCGTATTTATTTTCCGGGTTTTCTGCAATTGATTTCAAATCATAAAGACCGTTTTTCTTAATGAACTGATGCAATTCTTCAAGCAGACCTAAATCGGCAAGATAGACGCAAAATTCTAGCTGTTTAGACTGCTTAACCGCATTCTCGTTAAAAAATTCAAATGTTGAACTGAAATCCCAGTCACTAATCAGTCGCTCTATAGTTGGATCAAATCTATCAGATTTCATTGGATTGCTCAATTGGGTAGTCATAAACGGTATGGCGGTTTTTGATACAATAAATAGTATTTTACTTTAAAATTGAAACGGACTCTGAGCGATGCGGGAAAATCCTGCAGCCTCTAATTGGCAGAAAATTCTTGATTGCCTAGGAGATTAAGTAAGTTTTTTACCAGCCGACTTGAATTTTGATCATCGATATAATCGAAAAACATTCTAACAATCTGCTCATAATTTTCGTGGCGCGCATCTTTACCTGATAAGGCTGAGTCTAATGCAGCGATAACCTGATCGAACGATTCACAGATCGGTCCTGGAAAAACGTCATCCATATGGTAAAAGAATCCTCGTTCCTTACCCTCATATTGCGCGCGGTCGTAGGCAAAGCTGACTATTGGTCTGCCAGTCAACGCATAGTCAAAAAAACAACTTGAATAATCGGTCAAAAGTACGTCAGTTTGACGGTACAAAATCTCGATATTTGCGTACAGCCCGTCGCCCAATGGAATCGCGCCAATAGAACTCAGTTGTGACGAATACGAGTGCGTCGTGTCGGCCAAATGCTCGCGAATTCCGAGAACTGCACCGTGTTGGTCGAGCAAGCGTGCTAATGTGGCTAATTCGCTCTGATTGAAGCGGTAATAACCATCCTTTTGAGCGTTTCGGAACGTCGGTGCATACAATACTAGACGACGTCCGGCAAGCCTTGTCTTCAGTCGCTCGAACTCCTGTTGCAGATCCTCTGGCAAGGCCTCATATTCGCGGACGATGAAGTCGTTTCTTGGCAGACCCGTCACCCATATATCATTGTATTGAAGCGGATAGAAGGCCGATGCCATAGCCATCCTGTCGACTTTAGAAGACGCAATTACCGCTTTACACTGACTATGTTCTCTACCAAGCCGTTCGAGATTGTTTTGCTGGTCACGCGAAGCAAACCCGATGCGCTTGAGGGGAATACCGTGCCATAGGTTGATCAAATAATGAAGGCCGTCGACGAGCGGGTACACCAAATTGCTCGTCGGCGTATGTTTGATGAACATGACGCGTGAGTGAAGCAGGAATGCCTGACCCTCCCGGCTCTTGAGCAGCGCGTGTTCCACATTTACGCCGTCCAGTGCAATTCGCTTTGATCGGTATAGAATAATTTTCTTGATCGCTGGTATGTCTCTGACCACTTCAAAGACCGCGCGATCGTTCCCGGCCAATGTGTGGTTGAACGCGCATACCGGAAATACCCACCAGTCATCGCGCTTTGGCGTAATGGCGTCTAGCGCGGTAAATTCTGCATCGGACAGTAGTGGCGGAGCAACAGGTTTGCCTTGGTCATCTATATACAGGTTCAGGTTATGGAACAGTTTTTCCTGATTTGCGACGCGATCCAGATTCGCTTGAATTTGCGCGATGTTGGCCGTCGGCGTCGCTGCCAAGACCAAGTCCTTCCAGCGAACCAGTCCCACTGCCTTGTAGTGGTTCTCGGTGAGCAAAAACCTTTTCAGCAGAGGAAATCCTTGTTGAATCAACGTGAAGTGCGTGAGCGAGTAGACTGGGTGGAGTGGATAAAGGTCATCTATAAACGTGTCGAACACGTGCCTGCCCTGAATCAACAGACGAGTTAGTCCTATCTCATACTTTTGTACGATAAGTTGTTTTGAAGACTCTTTCCCAATTGACTCGATTAATCTGCGGAAATCAAATGAACTGAGTACCGGTTTTCTGAATACGAGGAAATATGACGCGATCAGGAAGTCATAAGTGTAGTCGCGCTCGAAATCATTCAGCAGTTCGCTGCGCACCGTAGAAATCGAAATCTTATGCATAAAGCGATTGCTCGGAACGTGACGTGTAGCCCAAATTCCTTTGGTTGCCTGTAGCCCCCACCAATCGCAGGATGCGCTGTCCATTTTCTCGAACACGTGATCGAGTGGGCGAATGCAATAGGCACTGTCATTGACAAACATAAGTTCGTCATAAGCATCTAACGTATCCCAGCCTACTAGTTCCGTTGCAAGCTTTCGATATGAGCCGAAGTCATAGCAGCCGTGGTGGAGAGCCCACGCACCACAGACATATGGGGTAAGCTTCTCTAGTTCGCCCGGTTGCATATCATTGTCGGCAAGATAAAAGACGTCAGCAAACCGCGCCAGTTCCTTGATGTAGGCAACCACATATTCGTCTACAAGTCCGTGGGGATCAAAGCCAGCGAACAAACAGGCGCGACGTAACGTGCTCTTCTTGTCGCCGTCATAGTGCATGCCGTCACTGACAAGATTGAAGTTTTCGATCAGTGGGCGCGTTAGATATCCAGCGTGTCGCCCTTCGGTTTCGAAATGAACCAAAGGATTAATATTGTGCCTGCCGTCAAGGTAGGTCTGTTGGTACCATGCAGTGTCAAAAATCGGTGATGGCTTTCGCAGCTCTCGGTAGCCAATTTCGCAAAAATGCTCGCACGCGTCGACTGCACTTCGTTCCACATCAGGATTGTTTTCCAGATAATATCGCTCGTCGAAGAATGCACTTTCCGACACCATGCTGTGGATGGTGAGGTCTATCGTGATGGGCTTATTGGGGTTCAGGCCGGCCTCAACGCCGAATAGAATGTAGTGCAGCAGTGGGTTCATGTCTGACCCGGCGCAGTCCGGATACGACTTGTAGGTATTAGTATGGAAGTGTCTGGACGGATTACGCCCCTCGTCGGCACCCCAGCGCAGATAATGCCGAATTGGGGAGATCCCGCTTTCCGCAAGATCGTCTGCCATGCGCAGGTACCACGCTTCGTCGAAGTAGCCACTAGCGCGGATCAGCGCAAATACATCTTCGTCGGTGGATTGGATGGGCAGCGCGGGAATTGCAGGGAGCCGATCGGCAAGTTCCCCGAGCATAATGAAATGTATCAGTGGATTAATGGCTTCGGCATTAGCCACATCCGCATAGGCGAGTGCATACCACGCCGTCGAGAATAGCAGACTTGGTGAACGCCACTCTTTTGCACCAAAAAGTAAGAAATGCTCGGCTGGGCGCATTCCGGCACTGACGACATCCGGATTGTTGCGGCAATACCAATCCAGATCGAAAAATGGGCTTTGTTCGATCGTGGCCAAGCATTCTTGATGCGACATTGCGTGGAGATCGGCCAGCGTTGACGGCCGGCGAGGACTTGCTACTGTAGCATTTAGTCCTTGGCCCGGCCCCGAGCCAGGCAATGGTGAGTCCGTAGTCATTCAAGATCCCGTCGAAGTACTTCCAATACGTCAAAGGCACGCAGCAAGTCTTCCTTCGGAATAGATAGGAAATTTTTAAGCGAACGCTTCAGTTCTGTAGTTGAAATATTCTGGGTTCGCTCTAAATAGATCACTTTGCAGTGTGGTTTAAGAAAATCAAACTTGCCCAGCCAATCGTCACCCATGGCAAACGTTGTTACGTGGTGTGTTTGGACATCTGAGAATTTCTGCTCCCAACAGTTTTCTGGAATGACTTCATCGACGTATTTTAAACCAGCCACGATTGCAGCGCGTTGACTGTAAGGAATCAGCGTCGTCTTACCTTTGAGACTATTGAACTCATCCGTTGATACACCGACAACTAATCTATCTGCCATCGTGGAAAGACGTTTTAACAGATTAAGGTGACCGATATGAAACATATCGAAGGTGCCATAAGTAAGAATAGTCGTTGTCATTAGAAGTAATTTTGCTAAATTTAGTAGGTTGAATCGATGCTTAAGCCCGTTGCCGAAATCGTTCCTGTCATCTCAGCCGATCGTTGCTCAGGGTCAATCCTCTTGACACACATTTTTATAAAACATTTCGATAGCCTTGCGCTGATATTCCTCGGCGTCAAAGTCCTTGAATATTAGTTCGCCATCCATGAACTTGTGCATTCCCGACACTAAGCCACCCACGCTGTTTTCAACGAGCAGACCGCTGCGGCCTGCAAGTACGCTTTGTGGCCCTGGGATATTGGTCGACATGGTTGGCACTTCAAGTGTGAGAGATTCGAGCAAGACCATTCCTTGGCCCTCGTGATTCGACGATAGCACGAAGCAGTCCGCTGCCTTCAACATCGGGAACGGATTGACATGCTGGCCTGCTAGTACGGCGACGTCCCGGATCTGGAGGTCGCTAATCTGGCATTCCAATTCATAACGGAGCGGCCCCTCGCCGATGATCATTAGTCTGGTTTGCGGATAAATATGGTGAATCTCAGCAAACGCTTCGAGAAGCTTGCGATGATCTTTTTCCTTGGACAGGCGTCCCATGGAAATAAATACCTTACAGTTCGTATCGCCCAGCCATCCCGGTACGTTATTGGGTAGCTGCGCCATGGCCTGAGCGCGGATCGTCGCAGGCAGAAGCGTGTTGTCGCAATATTTGAACTTGGAAGCCGGTATATTGAATTCGTCGCTGAGGTTCTTTATATTTTCGTTATTGATAGATTCAGTTACCGAGATCAGGGTGTCATGCCGATTGTAAATCCGCAGGACACTTTCCAAGTAGGAGAATCGAACCCGCCATTCTCCGTGCATATCGTTGTGTAAGTATATTGATTTGCTTTTGGCCGACGTAGCAGGAGCAAACGCCATGACCGCCGCCCAGAACTGAGAGTAGCCTTCAAAATTGACGATAGATTCGAATTTTGTGTAGCCGAACATCCGAATAAATTCTCGCTCATATGCCTCAGCACATGTATTCCAGGCCTCATCAGTCGGGAGGTCATAGTTGAAGATGAACTCATCGATTAGGCGGCGCTCTTCGGCAGTAATGTTCATTCGTCCGGCGCGGCCCAGTGCTTGGATCTCATCTTTTACTTTTCCAAATTGCTCAAGCCGATCTGTCGTACCTCCCATGTTCTTTGGGTCGAGTATGACAACAGGACGGAAGCGCGTTTTATCGATGTTTTTACACAGGTTGATAAACGACGTGGTGATTCCGTTCGGCATGAAAGGACCGGCGAAGAAAAGGATTGGCTTGATATTGTCGCTTGCCGCAGCGTTCTTGTCATAGATGCCTTTAAAGACCAGATCGATGACGCGGGTAGTGGCGCTCCCGTCATCTCTTGGGCAGAAGCGTTCTTTCGCTGTCAGATGCCGCTGAGTCGGGTGCCAGTCTGTACCGATTAATCGGCGCACTGCCAATTTCACGCCGATGATGTCTTTACAGACTTGACCCGGCATGTCTTCAATTGGGAGATACAATCCACGCTCTTTTGCGTACTGCTCGTAATCATACACATAGTGAATGATTGGTTTATCTGATGGGATGAAATCAAAGAAAATGCTTGAATAGTCTGTGATGAGCACATCGACGATGCCTAGCAATTCGTTAGTGTCGAGGTCAGAAGGAACAATACGCGTTCCCAGATTAGTGTCCTTTAAGAGTTTTTCGACCATATGGTGGCCCCTGAACAGGACTGTTCCGCCCATATCGTTCATATGATTCAGATCCAGAACAAGCCGGTCAATATTAAAATTCACGACGCCATGAGTGCCGCGCCAGGTCGGCGCGTATAGGATTACTTTCTCGTCTCTCGATAATCCCAGCTTTTTGCGTACCGCGCCTTGCTTGTCATCCTGCATGTTTAATGTTAGATCGACACGTGGATAACCTGTTTCCACCATCAGACCTTGATAGACCCCACGAATGTCATACCGATCAATGAGCACATTGGTTGTATAGGCATTCGGGCTTATCATATGAGTTGCATGCAGGAAATTCCTGGTTGAGTTTTTATGCTCAAAGAATTGCCCCAGATTATCTTTGCCAAGCGTCTTCCACGGTGTCCCATGCCACGTGTTCAAGTACACCTGCTCAGGCTTTCGTATGAAATACTCTGGAAATGTCGTATTGTTAATTAAATATTTTGTCGTTGTAAGATAGCGCAGGTAGAGATCGCAGCCTCGCGAGACGAAAACGATGTTTGTCTTCGACTTGAGCCGGTCTGGAACGCGCGTTTTGTCATTCAAGACCCAAATGTGGGTCCAGTCAGCGTATTCAGGCGACTCCTGCAGTGCGAGGAAGATCGCGTATGGATTGCAGCTCATGGACGAACCATGGAAGCTTTCATACATAATCGTCTTGTCCGTCAAAGGCAGGCTTTTAAAGTATTCGGTGTACTCCGATATCAGCTTGAAACCTTTGTCGCTGTCATATTTCCCATCATCCAGGCCATATGTTTTCTGTATAGGTTGTGCTTGGCGAAAGGCATCGCACGCCGATGCATCGACGCCAGCCCTGCTCAACGCGAAACCAAGACGATAGTGCCATTTTGGCTCGTTTACTTCCTTACGAAGTACCGCGGCTTGATAAGCGTCAGCAGCACCGGACCAGTCTTGTGCTCGCTCGAGTGTTGTGCCTAGACGATAGTGCCATTCTGGGTTGGTCGCATCAAGAGCGATTGCGTTCTGGTATGCACCGATCGCGGCAGGCCAGTTGTAGCTTTGTTCGTAAGCAATTCCTGAGCGGTATAGCAATTCCGCGCGATCGGCCGCGGCCGGTTCAAATTGTTCAAAAGCTTTTGCGGCCTCGCTCCAAAGACCGCGCTCGGCATGGTACGTTCCAATGCCGAAACGCTTGCTGGTACCGGTCGTGTCAAGTTCCATGGAATATATAAAAGCCATGTCTGCATCTTCGTGTTCACCCAACTGCGCCAACACGTGGCCGAGCCGATAATGGCGAGCCGAAATGTCACCACGCAATTCGATAGATTTTCGGTATGCATCGGCCGCAAGCTGCAGCTCATCGCGTTTTTCGAGGATTAAGCCGTACGAGTAGTGCCAAGATGCATGACGTGGATCGAGCTCGATGGCTTTGTTGTAGGCATCTGCAGCTTCCCATTGACGCCCGATCTTCTCAATCACTTGTGCCAGTAAAAAATATGCTTTGGCAACTGTAGAGTCGAGTGAGATTGATTTCTTTGCCAGCGCTTCTGCTTCCACCCAAAGTTTTTCGGTACGCTTTACTTCCGCTTGGGCTAGCAAGTTGCCAGCTTGCTTTGCGTCGCGTGGCTGGGGACTTGCCACGCCTGGTGCCGATTGTAAGATTTTTGGCCCGGAGTTCAGTAACTTTTTGCTTACAGCCTCCCGTGCAGTGAGCGAGTGCGGCAGGCCATCGGCCAGGCGTTTAGGCAGCTTGATGCGAAATTGGTGGTAGCCCTTGCCAATCCCGGCTTTCGCTAGATCTTCTCGAAAGATGTCGGCACGGCCCCTGGCTACTAGCGCATCTTCGCACAACACTTCCACGTCCATGGTGTGGCCGGGATTTTGTTGATCGAAGCACCATCCGATGACTTCCATACCGTCGACAGCATCAAAAAATCCGGTCACGCCGGCGAAAGAAGAGTTGGGCATAGTGTCAGAAGAAAGAGATTGGTCTGCTACAGTGATGTTTGTTGGGACTGCTGCGTTGGCGTTGGGCATAGTTGGTTCGGACATATACGTTGGTCCGGCGGTGCGAACTGGGAATAGAAGCGTGATTAACGCTTCCACTGGGGAGGATCAAAACCGGCAGCTTAGGCAGGCAGGTTGCCATTCCGGGGGATACGCGCTCGCGGCGGGAGCGCAAGTCCACCGAAAGCATGGCCATTCGGATCGAGGTTGGCACTTGGGTGGTAAGCCGGATCGCATAGCAAAACATGGCCCCACTTGCGGCGGAGTTCAGCAATTTCGCGCTGAGCCCGTGATCGCTTTTGTGGCGTATCCTCATGACCTCGGCTGGCGGATTCGGCATGCAGTAGTTTCGCGTAAGGCGTCCAGACGATTGTTTTGCCCGATGCCCGCACTTTCAAGCATAAGTCGACATCGTTGAATGCCACCGGGAAGGCATGAATGTCCATGCCGCCGAGTTCTAGAAAATCAAGTTTGCGCAAAAACAAGCAGGCAGCCGTGCAGCCACTGACCTGCTGGACGACTTGGTTGCGGCCATGGTCCCCCCAGTCAGCATCTGCCAGGCGATTGCCGAAATGACCTGCAACGTTGCCAACACCGAGCAATACGCCTCCGTGCTGAACCATGCCATTTGGCCACATCAGCTTTGCGCCAACTGCACCGACGTTTGGTCGCAGTAGTTGTGCCACTATTTCGTCCAGCCAACCATTGTGGAGAGCTTCAATGTCGTTGTTCACGAGGCCTACGATCTCGCCACAAGCAAGCTCGACTGCGCGGTTATTCAAGTCGGCGTAATTGAATGGTCCAGGCATCGATAGTATGCGTACGCCTTGCGCTTCGATTTCTTTAAAGTAAGTATGCGATACTGGGTCAGTCGAACCATTGTCGATAACAATTATTTCCAGCTTCGGCCAATCGGTAAAGCGCCTAATTGAGTCAATGCAACGCTTGAGCAGGTCTGCTCGATCACGCGTAGGAATCACAAGGCTGACTGTCAGGTTGCGTGCGTCAGGCGGTAAGACTGCGCGAACGCGCCGAGCGGCATGGGTAATACCGAACGGGGCGCTATCTAAGTTTTCAAGCACGGTCAACGGTTCGAGTGCACCTATGGCGTCCGCTGCAGCCAATGCGCGGCATTGGCGCTCCAAGTCTGTCAACGGCGAGTTCATTCGGTACAGCACACGGGGTACATGAATGATACTTGTCGTCCCGAGCGTCATTGCTGCGGTCAGTGCACACCAGGCGAATGCTGCTGGATCATGTGCAGTCGGTATGCCGCTAGCCATGGTGCGACTCACGAGTAGCAACTCTAACGGGTAATCGGTGGCTAGTGCGTAGTCCAAGTTCCATGCTGGCTTTAGCCATGGGCATTCTCCTTGCTCGCTGTCTGTGTAGACGACATGCGCGTCAGGGAGAATAAATCCTTCCAGGGCGTGCGCCAATGCATGCGGGAGGAGCGTGTCGCCAGCACGAACGCAAGTCACGATGTCACAGTGTGCAGAAAGAGCGTTGGCCAGCACGTCCGAGAAATTTTCGCCTGTGAAGAACTGCAATGAAACGCTTTGCTGACCGAGACTATCGGTGGTGCGCTGGATCATTCGCTCATCTTGCACCCCCGTGATGAGTACGCCGATTTTCAAGGTAACGAGCGCGTTGGGCAATGCGGGCGGTGCCACGGCATCGAAGCGCGCTGACCATGCAGACCAGAAATCCATTGGCAAACTACGCGGTAGCAATCGTTCATAGTAGTCAGCGACATTGCGCAGCAGATCATCGGAGTCTGACGGCAATAGCGCCGACAAGCCCTCGATCACACAGCATATCGAAACGGGACTGCCGTTGATCTCCCTGCCTTCATCGTCCATCAGCCGCACACTGTGCGGCTGTCCATCCGCGAGTGATGCAGGCAGCGCTAACTCAAAACCATGCGAGCCTGCGATGTATGCGCGCTGGAATGGGTGAATGATGTTTGCAACGGTTTCAGCTATCAAGTCGTTTGCCACGAATGCGCGCACGCGCATGACACGCTTCGGATCGGCGGGATCGAGAGCCCAACCCTGTAGACGTAGCCCACCATCGCCGAAAACAGTACTGGTCGCAGATGCTGGCGCGGTCCCAGCGGACGAACGCGGCACTGCTCCAATGAGCATGACATCCGTATTGGCGATGCGACAGGTAAGTACTCCCCGCGTGCTTTCAGGAAGAGTGCCAAGATCAGCGACGAAACCATGGCAGATATCAGAATATTCGGTCAGCGCCTGAATATTTTTGGCCAGGTCCGTTCGCGCTACATCGGCTACGACGCTGGCAACGGGTAGGCCATCAAGACAAACCTCGATTACGACGCGTGTATTTGGCCGAGTGCGATCAAATGCCCAGCCAATCAACTGGTCTGCATGCAGGCCCTCCACTGCGCCGTACCAACGTGTTTGATCGGCTATATGGATGGTGGGATTAGCGAGAAATGAGTCAGTATTCATGAATCTTTAAATGCGAAAAACGGTCACGCAGCCTTCATCCCTGGATTGTTGTTAGTCCAATCGGCCAGCCAAGTAGCTGCGTCGAAGTGTTCATCAAGTATTACGTGGCGCAACTTCAGTGGGAAGGTTGCCGAAGATTGGGTCAATATGATTCGACAACCTACCGCCTGCAAAAGGCGTAGGTCGTCAATTAATGGCAAGGCATCGCCTTTGATAAGCGGTACGTGGTCGACTACGTGTGTGTGCCAGAGCGCATCACCGCCGTCACCAATTACTAACATGCGGATGTTCAATTGCGGCCGACTGGCAAGTAGCCTTGCCAGCGTAAGTACGTGACGGGCACCCGGCGCCGTCAAGTCGTGCTGCCAGACGGCAATACGTTGGCAAGATGCACTTAACGGCGACAGTACGGCGGGCATGGGTTTTTTAGCAACCGTATTGGGCAATGCGCTGGTAAATTGTGCACTATCTGCTTTGCGTAACCATTGGGCTACCTTCGACTGTACCAGCGCAGTGCGTAGAGCAAGCCGCGCAGGGGCGAGCGGATCATTGCGGCGAAAAGCTACAAATTCGGGATAGAAAGACGGATAGCGTGCGATCAACGGAGCCCGATTTTGTGCTACACGCAAAGTTTTCTCTGCGCGGAACGATACAGTGCCTTCGTGAGCAACAAAAACTCCTGTGGCTTGAAGATGGCGCCAGCCGGCGGCGCGTGCGCGCATGCACCAGTCGACTTCTTCGCCGTAGCCGCGATTGAGCGCGGTGCCGTCGAGCATGCCGACGGCGTCGAGTACCGTGCGGCGGATCAGCATCGTGAAGCCACAGCATGACGGCAGTTCGATGTCGGCGCCGCCCGGCGCGGCGCGCACGGCGGCGGCGGTCTGGTCGATCAGCGCGAGTTCGCGCGTATCGGGCGCCGGTGCGGCCTGGCTGATCACCGGGAAACTGCTGATCTCGCCATTGTTGGTCCATGGCGTCACCGACGCCACATCCGGCGTGGCATACAGGGCGGTGGCCAGGCGGTCGATCCAGTCGCCGTGGACCTGCGTGTCGGCATTGAGCAGCAACACGTCATGGTCGTCGAACATGCGCATGCCGCGGTTCACCGTTTCGATAAAACCGAGGTTGCATGGATTGCGCAGCAGCGTGATCGCACCGCTGATGGCTTGCTTGTCGAGCCAGGCCGAGACGGCCGGTTCGGGGCTGGCATCATCGACCACGACGATGCGGGCCGGCGTGCGGTTCAGCGGAAGGCTCGTGCGGACGCTCTCGATGCAGGCGCGCACCAGCGCCAGGTCGCGGTACACCGGCACTACGATCGATACCGGGCGTGGGGTCGCCGTCACGGCGGCGTCGGGCGCAGCGTCGGCGCGGATCGATGGCGCCGGATAGAACGCCAACGGCGAGCCGGGCAGCAATTGGCGGCGGCCATCGGGTTGCACCAAAGTGATTGACCAGACCGCGCCGGGGCGGGGCGGGTTCAAGCGTACCCGCGTGCCGTCGCCGGGGATCTCGAACTGGTATTGCATGGTTTCGTCGGAGAGCAGCAGGGTCGCGCGTGGCGCGGTTGTACTGCTGGTGCCAAGAAAGATCATCGCTTCGATGGCGTCGCCTGCGGTCCAGCAGGCGCCGGTATGGGCGACGCCGGCCGTGCGCAATATGGGCAGCAGGCTGGCGTGCTGGCCTGCGCGGCAGCGCGCAGGCAAAAAAGCAGGGCCCAGGCTGGCGACGTCGGCACGGCCGCCGTCCTTGAGCCAGCTCTGCAGCATGATGTCTTGTAATAACGGGTTTTCAGCTTCGGTCATCCATGCGGCATGCCATGCGCGGG
>Ga0308158_10001557_pt1 | contig 24196 bp, 26 predicted proteins | sample PhyBR2_FD_201038 | JGI IMG/M metagenome (GOLD analysis project Ga0308158, IMG submission 201038) | Phyllosphere microbial communities from UC Gill Tract Community Farm, Albany, California, United States - DLSLB.R2 | ecosystem: Host-associated > Plants > Phyllosphere > Unclassified | place: USA...
CGCATCCGGGAAGCGAGCAGGCGGGATCGATGCACGGGGCGTCTTCGTCCACTGCCAGGGTGGCATCGACCAGTGCCGTCAGCGCCTGCGCCAGGTGCGAATCGGCGATCTCATATCGTGTCCGACGACCCTCGGGCTCGGAGACGACGATCCCGCAATCGCGCAGGCATGCCAGGTGGTTGGACACGTTCGGGCGTGTCAGGTCCAGATCTCGGGCCAGTTCCGCCGGGTAAGCGGGATGGTCGAGCAGGGTCAAGATGATCCGGGATCGAGTGGGGTCGGCCAGTGCACGACCCAGGCGGTTCATCACGTCGAGACGCGAAGCAATAGTCAGCATGCTCTGAACTATACAGCACGCACTGAACACTCGGTCACAGGCGTCAGCCCAGATCGCATGCCCGCAAGGGGGTCCTTATATGGGACAGGATTTCGCTTGACTTGAGCGGTTTTTGAAACTTCGAATTCTCAACGATTTGAGATTCCCGTATACCCCGCCCGAGAAAATGCCCGGTGAAGGGACCTTATACGGACGTCATCCGGGCCACCCTCATCACCAGACGATCGAGTTGCCGATTTGTTCGAAGGATCGCAACCTGTGGAGTCCATGTTAGGCATCATGGGCTTCGCGTCATAAACGGTCGTTTATGACACACCGATCCGTCGACTTCACTGAAAATCTCCGACAGTTGAAAATTCAATAGATTTCCAAGGTCATTTCGTCGCAAAACCCAGTGCCACAAACTATGTGTCGATATAGTGACAATTCCACGAGTATTGATACATTTAGGCCCATGGGACACCTCCTCGGATACGCCAGAGTCTCCACCGGCGACCAAGACGCACAACTTCAACTCGATGCACTGACCCAAGCGGGGTGCTATCGCATCTTCACCGACACTGCCTCCGGTTCGCTCGAGTCGCGCCCCGAGCTCGACAAGTTGCTCGATCAGATCCGCCCCGGTGACACTCTCGTGGTCTGGCGGCTGGACCGCCTCGGTCGTTCTATCCGCCATCTGATCAACCACATGGATGCACTGCAACAACGAGACATCGAGTTCAAATCCCTACAGGAGAACATCGACACCAGCTCCTCCGGCGGCCGGCTCGTGTTCAACATCTTCGCTTCTCTGGCCGAATTCGAACGAGACCTCATCCGCGAACGAACCAACGCCGGCTTACAGGCCGCCCGAGCACGCGGCCGGACCGGAGGGCGCCCGACATCCCTCTCCCCCGACAAACTCCGCACCGCCAAAAGACTGTACGAACAGCGCGACATGACCGTAGCTCAAATTGGTGAAGTGCTCGGCGTCAGCCGCAGCACTATCTATCGAGCACTAAAAGTCTCCTACAAAGGCTTGCCCACAGGCAACCAAAGTACCTAGCACGCAGAAATGAAATGCCTGATCGATGAAATTCATTGCATCCAGGTTCTTGCCTCAAATGCTTTCCAGCCAAATAACAAACCAAAATTTTATTGAGGACGCACACCCGTTATATTGTTGACAGCCCCTTAACGCCGAAGAACATAAAAGCTGTCAACAACATATCGGGCAGCTTCGCTAGATCTGGCTGATTGAGACTCTAGATTGGACTCAAAACACTAGGCAACCACGCCTCGCTTCGCACTGCCAACGTGTCCAGACTCGTCAAGCACGGAAATAGCCGACCCATTTCAGCCATGCAACAATCGCCACCGAAACGAACAGCAGCCAAGCCCAACCGTGGCGTGATACCGCCGGAAGGCCAGAACACCAAGCTACGTATCCTGCCGTCCGCTATCCTTCTAACCGGCTTCGCCCCCGAGTCGATTTAGGCCGTAGGGCAGCCTCCCGTTCTGGGTTCCTGCCGCGTCGAAGCCACAACCAGAACACCACGGCAGCCAGGGCCGACAAGGCCGCGACATCCACCAGCGGATTCGACAGCACCGCACTGTGTTGCTGCAACCAGTCCTGCACTTCGATCGGCACCAGCTGGGGAGTCGAGATCAGGCCATTGGTCATCCAGAAGAGCACACCGACCGCAATCAGCAAGATGCCGGTGGCCATCGAGATCACGTGCAGTTCGCGTCCGAAAATCTTCACAGTGCGCCCTCGCAATGAGCTGCGACCGCTCGCACCAAGACGGTTCCAAATACGTGCCAAGACGAACATCGGCACTACCATGCCCGCACCGTAGACGGCCAGCAGGACTCCCCCGGATACCGCGTCGCCCTGAACGGCGGCGAGGGTGAGCATTGCCCCGAGGATCGGTCCTGCGCAGAAGCCGGAGACGCCGCCAACAGCCCCCAGGGCCAGTGTCTTCAACAAACCCTTGCTTCCACTGGCCCGATGCTGGAGCTTGGACATGCCTGGAATCCAGCGAGAAAGGTCGAAACCGAAACCCGCGAAGTACAACATGCCCAGCGCAATGAGCATCAGTGACGCGAAGAGCACGATGAGCTCGCGCTGGGTGGCAAGAAACAGTCCTACTGCTCCCACGCCCAGGCCTGCGGGAACCAGCACCAACGCAAGACCGAGGTAGAAAACCAGCCCGTGGATGTACAGGCGCGGCCCGCTGCCCACGGTGGAGGCGAAAAACGCCGGCAACAGCAGCGCACTGCATGGGCTGAGCAGCGCCAGCATTCCCCCGAGGAACGCCGTGAGCAGGCCGATATCCATTAGTTGGCGTCCTGGGCAGCCAGCGCGGACTCGATCTTGCCGATGAAGACGTCCTTGGGCTGGGCGCCCATGACCGGCTCGCCGTCAATCAGGAATGCAGGGGTCGAGTAGACGCCCAGCTGCAGTCCGAGCTGCGCATTGCTCTCGATCACGGTTGCGGCTTCCTCCGACTTCAGGTCCTTGGCGAACTGTTCGGAGTCCAGCCCGAGCTCGGCTGCGAGCTCGGTCAGCGACTTTTCGCTCAGCTCCGAACCCTTGCGGATGGCGCTTCCGGCAAACAGTGCGTGGTGGTATTCCCAGAACTTGCCTTGTTTGGCGGCCGCGTAGGAAGCCAATGATGCCCGCTCGGAATCCTCGCCGAAGATGTTGACGTCGCGCCATTCGATGCGGACCTTGCCGTCCTTGGCGTAGTCCAGGACCTGCGGGAGGGTTTCAGTCGACCACTTTGCGCAGAACTTGCACTGGTAATCGGAGAAGACCACGATCCCTACCGGAGCATCCACCGGCCCGGCGGCCAGCAAATCGTCAGGTGCGCGCAGCTCGAACTGGTTCAGGTCCGGCATTTCCTCCGTCGAGCCGGTCTGCTCCTCCGGCTGCTGGATTGCCGGCTGGTCGTTCGGTGCGGCCTGACCGTCAGGCTTGATATTTCCCAGGTTCAGGGCCACGAATACCAGTGCGGCGATGGCCACCAAGGCCAGGACAAAGCCGGCCCACCGGCGTTTCGGCTTTGCCTCAGTCAGATTTTCCATGAGCTCTCCTTGGTGTCCAGGCCCCGCGGAGTCGGAGGCTGCTATACATTACTATGAATGGGGTCGATCTTGGCAATTTGCAAAAATGGATGATTGTGACCGATATATTCCTCAATCAAACGCTTAAACAACAATTATTCGTGATCATTATTTTTTGTATGTTCATTTGGCATCGAAGCCGTCTCAAGCAGAATAGGTTGAGCGGTCGTTGCCCCCACCGAGCAGGAGCCCAATGGAACTAGATTTTCCAACTACCCGTCCTCCGCAGAAAACACGGCGTCGCGTATCCAGATCAGCATCACTTTCCGAATGATTTCAGCTAGCTGGCATTGTTGAGCTTTTACGGGATATATGACGTAGGGAGCCGAAGGCGCAGACTGTCCATGTACCGAGCAACAGAATCCAGGCTCCAGTTCCCACCGCCGAGAATCCGGAGGACCCCAAACTATGTCCTAGGTTAAGTGAACCAAGAGACAGCGTTCCAACTGGGAAAGTTAATGCCCACCATCCAGGAGAAAAGGGCATTCTGTTCATCGCTCCAAAAATCGTAGTCGTCACGGCAAACACCACAACTGGGATCGCCACACAAAGCATCACGATGCCATAGATGTTGGCAACTGTGTGAATACCATTCATTGCTTCAGGTTGTGCAAATCGGTTCATCTGTCCGCTTATTGCTTGTGCGGCTGCTGTCGACTGTCCAACGACCCCAAGCGGAATCCATGACGATGCTGACAATGCAACAGGAATACGATCCACATACGCATGGTAGTGGTAAGCAGCAGCGAAAATGACTGTTCCCAGCACGAGCGAGCAAACAAAGCAGAAGATAACAAAGGCTAGCAGCGTGACGGCTGAAATCGGTGACTCAAGCTTCGAAATGAAAGGAGCGCCGCAGGTAGCTGAGACCATGGGTGGAACGACTGCAAGACCCCAGGCCGGGCGAGGTTCGGCATGGCGATATCGTATCAACGCTATCGAAAATCCGAACGTGGTGAGCAATCCAATGGACGTACCAATGACCCAAAGCGCACCGTCGACCCACCACGACATCGTAGCGAAATTTGGAGCCCAAATGGGAATTACTGTGGCGGTTGCAGATCCCACAGAAAGTACACCCATCGACACCATGCCCCAGGCAGACGCGCCCACGCCCTGCAGTGAGAGGCGCCATGCGGCAGGATTTCTCGAGCACCTGACGGCGAAACCGACCGTAAGAATCACCAATAAAACCCAGCTTGTAACGAAAAAAATTCGGGCAAGATCGGCACCGAAAGTTGTCTGACCGGCATGCAGCTGGGTCAATGTACTGGCAATACCCGTGCCCATTACCGCTCCCCACCAAGCAGGTCCTACTGGGAAATATGGCGGGGGGTTGTCTGTATGCACCATGTGCTTTGATTCTTCTTTAATGAAGTTCATATTCTTCAGTATTCTTCACCCACAAGCATCCCGGTAGCTGGTAATCTCGCAGACTGGCATATGCTTTGGATATGTCTAATTGGCCAGAACTGAGTTCCCTCGAAGTGCTGGTAGCCGTTGCCGAACACGGCAGCCTGTCCGCCGCCGCGCGAGAGCTTCATATGGAACAGCCCAATGTTAGCCGTTCTATTTCTCGTCTAGAACGAAGACTGAACCTAGCACTACTACGTCGCTCACCCACCGGCTCTCGCCTAACCCCGGAAGGGTCACTTTTTGTTGAGTGGGCTAGAGAAGTGCTCGGGTCAGCCGACTCGTTAATGCGCAATGCGCAAGCACTAAGAATAAATCATACGAGCGAGCTAAAAATCTCTGCCAGTCAAACTATTGCCGAATACATGTTGCCCAAATGGCTTGCATCGTTTCGTGCTGCAGCCCCGAATACGCAGGTAAGCCTGCGTGTACGCAACACAGCCGATGTCCTTCACGAACTACACTTAGGCGAATGCGATTTAGGTTTTATCGAAGGACCGGTCTCCAAGGACTCCACACACTCGGCAGTGGTCGGAGAAGACCAGCTGGTACTAGTCGTGGCGTCACTACATCCTTGGGCGAGTAAGTTCTCGGTTCAGCCACAAGAAATCATGGATTCATGCCTAATCACCAGAGAACCAGGATCGGGAACACGCCAAGTCCTGGACGACGCTTTGAAAGACCCTGTGATCCCACACATCGCTTTGGAAAGCAACGCTGCAGTACGAGTAGCCCTGCTCTCAGGAGCTGGCCCCGCTGTACTGAGCCGATCTGCAGTCTCTGAAGCGGTCGCAACCGGAAAACTTGTAGAGATTCCCATCGAAGGCGTGCACCTACAACGTCAGTTAAGAGCGGTATGGACCGGCCCTCGGCAGCTGACCGGTCCAGCCGCAAAACTAGCAAGCATCGCCATAGCCAGCCCACACGGGATCCACTAGCCGCTTAATGACAAATTCGCACTATACGATAAACAACGAAGCGCATCATGCTTGAAGCATAGACGAACCAGAAAGAACAAAACGACGTTCAATCCACGCTCCTTTAGGCACCCTCACGAAGTTCTTCCCTCCATCGCTGAATAACGAGGTGATCGCCAAGGTGGGCGCCCGCGAGCAGGGCTCACGCCTGTTGCCCTCGTCGATGATGATGTGCTACGTGATGGTCCTGGCCTCCCATGAGCAAGTCATGCGCAGCTAGTTCGGTGGGCTTCAATGGATTTCGCACCGCACCAGCGAATGGACGATGCCCACCAAAAGCAGCAATTTTCAAAGCCCGCACTCGTCTGGGATCCAAGGTGATGATCGAGCTATTCGACCACCCGCACACAGCCCAAAAGTTGCGGTTCCTGAGTTCTCTCAGGTGATGCGATCTTGGGTTGTGCACGGATCTCTGAGGCCATCCGCGCGAGTTACAACCAGGCATAAACAGCCGATACTAAACAAATAATCGCCCCGGCAAGCATCACATACACCCAACGTTTATCGTGCGTTTCGGGCTTTAGTTGCTTATTTGCCAAGGCCACCACGGCAGCCCCGACAACAAAGAACAAAATCGGCAACAGTGGCAAGTCGCTCAGACGCATAAGCCATTCCTTCTATCGAACTAGCCGGTTAGGTAGTCTCGCTGGCGGCGTAGGCAGCTCTCCTCCGTTGCGCTCACGTGCCGTACTAATCGCAGCATCAACAGCCTCCGCACACCATGAGCTATCACTTAGCCACCGTTCCTCGGCCTGTTCTTGGCTAATGGCAGCTCGCATAAGCTCAATCGCTGACGTAGGAACATTAAAAGATCGTGAGCTGCCAGTACGGACTTCCGCTCTTGCTGGCTTATTCGCAGCAAACCGCAAACGAGCCTTAAGCGAACGTGCAGCGTGACGGGTGATAGCTTCATCAATCCATAGCGTGTGAGCCACAACGATAAGTGGCCTGTTTTTCACAGTGCTTAGTGGCGGTGTTTTCTGGCCTTGGCTGTTGCATCTTCGGGCCGATGGATCAAGCACCCACATTGACTGCTGTCGCTCGGTGCGCGGCGTCTGATTAGTGAACAGGGGTGCTGATCGCTACGGCTCGCTTGGCGGCAGGGAGTGATTCCTCGGCGGTTGCGGAACCGCCGCACTGCCGAAGTTCGCGTAGTGGTCCTGCCGGACTCCATGGGTGGTCTCGGCGAGAGCTATCGCTGGATGGCTGGGACTAGGCCAGGGAGAGGAAGAGTTTTTCCATGTCGGCACGGTCGGCTGTGGGGTCCTCGCTTTTCAGGCACTGCTCGAGCCCGGTGGCGATAATGGAGAAACCGGCACGGTCTATGGCCTTGGAGGCGGCGGAAAGCTGGGTGACCACCGCGCGGCAGTCGCCGCCTTCCTCCAGCATGCGGATCACGGCGTTAAGCTGGCCCTGGGCGCGCTTGAGCCTGTTGATGGCCGGTTTCATGGTGTCCGCTTCAAGTTCCATGGTGGGTCCCTTCAAGGTGTTGATTTCTTCAATGGTATACCCCCGGGGGTTCCCTTAGCGTATCAATGGCAGTGATTCTCGATACCCCCCTGGGTATATGCCATACTCGAATACAGAGGGGGCGGCCAAGCCTCCATCAACAACCCCAGACGCAAGGAGTCACCATATGTGCCGTGCGACCAAATGCCGGAAGTGTCAGAAAACCACCTGGGCCGGATGTGGCCAGCATGTCAAGCAGGTCATGGCCCACGTGCCGCGGAGCGAGCGCTGCTCCTGCGATCCAAATGCCCCGAAGGAGTCCGGCAAGAAAGGCGGCTTCTTCGCGCGTCTCTTGGGCCGCTAGGCCCAGCCTCGCATGCGCCTGCGGCGATCGGCATCATTCCCGATGGTGTCGATCGCCGCTTTTTGTGCATCCGTGAACGACTTGACGGATACCCCAGGGGGTATTATTGTTGTCTGTGAACCGGATACCCCCAGGGGTATGAAGGGTAAACTGACCAACCACAAGGAGAACCAATGCTTCTCGAACGAATCTATGACGAGGACCTGGCACAGGTCAGCTACTTCATCGGCTGCCAGGCCAAGGGCGAGGCCCTCGTGGTGGACGCCCGGCGCGACATCCAGGTGTACCGGGACCTTGCCGCAAAAAACGGCATGAAGATCACCGCCGTCACCGAGACCCACATCCACGCCGACTACCTCTCCGGCACCCGGGAGCTGGCCGCCGCCACCGACGCGGAGATTTACGTTTCGGGCGAGGGCGGGCCGGACTGGCAATACGAATTCGAAGCCGAACGCCTCTTTGACCAGTCCACCATCACGCTGGGAAACATCACCGTCACCGCCCTGCACACCCCGGGGCACACCCCCGAACACCTCTCCTTCCTGGTCACCGACGGCGCCTTCAGTGACAAGCCGGGCTTCCTGCTCTCGGGCGACTTCGTCTTCTCCGGGGACCTGGGCCGCCCGGACCTGCTCGACGAGGCCGCCGGCGGTACCGACACCCGTTTCGCCGGGGCCCACGACCTCTTCGTCTCGCTGAAGAACAAGTTCCTGACCCTGCCTGACTACGTCCAGGTCTACCCGGGCCACGGCGCCGGCAGCGCTTGCGGCAAGGCCTTGGGCGCCATCCCGTCCTCCACCGTCGGGTATGAGCGCAACTTCGCGTGGTGGGGTCCCTACCTAGAGGCAAACGACGAGGCTGGATTCGTCGAGGCCTTGCTTGACGGGCAGCCCGACGCCCACGCCTACTTCGGCCGCATGAAGCGCGAAAACCGCCAGGGTCCGGCCGTCCTGGGCGAACGCGCACCGCTGGCCCAGCTAGCCATCGAGGACGTTGCCACCGCCCTGGCCGCGAACGAAATCGGCATTGTCGACACCCGCCACCACACCGAGGTCCACGAGGGAACCGTCGCAGGGGCACTGAACATTCCCGCCGGCACCAAGGCGGCAAGCTACGGTGCCTGGGCCGTGGACCCGGAAACGGACCAGCGACCGCTGGTGCTCTTGGCTCCCAACAGCGAAACGGCCACCGAGATGTGGGACCACCTCATCCGCGTGGGCATCGACCGCGTCGCCGGATACATCACTTCCCTGGACGGCCTGCCGGTCTACGTGCCCCGCACGATCTCCCCGGCCGACCTGGCAGGGTTCGATGCGGCCATGGTCTTGGATGTGCGCAACAAGACCGAGCACACTGCCGGACACGTGCCCGGCTCCGAACAGCTCAACGCCGGACGGGTGCTCTGGAACACCGACAAGCTTCCGTCCGACGGCGTGATCGTGAGCTTCTGCCAGTCCGGGGTGCGCAATTCCGTGGCCGCCTCCGCCCTGCGCCGGGCCGGGTTCGACGTCGTTGAACTCGAGGGCAGCTACGCCGGATGGGCCGACTGGAAGCAAATGCAGAACGCCTAGGTTCTCCACTGCCCATCCCTCAACAATAAATTCTACGTATTCCCGGTGCCGCATCCCCCTTTCCGGATGCGGGACCGGCCGGGCGCCATGCCCGGCAGAAAGGCCCACACCCCCATGAACACCATCCCCCAGGCCACCAGCCCCGAAGAGCTCAAGGACTGGATCGATACCGGCACCGACGTCGTGGTGCTGGACGTGCGTTCCGCCGCCGAATTCGAATCCCTGCATATCAAGGGCTCCTACAACGTCCCCCTCCCGTTGCTGGCAGAACACACCGAGGAACTCGCCTCGAAACTCGACACCAAGGTGGTGCTGGTCTGCCAATCCGGCGTGCGCGCCACCGAAGCCAAGACACACCTCGCGGCAGTCGGATTCGGCAACGCCCATGTCCTGTCCGGCGGCGTCCCCGCTTACAAGCAGGCCGGTGGCGGGACCGTCGAGGGTTCCAAGCGCTGGGACCTGGAACGCCAGGTGCGCATGGCCGCCGGTTCCCTCGTGGTGGCCGGGCTGGTGGGTGGGAAGTTCCTCTCCCCGCAGCTGCGCACCGTCGCCGGTGCCATCGGCGCGGGCCTGACCTTCTCCGCGGCCACCAACACCTGCGCCATGGGCAAGGCCCTGGCCAAGATGCCGTGGAACAAGACCGGCAACGAACCGACCCGTGCATCGGTCCTCGCCCAGCTTCCGCCCAAGAAGTCCTAGCGCACACCCGGTTGGCCCGCCGCCAACCGGTTTCCGGGCCCGGGTCGCGTTGATCCGGGCCCGGAAAGCACCCACATACCGCTTGAACACGCCCCCGAAGGAGCAGACCATGCCCGAAATCACCATCACCGACACCGACCAGCGACGTGCCACGGACCAGGTCCTCGACGTCCGCGAAGACTTCGAAGTCGCCGAGGGAATGATCCCCGGCGCCATCCACATCCCCATGGGAGAGCTCAACACCCGCCTGGGGGAGATCGACCGGACCCGCCCCGTCATCGTCATCTGCCGCAGCGGCAACCGCAGCGCCCGCGTCGCCGACGCCCTCACCGGCGCCGGATTCACCGCCGACACCATGGCCGGCGGCATGACCGCCTGGCAACGTGCCGGCCTGCCCGTCACCTAAAGCCATACCCCGGCGCCAACCCCACCCGCGTCCCCTGCCCTTCCTTCCCAGACAAGGCCACCTCCATGACCCTCACACTCGCACTCACCCTCCTGCTCTCGGTGCTGATCGGGATCTCCCTCGGCCTGCTCGGCGGCGGCGGGTCCATCCTCACCGTCCCGATCCTCACCTACGTCGCGGGCATGAGTCCCAAGGAGGCCATCGCCGCCTCGCTCTTCGTCGTCGGTGCGACCAGCGCGGTCAGCGCGGTGGACCATGCCCGCAAGAAACGCGTCAAATGGCGCACCGGCCTGGTCTTCGGGGCCGCCGGCATGGCCGGGGCCTTCGGCGGCGGCCTCCTGGGGGGCCATATTCCCGGAACGATCCTCATGGTCGCCTTCGCCCTGATGATGGTCGCCACCTCCCTGGCCATGATCCGCGGCCGTAAGAACCCCGCAGGCGCACCCCACCAGGGGGATCTGCCGGTGCCCAAGGTCATCCTCGAGGGCCTGGTCGTCGGCTTGGTCACCGGGCTGGTGGGCGCCGGCGGCGGTTTCCTCGTCGTTCCGGCACTGGCGCTGCTTGGCGGCTTGTCGATGCCGGTCGCGGTCGGCACCTCGCTGGTGGTTATCGCCATGAAGTCCTTCGCCGGACTCGGCGGCTACCTCACCACCGTCTCCCTGGACTGGGCACTGGTCGGCGGGGTCACGGTCGCGGCGGTCCTCGGCTCCTTCCTGGGCGCCCGCCTGGCCGGACGGATCCCCGAAGCGGCACTGCGCAAGGGCTTTGGCTTCTTCGTCCTGGCCATGGGCGTCTTCGTCCTCGTCCAGGAACTACCCTCCCCGGCCAACCTCATCCTGGGCCTCGCGGCCACCGCAATCGCCGCGGCCGCGGCCCTGTGCTGGTTTGCCATCCCCGCATGCCCGCTGCGCCGCACGTCCCTGGGATCCGCCACCACCACGGCAACCGAAGCCCGCTAGCCCCGGCTCCCCGCCGTGTTGCCCCTCCAGCCTCGGCACTCCAGGAGTCCGCGCATGAAACCGTCCACCACCAAGATCCTCCCTGTCCTGGGTTTGCGCGCCAACGCGGCCCAGTTCGCTCTGCTTGTCGCGGTCAACGCACTCGTCGGCGGGATGGTCGGGCAACAGCAAACCGTCCTTCCGCTGCTGGCCCACGCGGAGTTCGGCCTGAGCGGATACACGTTCCTCTTCGCCTACGTGGCGGCCTTCGGGATCGCCAAGGCGACCTCCAACTGGTTCGCCGGGACCCTCTCGGACCGCTACGGACGCAAGCCCGTGCTGCTGGCCGGGTGGCTCTTCGCCATCCCGGTGCCGCTCATGCTCATTTTCGCCCCGGACTGGAGCTGGGTCGTCGCCGCGAACGTTCTGCTGGGCATCAACCAAGGCCTGACCTGGTCGACCACCGTCATCATGAAGATCGATCTGGTAGGCCCGGCCCAGCGCGGCCTGGCCATGGGACTGAACGAGGCCGCGGGCTACGGTGCCGTGGCCGCCACGTCCCTGCTGGCCGGATACCTCGCCGAACAGTACGGGCTGCGTCCGGCGCCCTTCCTCTTGGGAATCGCCTACACCGCCTTGGCACTGCTGCTGTCGGGCCTTTTCGTCCGGGAGACCCACCCACATGCCCTCCTGGATGCCCGAAACATGGCTGCCCGGGGCGCCTCCGCCCGGCATGGCCTGGACGCCAACCTAGCCAACGGCCAAATCTTTTCCCTGACCAGCTTCCGGGAACCGGCCTTGTCCTCGGCCAGCCTGGCCGGCCTGGTGAACAATCTGAACTTCGGACTCTCCTGGGGCCTGTTCCCCCTCCTGTTCGCCACCGCGGATCTCAGCATGGGCCAGATCGGCCTGCTTTTCGCCCTGTATCCCGGGGTCTGGGGCATAGGCCAAATGGCGACCGGTGCTCTCTCGGACCGGATCGGGCGCAAACACCTCATCACCACCGGCATGTTGGTCCAGGCCGGAGCCCTTGCGATCATCGCGCTCGGGGACGGCTTTGGTGCCTGGGCCTCGGGAACCGTATTGCTCGGCGCGGGAACCGCCATGGTCTACCCCACGCTGCTGGCCTCCGTGGGCGACGTCGCCCATCCCGCTTGGAGGGGACGCGCGGTGGGCGTCTACCGGGTCTGGCGCGACCTCGGATATGCCGTCGGTGCCATCATTGGCGGGATCGTCGCCGACCTGTTCGGGCTCAACGCCGGCGTCTGGATGGCCGCGGCACTCAGTGCAGCCGCAGGGCTGATCGTCGCGATCCGCATGTATGAAACGCATCCACCGCATCCCCGGCCGACCCCTGGGGGCAATGCCCTGGCAACACTTCCGCGCGACCACACCAACCCGTAGCATGGTCACAGAACCGAGGTCCCATGCCGTGGCGGAGCACGCAGTCGCGCTCGGCACGCCTCCACACCACGACCCGAGGAGAACCGCCATGACCTACACCCACGCCATCACCGTCCCGCTGTCATGGCAAGACGCCGTCGAACGGACACGCGGCGCCCTGGCAGAACAGGGATTCGGTGTCCTGACGGAAATCGATGTGAAGGCGACCTTCACCCAAAAGCTGGGCCAGGAGGCCGGGGTCTCCGTGGGGGACTACATCATCCTCGGGGCCTGCAACCCGCAACTGGCCCAACGCGGCATCACCGCCGAACCGCAGCTGGGCGCACTGCTCCCGTGCAACGTCGTCGTACGTCGCGCTCCCGCCGCCACGGAAACCACCATCGAGGCCATCGACCCGCAAACCATGGTCAAGCTCAGCCAGAGCGACGCGACACGCGAGGTCGCCAACGAAGCCGACGCCAGGCTTCAGGCGGCATTGAAGGAAATCTCCGGAACAGTAGGTACCTAGGTTCTCACCTCATTGGCACAGGTCGCTCGCACGATTCCCACATCGCTAACGGGCACCGATTCCTGGGCGGAGCTCCATGCGGAGCCAGGTACCTCAGGAATCGGCCCATGAACGGTCCGGTTCCGGACAGTGTTAAGGGCACCAAACGCGCCGACCACCACCCGCCAAGTCAGCAAAGAGTGATGGGTGTTGCAGCCACGGACAACAGTTATTGAGCGGATAAGCCGGGAAACCACCGTCTTGAAAACCTAATGTTTATGAACGCCTAGCTTGGCGCTGGGCAATAGAAGTGTGAAACCGATCGTTGAACGGCGGGAAAGGCAGCAGATCCCGCTCCATCTAGTGCTCATTATCGCGGGAGCTGCGCGGTTCAAGCCCACGCAAAACGCTCGAGTGGATAATGGACTCCAGTCGAGCGTTTGCACGGAATTCAATCAGCGTCCCGCACCGTCGCTGTTGTACCGGAGATCTGGAGAGCTGGCGCTTTCCATCAGCATGGATTTTCCACGATTTCTCCGGAATCTGCCGAGCCTGCCGGCACCAGACGGAAGTTGAGCAAGCGTCGCGGACTGGTTGCTAGTGCCCGCCGCCCAGCTTCCCGCCCAGGCGTTCGCGCATCTTCAGGCTCGCGGTATTCAGTCCTTCGACCTCCACGGTCTTGCCATATTTCTCGTATTTGCCGGTGATCGCGTCCAGGGCCGCGATGGTCGAGGCGTCCCACAGGTGCGAGTCGTGCATGTCGATGACGATATTCTGCGGGTCTTCGGCGTAGTTGAACTGCGTGTACAGGTCGTTGGAAGAGGCGAAAAACAATTCCCCGTTGACCACGTACTTGGCGATCTTCTCGCCGAAGTGCTCCTCGACGGTGCGGGTGACGGTCACCAGGTGGGCCACGCGGTTGGCGAAGAGCACCATGGCGGTGAGCACGCCCACCCCGACGCCGATGGCCAGATTGTGGGTGGCGACCGTGAAAGCCACGGTGATGAGCATGACCGTGGTTTCGCTCTTGGGCATCATGCGCAGCGTGGAGGGGCGGATGCTGTGCCAGTCGAAGGTGGCTATGGAAACGAAGATCATTACCGCGACCAGTGCGGCCATCGGGATCAGCGCCACGATGTCGCCCAGTGCCACGACCAGGATCAGCAGGAAGGTTCCGGCCAGGAAGGTGGAGATGCGGGTGCGTGCCCCGGAGGCCTTGACGTTGATCATGGTCTGCCCGATCATCGCGCAGCCGCCCATGCCGCCGAAGAATCCGGTGATGATATTCGCCGCGCCCTGGCCCCAGGATTCGCGGGTCTTGTTCGAGTGGGTGTCGGTGACGTCATCGACCAGCTTGGCGGTCATCAAGGACTCGAGCAGGCCGACGAAGGCCATGGCCAGCGCGTAGGGGAAGAGTACCTGCAGGGTTTCGAGGTTCAGCGGGATATCCGGGAAGAACAGTGTTGGCAGGGACTCGGGCAGCTGGCCCTTGTCGCCTACCGTGGGCACGGCAACCGAGGCGAATGCGGTGATCAGCGTCAGCACCACGATGGCCACCAGCGGGGCGGGGATGGCGGTGGTCAGCTTGGGCAGGCCGAAGACGATCAGCAGGCCCAGGGCCACCAGCGGGTAGACCAGCCAGGGTACGCCGAGTAGCTCGGGGAGTTGGGAGAGGAAGATCAAGATGGCCAGCGCGTTGACGAAGCCGACCATCACCTGGCGCGGGATGAAGCGCATCAGCTTGGCCACGCCGAGAAGCGCCAGCAGCACCTGGAAGATGCCGGCCAGGATGAGCGCGGCGATGAAGTAGTCGATGCCGTGGCTGGCCACCAGCGGCGCGATGACCAGCGCGATGGCGCCGGTGGCCGCGGAGATCATCGCCGGGCGCCCGCCGAGGAAGGCGATGGACACCGCCATGGTGAAGGAGGCGAAGAGCCCGAGGCGCGGGTCTACCCCGGCGATGATGGAAAAGGCGATAGCCTCGGGGATCAGGGCCAGGGCCACGACCAGGCCTGCCAGCACCTCGGTTTTCAGCAGCCGCGGGGATTTCAGGGTGCGCAATACCGATTGGCGCTCGGTGGGACTCAGTGCGGAAGGATCCGCTGTGGTGCTGGTGCTCATGGATGAGCTCCCTTCGTTTCAAGCCAGTAAGCGTGGGGCACGTGCAGTGCGTAGAATTCATGGGATGGGCATCATTGCGCCGCAGACGAGGCAAGAGCAGCCGGAGCGGTCGTAGACCAGATGCCATCGAATACAACTCTAACCTAACGTAAGGGTAGGGTTGTAAATGGGAGGAAACGAAGGACTTCATGGATCAAGCGAAGACCGAAGGTGCAGGCGGTTCGATGCATATCGGTGACATGGTCGAGGCCACCGGCCTGTCGCATCGCACCATCCGCCACTACGACGAGGTGGGGTTGCTGCCGGCGAGCACCCGCAGCGAAGGTGGTTTCCGGATCTATACCGACTCGGATCTGGCCCGCATGCTGGTGATCCGCTCGATGAAGCCGCTGGGCTTCTCGCTCGAGGAAATGGGGGAGCTGCTTGACGCGGTGGACGCGCTCGCGGCAGATCCGCAGGACGCCGTCGCCCGGGCCAAGCTCGATGACTACACCCGGCGCGCCAGCGCCAAGCGCGACAAGCTCGCGCTGAACTTGCAGCGCGCCGAGTCCTTCATCGCGGATCTTCGCACCAAGTAGGCCGGAAGCATGGAGACCCGCTTAGCCGCGATGGAAGAGAGCCACTGGGCGGATATCGCCCGCATCTATGCCAGCGGCATCGAGACCGGCCTAGCCACCTTCGAATCCGAGGTGCCGGCACGCCAGAAGTTCTTCGCGGTGAAAATTCCTGCATTGTCGCTGGTGGCCGTTGCGCCCGATGCCAAGGTTCTCGGCTGGGCGGCGGCCAGCCCGGTTTCGGCCCGCCCGGCCTACCGCGGCGTGGTGGAGCACTCGGTGTACATTGATCCGGATTATGCCGGATGCGGCATTGGCGCCCGGCTGCTGGCCGAGCTGATCGCCCGGGCCAGGAAAGAAGATTACTGGATGGTGCAGTCGGCCGTCATCGCCGGCAACGAAGCCAGCAGGGCGCTGCATGCCAAGGCAGGGTTCCGCGAGGTTGGCCGGCGCGAGCGGATTGCCCAGGGTGCCCGAGGGGCAGTGGCTGGATACTTTCCTGTACGAACTGCGGCTTTGACCAAGCTGCCTGCCCAAGGCAGAAGCGGCGCGGCGGGCAGCAATCCCGGCGCGCCGCTTCGCAGCAGCTGATACCGGCCTACAGGTATTCTGCGAAGTCCTTCTCGATGACAGCCTTCGGCTTGGCGCCGATGGAAGTAGCGACATGCTCGCCGCCCTTGAAGACGTATACGGCTGGGATGCTGGTGATGCCGTACTTCGCGGCGATGGCCTGGTTCTCATCGACGTTGACCTTCACGACGTCGACCTTCGCAGCGTGCTCTTCTGCGATCTGATCCAGGATTGGACCGAGCTGGCGGCAAGGGCCGCACCACTCTGCCCAGAAATCGACGATCACTGGCTTGTCGGCATCCAGGACATCAGCCTGGAAGGTTGCTTCAGTTACTGCTTTTGCGTTGCTCATGAGAGACAACCCCTTTCTGAAAAAACTTGATTAGACGGTAGCGAGGGTTTCGGAAACGTTGGCCAGGTAGTGCTCCACGTCCTGGGCTGCGGCGCAACCGGAAGCAGCTGCGGTGATTGCCTGGCGGTAGGTGGAATCGATGACATCTCCGGCAGCGAATACGCCAGGAAGCGAGGTTTTCGAGGTGCGTCCATCGACGGCGATGGTGCCTTCGGCAGTGAGCTCCAGCTGGTCCTTGACCAGATCCACGCGTGGGTCATTGCCGATGGCTACGAAGATGCCGGTGACATTTACAGTGGTTTCTTCGCCGCTGGTGCGGTTCTTCACGACCAGCCCGTCGACCTTGTCGGCGCCGTTGATGCCGATGACTTCGGAGTCCCAGATGAACTCAATTTTCTCGTGGGCCAGGGCGCGGTCTGCCATGATCTTCGAGGCGCGCAGCTCATTGCGGCGGTGCACCACGATGACCTTGGCAGCGAATTTGGTCAGGAAGAGGGCTTCTTCCATGGCTGAGTCGCCACCGCCGATCACGGCGATGGTCTGCTCGCGGAAGAAGAATCCGTCGCAAGTGGCGCACCAGGAGACGCCGTGTCCGGAGAGGCGCTTTTCGTCTTGCAGGCCGAGCTCGCGGTAGGCGGAGCCGGTGGAGACGATGACAGCACGGGCACGGTAGATGGTGCCGTCAGCCAGGGACAGCGTCTTGATTTCGCCTTCGAGGTTCATTTCGGTGACGTCGTCGAAGAGGATCTCGGCGCCGAAGCGTTCGGCTTGCTTCTGCATGTTGTCCATCAGGTCAGGGCCCATGATGCCCTCGGGGAAGCCCGGGAAGTTCTCCACGTCGGTGGTGTTCATCAATTCGCCGCCGGCAGTGACTGAGCCGGCGATGACTAGTGGGTTCAGATTCGCACGGGCGGTGTAAACCGCGGCGGTGTAACCGGCCGGGCCGGAGCCGACAATGATGACTTCACGGATCTCTTCAGGGGTCATAAGAATTCTTTCTCCAGTGGTGTAAAGGCGTATTCGCTGCTCAGGACAGCAGCCGGGTGGCCAGGTCTGCGACGCGGCGGCTGATCTCGTCGCGCACGAGCAGCATCCGTTCGCGTCCTTCGATGCCGCGGGAGCTTGGCTCATCGAGTTCCCAGATTTCGATATCCACCCCGTCCGCTTCCGGGACCTGGGCTTCGCGTCCCAGGACGACGACCAGTCCGGCTTGGCGCATCTGTGCTTCGGTGAGCTGTTTTGGATGCTCTGCGGTGATGTCGATGCCCTGTTCCAGCAGCACTTCGGCTGACAGGGCGTTGATCTTCGAGCCCGGATGCGTCCCCGCGGAAGAGACGTCGATCTGCGCCCCTGCGCGGGCGTTCATGAGGCCAGCGGCCATCTGCGATTTGCCGCCGTTCTTGACGCAGACGAAGAGCACGGCTGGCTTGGCTGCTGCGCTCATTTCTTGGCCACCAAGCTGGCGCCCAGGGATTCCAAGGCGCCGGGGATCACCGAGAAGTAGGCCCAGACTCCGCGCTTCTCGCGGTGCAGGATTCCGGCATCAACCAGGATCTTCAGGTGGTGCGAGACGGTGGGCTGCTTGAGCTCCAGGGGCTCGGACAGGTCGCAAACGCAGGTTTCGGCTGCTTCGCTCGCTGAGACGATGGAAAGGATGCGCAAGCGGTTCGGGTCGCTCAGGGCCTTGAAGCGCAATGCCAGCAGCTCGGCTTCTTCGAGCTGGAGGATCTCTTCGCCCTGCGAGGGGACGCAGCATAATTCGGCTGCCGCGGCTGGGTGTTCGCCAGCGGGGTTCAGGGTGGAGGTGCTCATCGGCCTCGGCTCATTTCTTGGCTCTCAATAGAAATTGACAAACATCGATATAGGCAAGCATACTCGAAACATCGACGCTCGTCGATGTCTAAACTTGGAGTGATGATTGCATGACACCTGCGACCGTGCCCGATACCGCCCCCGTGGCGGCGAAACTATCTTTCCTGGACCGGTACCTGGCCCTGTGGATCCTGCTCGCCATGGCCGTGGGCTTGGGGCTGGGCCGCATCTTCCCGAAGCTGGGAGAATTGCTGGACCGCTTCACCGTGGCGGGGGTCTCGGTGCCCATCGCCATTGGCTTGCTGGTCATGATGTATCCGGTGCTGGCCAAGGTGCGCTACAACGAAACCGGCAAGGTGCTCTCGGACAAGAAGCTGATGGTCACCTCGCTGGTGATCAACTGGATACTCGCACCGGCATTCATGTTCGTGCTGGCCTGGGTATTCCTGGCGGACCTGCCTGAATACCGCACCGGCCTGATCATCGTGGGCCTGGCCCGCTGCATCGCCATGGTGTTCATCTGGAACGACCTGGCCTGCGGCGACCGAGAGGCGGCTGCCGTGCTGGTGGCCATCAACTCGGTCTTCCAGGTCATCGCCTTCGGCGCCCTGGGCTGGTTCTACCTGCAGCTTCTCCCATCCTGGCTGGGATTGGAAACCACCAGCGCCGAGTTCTCCATCGCCGCGATTACCGCCTCGGTGCTGGTCTTCCTGGGTATCCCGCTGCTGGCCGGATACCTGACCCGCACCCTGGGCGAGAAGGCCAAGGGCCGGGACTGGTACGAGAACAAGTTCCTGCCGAAGATCGGCCCGTGGGCGCTGTACGGATTGCTGTTCACCATCGTGCTGCTCTTCGCCCTGCAGGGAGATAACATCATCTCCCAGCCGCTGGATGTGCTGCGCATGGCCGTCCCGCTGCTGGTTTACTTCGTGGTGGTTTTCGGTGCCGGCATGCTCATCGGCCACTGGCTGAAGCTGGGCTACCCGCGCACCACCACCCTGGCCTTTACCGCGGCCGGCAACAACTTCGAGCTGGCCATCGCGGTAGCCATTGCGACCTTCGGTGCCACCAGCGGCCAGGCCTTGGCCGGGGTGGTGGGTCCGCTGATCGAGGTGCCGGTCCTCGTCGCCCTGGTCTACGTGGCCCTGTGGTCGCGCAAATTCTTCCCCGCTGCCAAGCCAACTACCACTTCTGTCTAAGGAAACAATCATGGCTGAAAACAACACCAAGCCCTCGGTCCTCTTTGTCTGCGTGCACAACGCCGGGCGCTCGCAAATGGCCGCCGCCTACCTCTCCCACCTGTCCAAAGGTCGCATCGAAGTGCGATCGGCCGGATCCGCCCCGGCCGATTCGGTGAACCCGGCCGCCGTCCAGGCAATGCTGGAGGAAGGCATCGACATGTCCGCCGAAGTGCCCAAGGTGCTGAGCACCGAAGCGGTCAAGGACTCGGACGTCGTGATCACCATGGGCTGCGGAGATGCCTGCCCGGTCTTCCCGGGCAAGCGCTACGAAGACTGGAAGCTGGAAGATCCGGCAGGCCAGGGCGTTGAGGCTGTCCGGCCGATCCGCGACGAGATCCGCACACGCATCGAAGCACTGATCGCAGAACTGCTTCCCACCGGCTAAATCCGCTTCTCAGGATTCACGACGGTTCACCAAAATTCAAGGAGTCATGATGGACACAACCCATCCCGTAGTGGTCATTGGTGCCGGACCGACCGGCCTGGCCGCCGCCGCACACCTCATCGAACAAAACCAAGATGTTCTGGTGCTCGAAGCCGGCACGAGCGTGGGCGCCGCCATTGAACAGTGGAAACACATCAAACTGTTCTCCCCGTGGCGCTTTGATATCGATGCTGCGGCGCAGCGTTTGCTGGAGACCCCAAGCGAAAGTTACGCAGGTGACTGGGTCGCCCCACGCGAAACCAAGCTCCCGACCGGCGCAGAACTGCTCAACGAATACCTCGAACCACTGGCGAACCACCCGCGATTGGCCTCGCAGATCAAGTACGGCCACCGCGTGACCAAGATCAGCCGGCTGCACCAAGATGGTCGGGGCATCGACAAGACACGTACTGCTGGCCGTGATGAGTCTCTGTTCCTGGTCCGCACCACAACTGCGCTGGGCGATGTGGATGTGCTGGCGCGTGCTGTCATCGACGCTACCGGTACCTGGAGCCAGCCAAACCCTGTGGGCCGGTCGGGCATCGAAGCAATCGGCGAAGCCGAGGCCCGCACGCAAGGCTTCATCACGTCCCCGTTGCCCGACCCTCTAGGCACCGACAGAGAAGACTTCGCAGGCAAGACGATTCTGGTGCTCGGCGCAGGGCATTCGGCGGCGAACACCATCATCTCGCTGGGACGCTTGCAGAAGGAACAGCCGGACACCAGAATACTGTGGGGTCTACGTGGCCAGGCGAATCCGATCCGGCTTTATGGCGGCGGGGCCGCAGACCAGCTGCCCGCACGCGGGCAACTGGGCACTTCCCTGCGCCGACTGGTAGAAAACAACCACGTCAGCTTGCTGGAAAACGTGTCAATCAGCTCCCTGGCGGTTGGCGGCAAGCTGAGCGTGAACTTGGCCGACGGGCGAGTGCTGAAGGTGGACCGGATCGTTCCGGCCACCGGATTCCGCCCGGATCTGCAGATGCTCTCCGAGCTGCGCTTGAATCTTGACCAGATGGTCGAGGCTCCTAGCGCGCTGGGTCCATTGATTGATCCGGAATTCCATAGCTGCGGCACAGTCAGCGCGCACGGCGCCAAGGAACTGGCGCACCCGGAGGCGAACTTCTACATCGTAGGTATGAAGAGCTATGGCCGTGCCCCTACGTTCCTGATGGCCACCGGTTATGAGCAGGTCCGCTCCATTGCGGCGCACCTGTCCGGGGACCATGAAGCTGCACGCCGGGTTGAGCTTGACCTGCCCGAAACAGGAGTCTGCTCCACCGACCTTGGCGGATCTTGCGACGCTCCGGCAACTGAAGGCAGCTCCTGCGGAAGCGCGCCGGCGGCAGTCGATACCTGCTGCGGAACATCGACCGAGGGAGCTGTACCGGCTACCGGCTGCGGCGAAGCAGAAATGCCGAACGAGCAGAGCGATGAGCCAGCGCAGTCGTGCTGTGGCACGAAGCAACCGGTCACAATCGGTTTTGCCACCGGCACCTTGCACGGCAACGCCGAATTAGCAGATAAGTAATATCAAGTGATTACTTGGTGAAGCGGTGTCTGGCAACAGGCACCGCCTCACCACCCTTCTCATCTTCGATCCTCGTTTCTTCGAGTACTCCAGGAGCCATAATGCGCCCCGCTCAGCCACCCCGAAATTTTTTCCTTCGATCCCCTCATGCTCTTGCCGCGTTCAGTCTTGCATCCATCATGCTTCTGGCAGGGTGCGGTTCCGATTACCCGTTAGGTGAAGCTCAGAAGAAGGCCGCCGAAGCCAACACCTCGAATTTGCGCGGCACACTAACTGGTGGCGGATCAACCGCGCAGAATGCAGCGATGAACGCCTGGACCACAGGATTCTCGGTGCTCCATCCCAAAGTCCAGGTGCAGTATGCCTCGGTCGGTTCGGGCGCAGGACGCGAAGGACTACTCGCCGCAGCAACCGAATTCGCCGGCTCCGACGCTTTCCTCAAAGACGAAGAAGTCCAGCGTTCCCAACAGACCTGCGGCCCAGGCGGTGCCATCAACATCCCCGCCTATATTTCCCCGATCGCCGTCACATTCAATATTCCCGGTGTCAGCGAACTGAATCTTGATGCGGATACCATTGCACGAATCTTCAACAGGGACATCCGCAGCTGGCAAGATCCTGCCATCGCAGCGCTAAATCCCGGCGTAGAACTGCCCGACATTCCTATGACAGTGGTGGCACGATCCGATGATTCGGGAACCACCGAAAACTTCACCGAATATTTGCACAGCGCCGCACCAAAAGCGTGGAAGTACGAGCCTGATGGCAGTTGGCCCAACGATATCTCCCTGGAAAAGGCTCAGGGAAATGCCGGCGTCGTCACCACCGTGTCCCGCACACCTGGCACCATTGCGTACGCTGACGATTCGCTCGTTGATCAAAGCCTCGGGAAGGTGAAGCTCAAGGTTGGCAACGAATTTGTTAAGGTCAGCGGAGAAGCAGCAGCCCTTGCCGTGGCAGAATCCGAACGCGTCGAAGGCCGCGAAGCCCACGATATTGCCCTTGAGCTGGACCGCAATACCACCGCACCCGGAGCCTACCCGCTGGTACTGGTCTCCTATTTGCTGTTCTGCAGTTCATACTCGGATGCCCAAACGGTTGATCTGGTGAAAACCTTCGGGCATTACGTGGTCAGTGAAGAAGGGCAAAAGATCGCCGCTGACTCTGCGAAGAGCGCCCCGATGCCAGAACGTTTGGCCAAAGATGCGAGCGACGCGATCGACTCAATCATGGTTCGACCAGTAAATTAGAGGGTCTTATAAGGGCGTTGAGGGCGGTTGAATTTGATTCTTCCGTCCTTTCTGCATTTTCCACGCAATGCGGTGATCAGATTCTGAAGCGCGAGATGATGCGCTTTCATGGGATGAACCGGAATCCCTTTTAGCGTGATCTCACGTGTTAGAACTAGGAGCCGACACTCCAAACTGCGATTTAACCGCCAAACGAAATTAACAGTCGGACGTTCGAATGGCGGTTTTCTTCGTCCCGTAAATGATGGTTTATAGAGGCCCAACCCGAAAAATAGCACCGATTGATGGGTAGCCACCTTGAAGAATTGGAGGCTGCTACTCATCCTTTATGCTCCACCTTGCCCGTGTGCTTGATCCTGGCGTTATCGTCCTGGCAGTACCCGTGCTGCTCAATACGCCATTCCAACTGTGAAAACCCGCCAAATGAAACTAACAGTCACAGTTCACGGTTGCTTGGGGACGACTAACAGCAGCAGTATTAAAAGCTTTAGAAACGAACGTATAGTTCACAGAATCAACTGAGAACCTACGGCATTATTGGAAGAATGGCGTTCCTATCTTTCATATAGACGTCCGGTGTCCCGTATTCGTGTAACGTCGCTTTGACTCAAATTTGTGCGAACACCTATCGCACGGACGGTTACTCCATGCGACAGGGCCGAAGCAATAGCATGTTCTAGTTCTGCAATGCAGCCAACCAAAGCGCCGGTAGGTGTGGGGTTCTTCTCGACTGCTTGCAACTGAACCAATCTAGCGATCAACGTGTCAATCCTCGCCCAGTCATATTCAACCACTGTGTTGGAATCGTTCCCGTGGTGAAATATGACCCAATCGTTCATCAGCTACAGCCCTCTCACGCGGTGACGTTGCAAGCAAATATCTTGCTTGCAGACTCGTAAGGGCCAAATTGAATGCCCCTTACATAGACTCTAACGCTGGTTAGGAAGCGATAGTTCGCATTAGTGTCGCAGCGTGGTTCGCGGTAAATGTTGGCCACACGGGATGAACGATTGTTGGTAGACGAAACCGGCCCATCCTCATCTCGATACAATCCACATGCAGGCCAACTTCCAGCACAGGTAGCCCGCAGAGCCCCCGTGATCCAGTGTGGGTAAACTCCCGACACGGAAGTTGAGGCGCATGAATTGGTTGCTCCCCAATGGAGTTCGCCCGTCTGTTTAGCCATGG
>Ga0308158_10001559_pt1 | contig 24152 bp, 14 predicted proteins | sample PhyBR2_FD_201038 | JGI IMG/M metagenome (GOLD analysis project Ga0308158, IMG submission 201038) | Phyllosphere microbial communities from UC Gill Tract Community Farm, Albany, California, United States - DLSLB.R2 | ecosystem: Host-associated > Plants > Phyllosphere > Unclassified | place: USA...
CAGCCACGTCTGCCAATCGTCCCACTGCGCATCCAATGTCGAGCGCAACGGCGCGGCGGGGCCCGAACAGTCGAGATACAGATCGGCCGAGATGCGCCGCCCGTCCGTCAGCATCAGCGACGCGACGCGCCCATCCGGGGAGCGCTCGACGCTGGCAAGGGCACCGGAAACAGAGAGGATGCCGATATGCCGGGAAAGTGTATGCAACAGATCGCGATAGCGGCGCGGATCTAGCCGCAATGCGTAGTCGAAACCCGAGATTGGTGAGTTCGTATCGTCGGACGGATGGACGAACTTGTCCGCAGACGCGAGCACGGCCGGCACCGAGAAGGCATCGAACCCAGCGATCTTGCCGGCGCGGCGTGCGTTCAGCCAGTGTTGATGAAACGCGCCGGGCGCAATCGTACCACTGCGTTCGCCATGCGCTAGCACGAACGGCGCTCCGTCAGCGGTCCAGTCCGACAGCCGCGTGCCGATCCGATGCGTCGCGCCCGCCGCAAGCAGGTCGCGTTCGCGCAGGCCGATCCGGTCGTGAAACTCGGTGATCGAGGACAACGTGCCGGGCAGGCGATCGACCAGCGCCATGGGATCGTCGGGCGTCTCGATCAGCGTCACCGTCAGCCCGGGCAGCGCACGCGCGAACGCGACCGCTGCGGACAGACCGACGATTCCTGCACCAAGTACGGCGATGCTGGCTATCGGCGCGCGGCGGGTCACGCGGCGATCGTTGCGTTGCGACGCGCGATAAACGCGGCATGGTCGGGCATTGCGTTGGCGGTCGAGGCGACAGTGTCGCGCAAGCTGGCGAGCGCGCGATCAAGACCGTCGAGGCCCGGTCGATCCGCGCGCTGATCCCACGCCTGCGGGATGATCCCCTGACCGAGATACACCGCGATCCAGCTCGGTTCGAGGAACAGGCCCTCGCTATACTGAGTTACGCGGCCAGCACGGCGGAACAGCTCCATCTTGTCGGCGAGCGTCGTGGGCACGTCCATCGTCCGGACGTGGTTCCAGAATTCAGAATCGTCGCGGGTTGTGGCGTGATAATGCAGGATCAGGAAATCGCGGATCCGGTCATACTCCATGTCGACCATCCGGTTAAACTCGGCCCGATCGGTGGCGGATATACCCTCCGACCCGGCGCGCTGCGGGAACAGCTCGATCAGTTGGGTGATCGCCATCTGCGCGAGGTAGATGCTGGTCGATTCGAGCGGTTCGAGGAATCCCGATGCGAGGCCGATCGCAACGACGTTGCCGACCCAGCTGTTGCGGCGGCGACCGGCACGAAACTTGAGGAAACGCGGGTCGGCGAGCGGCGTGCCCTCGACCGACGCGACGAGCGCCTCGGCGGCAGCCTGATCCGTTATGTGCGCGCTGGAATAGACATAGCCGTTGCCGACGCGGTGCTGCAACGGGATGCGCCATTGCCACCCGGCTGATTTCGCCGTCGCCCGCGTATAGGGTTCGATGGGTCCGTCCGGCGACGTGCACGGCATCGCGACCGCGCGGTCGCATGGCAGCCATCTCGACCAGTCTTCCCAAGGCTCGGCCATCGCGTCGCCGAGCAACAAACTGCGGAACCCCGAGCAGTCGACGAACAGGTCGCCCTCGACGGTCTCGCCCGAATCTAGGCGTAGCGTACGGACATCGCCACTAATGGCATCCTGCTCGACCCCGACGATCCGCGCTTCGGTCCGGCGCGCGCCGTGCGCTTCGGCAAAGCGGCGAAGATAGGGGCCGAACAACGTCGCATCGAACTGATAGGCATAGCCGAAGCTCGCGGCCAGATCGTCGGGTGCGCCGTCCGGAATGGCGAAGCGATGGCGCCTGGCAGCGGCGACCGCGACCGAATAGTCGCCGATCGGGCCGGCTCGCCCCTCGGCTGCGAGCCGGAGCCAATAATGATGGAACCCGACATCGTCGAGCGGCCGACCAAACGTACCAAAGGGATGGATATAGCTGTCGCCGATCGCGCCGAAATCGCGAAAGTCGATGCCGAGCTTGAAGGTCGCATGCGTGGCTCGCATGAAGTCGGCCTCGTCGAGCCCCAGCCGTTCGACAAAGGCGCGGATATGAGGCAACGTCGCTTCGCCTACACCAACGATGCCGATCTCCGTCGACTCGATCAGCTGAACGGTACAGACGTTTGGCAACAGCCGGGTCACTGCCGCTGCCGTCATCCAGCCGGCCGTCCCGCCGCCGACGATCACAACATGCGTAGGCCTCATATCGTACATCATCCTCTTCTGTCATTTAGGACCGCTCCGAGAATGTAACATGAAAGTCACAGTTGGATTAAGTCCGGCATTATCTGTCAATTGATTTGTCTTATTCGACTTGTCTGGGCAAACATAGCTGCTTATCACGCTGACCAAGCGTGCGATTGTCGTTCGGCTTGATGGGGAAAGTCCGGTGAGAACGCCTGCTTCATAAGCGGCGACAGCCAGGCTTGTGGATGTTGAAGGGGTAATCATGGCTAGTGTTTCATCGCGCCTGTTTGGGGCGAGCGTATCGGCGCTCGCTATCGCGTTCATTGCACAACCGTCGTCCGCGCAGGTCGCTGACGCTGCATCGACCGATGCCCAGACGGTGCCGGCACCCGCCGGCTCTGGCGTCGCGAGCACGACGTCGGGCGCGACCAGCCTCGATGCAGCGACCGCGGGCACGGCGCCTGGTTCGGCTAGCAACACCACCGGCACCTCGGGCGCCGCGCAGGATGCCGGCAACCCGACCCCCGATCCCGAGCGCGAAGAGATCGTTGTCACCGGCATCCGCCAGAGCCTGGCGAACGCGCAGAACATCAAACGTAACTCCGACACGGTCGTCGACGCGATCACCGCGGAAGACATCGGCGCGCTCCCCGATCGCTCGGTCAACGAAGCGTTGCAGCGCGTTCCTGGCGTGTCGATCAGCCGTTTCGCCGCACCGAACGACTCACAGCATTATTCCGCGCAGGGGTCGGGCGTCGTCATCCGAGGGCTGAACTATGTACGCGGCGAGTTCAACGGCCGTGATGCGTTCGCCGCGGGTGGCGGGCGCGAGATCGGCTTCAACGACATTCCAGCCGAAGTCGTCGGATCGATCGAGGTTTTCAAGAACCTTACGTCCGATCTGATCGAGGGTGGCATCGCCGGCACGGTCAACATCAACACGCGCAAGCCGTTCGATTCGACGAAGGACCTGATCTTTTTGTCGGGCGGGATCAATTATCCTGATCTTGAAAAGCGCAGCGCGCCGCAGGCCGTCGGGCTCGTTTCGAAGCAGTTCGATCTCGGCAGCGCCGGACGCTTCGGCATTCTCGCCAGCGGCACCTATCAGAAGCTCTATAGCCGTTCCGACTCGGTCTTCGTCTCGTCGATGCTGCCGCGCTACAATGACGACACGAACGGCAACGGCGTTCAGGATGCCGGCGAGGGCCGCGTGCTCAACGCTGGTACGCCGTACCAGTCGACGCTGTTCGACACCTTCCCGCTGCCTGCCGGCCGCAACGTCGTCTACGCGCCACTCGGCGGGGGATCGCGTACGCAGGACTTCGATCGCAAGCGTATCGCCTATTCGGGGTCTGCGCAGTATGAGAATGCCTCGCGCAGTCTGCTGATCACCGGCCAGTTCCTGCGCGCCGAATCGACCGAAGACTGGATCGAGCACACCGTCGAGCCGAACGTCTATTATAATGACGTCAACACGGTCTTCCCGGTCGGCGGCACTGATTTCACCTATGACGATGACGGCGTGTTTACCAGCGGCACGCTCGGAAAGCGCACCGGGCAGGTATTCGGCAACAATCCCGCCGGGTGCGGCAGAGATGCTAATGGTGTGCTGACAACCTATTGCCCGCTGACGCAGTTCTCGCCCAACGGCATCTTCACGACCCAGTCGAACCGTCACTTCTTCTCGAAGTCGACGACCCAGGATCAGTCGCTAAACATCAAGTTCGAGCCGGTCGATCGCCTTCATCTGAATTTCGACGGCCAGTATGTGACGTCTAAGGTCAAGGTGCGTGACGATATTCTCGACACCGCCACCTTCAGTCAGACGTCAATCGACCTGCGGGGCAATATTCCGCAGATCACCTCGATTACGCCAGGCTTCGATACCGCCAGCTATTTCGCCAACCCGAACTCGGTCTATTTCCGCGACGCCTTCAACGGACGCCAGGATAATAAGGGCGACGAATGGGCGTTCCGCGGCGACGCGCAGTTCGACGTCAGCGACGATGCGTTCCTGCGCAACGTCAGGGTTGGCGGTCGTTACAGCGACCGCAAACAAACTGTAAAGGCGGTCGACTACAACAACTGGGGCAACGTGTCGGAGACCTGGGCCGCGGCGGGGCCGGTAAGCTACACGGCGCTCGATTCTAGCCAGGGCCAACTTTACAACTTCACCAATTTCTTTCGCGGTGGCACGAACACGCCACCGAGCACGTCGTTCGTCTCCGACGCGGTACTTGGCGATCATGACGCATTCACCGATCTATTGCGTAAGCTCACCGCGCTCGGCGGCGGCAGTTATCAGCCAGCCGAGGATCGAACGGGCGTGACGGTTGACGGTGCGTACCGACCGAGCGAGGTCTATCGCAATCGCGAGCGTACGTTTGCAGCCTACGCCCGTGCCGATTTCGGCGTCGAGGATTTCGGCAACGGGATGAGCTTGACCGGTAACGTCGGCGTGCGTTTCGTTCGCACGAAGGACGACTCGAACGGCGCAATTACTTTCGCGCAGCAAAATACGATCTTCGATCCCACTAACCTCGGCAATAATGCGGCCGGCGTACCCTATTCGGCAACGCTCGGTGGTTTCTGTCAGCGCGCGTTCGATCAGCCGAACGGTCAAGGCACCGTGCCTGCGATCTGTACGGTGTCCCCCGCACAACAGGCGGCGATCGTGGCGTATTCAAACGGTGCCTCCACACCGGACATCGCCAAGCAGAAGTTCAACTTCTGGTTGCCGAGCGCGAACGTGAAGCTTCAGGTCACGCCGACGCTTCTGTTCCGTGCGGCTGGATCGAAGGCAATCTCCCGCCCTAATTTCGGCGATCTCCGCAACTATGTCGGTGTCGGCGCTTCCGGCGGCAACACGACCGGCAACTTCCAGTTCGCCGCGCAATCGCGGAACCCGTTCCTTCGCCCAGTCGAGGCGTTGCAGTTCGATCTGACCAGCGAGTGGTACTTCTCCAAGGTTGGCTCGCTGACTGCAACGCTGTTCCACAAGACGCTGTCGAACATCATCGTCGACAATTTCGGCTATACGCGCACCCTGACGAACAACGGCCAGACGTTCGACGTGCAGGTCAACGGCCCCGCCAACGTGAAGGGCAAGTCGCGGATCAAGGGTGCGGAAATCGCGTACCAGCAGACGTTCGACTTCTTGCCGGGTGCTCTCAGCGGCCTCGGCATGCAGGCAAACTATACGTACGTGAAGGCAGGCAAGATCCCCAACCCGGTGCCCGCCAATGGCGCCGCGGATGGCAGCCGTCCGCCGCAGGACGTCGCTGGCCTGTACGACAATCTTCCGCTCCAGGGCCTGTCGAAGCACACCGTCAACCTCGCCGGCTTCTACGACAAGGGTCCGTTCTATGCCCGTGTCGCGTATAGCTGGCGCTCAAAGTTCCTACTGACTAACCGCGATTGCTGCTTCCCGTTCCTGCCGGTCTACGCGTTGCCGACCGGACAGCTCGACGCATCGGCGTTCGTGACGGTGAACGAGCACTTCAAGCTGGGCGTGACAGCGGCGAACCTGCTCGACACCACGACCAAGACTACCTTCCTGCTGAACGGCGCGGGGCTTGAAGCGCCACGCAGCTTCTTCAAGAACGATCGCTCGTACACGTTGTCGGCACGCATGACCTTCTGAGGTAGCGGGATACAAGGCCAGGGATTACACGCATACGATGAGTGAAATCACTGGCCTTCCGGTGGCCGAAACGGGCCCGGTCGACGCGGCGCGGTTCGAAGTCGAGATCGCGCATAGCTATCACCCCGTCGTGATGCGCGGTTTGGCAGCGGACTGGCCGGCGGTGCGTGCGGCACGAATTTCCAATCGCGCAATTGGCGATCATATTATCAAGTTCGATGGTGGACGCTCGGCGGACGTTATGGTCGCGCAGGACCAGGTGCGGGGGCGGTTCTTCTACAACGACGACCTTAGCGGCTTCAACTTCGAGCGCGCCAAGGCACCGATCCCTACACTGGTCGAGCAACTGATCGCGCTACAGGACGTACCGGGCGCGCCCGCCATCTACGCCGGCGCCGCCGCAGCGGGAGAGTTCCTCCCTGGCTGGGCGGAAGCGAACGTCCTGCCGCTGCCGACGCCCAATGCAGTGCCGCGCGTCTGGATCGGCAACGAGAGCCGCGTTTCGACACATTACGACGTATCGAGCAACGTCGCGGTTGTGGTGGCGGGCAGTCGGCGGTTCTGTCTATTTCCCCCCGAGCAGGGGCCGAACCTGTATGTCGGCCCGCTCGACGTGACGCTTGCTGGCCAGCCGGTTAGCCTGGTCGATCTCGAATCGCCTGACCTGCAGCGTTACCCCCGCTTTGCCGAAGCGCGCCCGCACATGCAAATGACTGTGCTTGAGCCCGGCGATGCGATCTTTATTCCGTCGATGTGGTGGCATGACGTTAAGGCGCTCGGACGGTTCAACGTGCTGGTCAATTATTGGTGGGGACAGCCAGGCGCGCCGTCGCCGTTTCCTGCGCTGATCCATGGCATTCTGGCGATCCGCGACTTGCCGGCGGGCGAGCGCGAGGCGGTGCGCGGTTGGTTCGATCACTATGTGTTCGGCGACAACGCCCAGAACGCGGCCGCACATCTGCCCGAGGCGGTACGCGGCGTGCTGGGGAGCCCATCGCAGGAACGGACTGACGTGATCCGCGCTTATCTTGCGCGGACGCTGGAACGGCTTTAGCTCAATTCAACGACCCTTTCGCCGGCGGGGAAGGATCGGAGCGATTCTAGCGGCCCCGGGTCGCATCGAGAAACGCGCCGGTCCAGACGAGCGGGGCGTTCCAGTTGATTGCGACCTCGTTGACGGTGAACGCACGGTAATCGTCGATCCAGCAGGTTTGTGGCGCGCATCCTTTCATCGGACCGGGTTCGTTCGCCGCCGCCGAGTTGGGGCCGCCCGACAGCACGCCGGTAGGGGGGGGCGGATAGCGCTTGTCCGCTGCGGTGGCCCAGAAGCGGTGGTGCGGGTGCTGCACCGGGCGCGTGCCGATGCCGGTGACGTAGGACCGGTCGAGCGGATTGCGGCCGAGGATATAGTCGAGGCTCGCCACGACCGCATCGCGGTAGGCTGGCTTGCGGTCAATCTGCCACGCGACGCCCAGCACGATCGCGCGGTTGAGGATCGAGCTGCTCGAGCCCCACGGGTAGTTGGTGCCGCCAAAGGGTATGCCGTAGCCGCTGCGCTTGCCTTCGGCGACGAAGCCGTCGGCCAGTGCGGTGATCCGGCTGCGGAGTCTCGCGCGATCATCGGCCGGGAGGTCGCCGGTGGCCGTCGCCAGCGTCAGCGCGCCTGCCAGCCTTAGCGAGCCCCAGCCGATATCCGTGCCAGGGTAGGTAAAGATCCCGTCCTTGCGAAGGCGATCGAGGAACGTGGGTTCGCGAGTGGTGGCGTAGAGTTGCGCGGCAGCGAAGGTGAACTCGTCGCGGACATCCGGGTCGCCGTAGCCGCCGCTGCCGGTGAAGTCGGAACTGGTGAGGAGGTTCGGATGGCGGAGCGCTGCGGCCCAGCCGCGGCGGGTTGCGGCGAGGCATTTGGTGGCGAAGGCTGGATCGATCGTTTGCCAGATCCGTGCGCACTGCGCCGCGACGCCGACCATGTTCAGCGTTGCCGCGGTCGAGGGCGGGTACAGAAAGCGGGTCTGGCGGTCTTCGGCAGGCGCTGTCGGAAGCCCGGTCCAGTTCTCGTCGGCGATCTTGGTATGGACCAGGCCGCTCGCGTCGATCGTCTCGAACCGGGTGATGGTCTTGCCCGCGACGCCGGCGTCGGGCGCGACGGCCAGCTTCGTGCCGTCGGCTATCTGCATCGAGAGCAGGAACGCGACCTCGACGCGCGCTTCGTCGAGCAGGTCGTCCTTGCCGTTGCCGCGTTCGGGCAGCGCGAGGCGGCCATCGGCGAACGCGTTTGCGTCACCCAACGCGGGCAAGCGTTCGTAGAGGTCGAGCAACGTCCAGGTCGAGATGCCGCCGTTGACGACGTATTTGCCGTGGTCGCCCGCATCGTACCAGCCGCCGGTCGCGTCGATCCTGTAGCTGCAACCGGGCCATTTGACGCCCTTCTGGTCGCGGCCTGCAAAGCAGGTGGCGATATCGGGGGCATGACCGGCGGGGCGGGCAAGGTCCTTGCGCTCGACGAACGCGGGCAGGATCGGCACGCCGCTGCGCTGTTGGTAGAAGAACGCCATCGCGGCGGTTGCGACAGCCGCGAACGGGCGGTCGGCGATCGCGAAGGGGTGGCTGGCGGTCGCGCCGACGTGCAGGCGATAGCCGGTGCCGGGCGTCCTGAAGTTGCCGAAGTCGATCCGGTGGACGCTTTCGCCCGAAGCTGCGTCGGCGCCTACCGGTATCGTGTGTCCCGACGCGGCCGTCTTGCCGCTCGCATCGGTGAGCGTCCACGCGAGCGGCTTGCCCTGCGTGGATGGCAGGACGGCAATCTTGGGACCGCGCGTCTCGAACCCGGCCTGGTCGATCCTGATCGGCGCAGGCGGCGCTTGCGTGGCGGCGGTCGTCAGCAGGACGGCCGCCGCACCCAGAAGGAGCCGGCTCAATCGCCGCACTTCGTCATCGGCACGGGTGCGGAGTCGATCTTCACGTCAGAGATCGACAGGCCGAGTTTGCCGTCGGTCGCGATCACGAACGGCGCAGTGACGTGCGCCATGTCGATGCCGCGCTTGGCGAAGCATTGCAGCGGGACAATGACCTGCTGCCAGTCGCCGGGCTTGCCCGCCGCGAGCGCCTTCGTGATCGGGACGGTGACTACCTTCCCATCGTTGCTGACCATGCCGAGCCCGACGGGTGCGCTGCCGGCGCGGTCGACGCGGACATCGACGACGAGGCTCAGTTCACCATTGCTCTCGCGTGTCAGATCGAGCGGACCGGACGCCTCGACCCGGGCGTCCGCGGGACCACCGGTCCAGACGAACGCGCGCGCGTCTTCCTGACGGCGGCGATCGACGGCGGAAGCGGTGAGGCGTTTGGTCGCGGTGGTCGCGTTGACGCCAAGCAAGCGAACCTTTGACTGATCCTGCTCGACCAAGGTCAACGACCAGCCCTCGGGAACCCGGCCCTTGCCGAAGATCGTGCCGTTCGATGACGCGGCCATGCCAGCGGGGCGGGTTTCATCGAGCTTGGGGACAGTGCCCGGCTTGGCGTAGCTGAGCCCGTAGCCGAACGCGAACAGCGGGTCGTAGCCGGCGTCGGAGCGATTAAGGACATATTGGTCGGGGCGCTTGGGCCAGGAGAAGCTCAATTTGCCGCGGAAGTCGTTGGCGACGCTGCCGTCCTTCTTGCGGAACAGCACGTCCGCCACGCCGCCGCCTTCGCTGCCCGGCAGGAACGCCGCGACGAACGCATCGGACGCGTTGAGTTCGGCATTCACCCACAGCGGACGTCCCGACAGGAATACCGCAACGACGGGGACACCCGCGGCCTTCAACTTGCGCAACAGTTCGAGGTCGGACTTGTCCTCGGGGCTATATTCGAGGTTCGGGCGATCGCCCTTGAACTCGGCATAGGGCTGTTCGCCGAACACGACGATCGCCGCATCGGGCTTCTTGGCGAAGCTGCCGTCCGCCGACAGCGTCGCGGTGCCGCCGGCGTCCTTGACCGCGGTGCTGATCCCCGACCAGATCGTCTCGGCGTTGGGGAAGTTCGCGTTGGTGGTACCGCCGCCCTGCCACGTCAGCGACCAGCCGCCGGCCTGCTGCGGAATGTTGTCCGCACCCCCGCCCGCGACGAGAATGTTGGCGGAGGGCTTCAGCGGCAGCAAACCGCCCTCGTTCTTGAGCAGCACCATCGATTCAGCCGCCGCCCGGCGCGCGATCGCACGGTGGTCGGCGGCACCGATCAGGTTCATCTTGCCGGCGAGCGCACGCGACGACGGACGCCCGCGATCGAACGTGCCGGCGCGGATCTTCACGCGGAGGATGCGGCGGACCGCGTCGTCGAGCCGTGCGGCGGGGATCTCGCCCGACTGCGCCTGTTTCAGCGTGTTGGCATAGAGCGTCTTCCACCCGCTGCCCGAATACATGAACATGTCGAGGCCGGCGTTGATCGCGGCGGCGCAACTCTCGTTCGAGCAGCCATCGACTTGGCCGTGGCCGTTCCAGTCGCCGACCACGAAGCCGTCGAAGTGGAGCCGATCCTTGAGCACGCCGGTCAGCAGGCTCTTGTTGCCGTGCATCTTGGCGCCGTTCCAGCTCGAGAAGCTGGCCATCACCGACTGCGTGCCCGCCTCGATCGCGGCGGGGTAGCCGCCGAGGTGAATGTCGCGCAGCACGGTCTCGGGGATGAGGGCATCGCCTTGGTCACGCCCGCCGGTACCACCGTCGCCTAGAAAATGCTTCGTCGTCGCAATCACGCGGTCGGGGGCGAGGAACTCCTTGGTACCGACCTTGCCCTGGACGCCTTCGATCACCGCGCCGGCGTAATCGGCTTGGATCGTCGGCTCTTCGGAATAGCTCTCGTACGTCCGCCCCCAGCGATCGTCGCGGACGACGGCGAGCGTGGGCGCGAAGGTCCAGTCGATACCGGCAGCGGCGGTCTCGATCGCGGTCACGTGGCCGATCTCGCGCATCAGGTCGCGATCACGCGCTGCGCCGAGCCCGATATTGTGTGGGAAGAGCGTCGCGCCGGGGATGTTGTTGTTGCCGTGAACCGCGTCGGTACCCCAGATCACGGGAATCGCGGGGCGCCCGTCGCTGCGCGCCATCGACGCATCATAAAAGTCGTCCGCGAGCTTCAGCCATTCGACCGGCGGTGCGAGATCGTTGCCGTGCGGGCCGGCATTGCCGCCGTTGAGGATCGAGCCGAGCTTGTAGGTGCGCAGGTCGGAAGGCTCGATACTGGCGATATCGACCTGGATCAGCTGGCCGATCTTGTCCTCCACGGACATGCGCTTCATGATCGCGTCGATCTGTGCCTCGACCTTGGGATCGCGCGAGGGTCGGGCGTTGGCGGTCGGCCAGATCTCGGGATGCGCGACGGGCGAAAGCGGCACGGTCGGTGCCGCTATGGGCGCCGCCGCCGATTGCAGCAGAAGCGCGATCGTAAAGGTCGAAAAACTCGCAGACATCATACTCTCCCCGGTCGGTACGCGATCGTGATCCGTACCTTTGCCCCTTTGCTACCGGGTGCCGGCAACAATATGCAAATCATTTGGCTATTTGTTCGTCCAGATCTCTGGATGCGCGTCGATATAGGTCGATAACGCGGTCCTGATCTGGGCATCGTCAGCCGTCGAAGGGTGCGCGTGGCAGCCGGTGAAGGCAAGTCCGGTGACGGGCACGAAAGCGACGTCTCGCTGACCCTCGGCCTTGAGGCGTGCAGCGACCTTGCCGACTTCGGATGCGATCTCGCCGTCGGCCATGTCGGTTGCCCACAGGACTACATGCGCGTGCGGATTTTGTGCGCGCAGGCGTTTGACGAAATTGACATAGTGCTGCTCGTAATCGGCATGCAGCGCATCACGCGTCTTCCACGGTTCGCCGGGGTGGAGCGGCGTGGTGAAGTCGTTTGTGCCGAGCGCGATGACGAACAGGCGGGGGCGCCACGCCGGATCGGCGTAGCGCGTGGCCTTGTCGAACAGCTTGAAGGGATAGGCTACGGGCACGGTATCGGCAGCCATGCCGTCGTAATTGCGGACGATGCCGCGGCCGGAGATTGCGTTGACCTGATAATCTGCGCCGTAGTGGCGCGCGGTCAGCGCGGGCACGGCCTGGGAAGAGTCGGTGGTGGCCCAAACTTCGTCCTGCGTGCAGTCGCGCTTGGTCGAGATGTTGCCGTAGCCGACGGTGTGGGAATCGCCGATGAACTCGATCTGGCGCGTGCGGGAGGGGGCGGGCAGGGTGCCTGTTTCGGCACCGGCGTAGAAGCCACCGAAGGCGGTCGGTGCAGCCTGGCTTTCGCTGGCGACGTCGACGCGGATCGTATGGCGGCCGTTCGTGAGACCGGCGACGCGGTAGAGACCGGACCTCGGCTTGACGAGTTTGGCGACGGGGGCTCCATCGACGGAGACGCGAAGGATCACGTCGCCCGCGCCGATCTTCAGAAGTGCGCTCGTGCCACGGAACGCCGCCTCAAAATACGTGCCCGGCCACTGGCGCGTATAGCCTTCCGCGGTCCGCGCGACGCGACCGCCGATGTGGAGGGGTAGCACGGGGCCGACTTTCCCGGTCGTCGGGGTCACCGTCGGTGGAGCGGCGATGGCCGACGTCGACAGCAATGTCGCGGCGAACAGCCTCAGGATTGTCTTCATGCCTTCACCTTCAGCGACGCGGGAAGTTCATCCTTGGTCACGTAGCGCTTCGACGCGAAGTCGCGGCGCAACTGGTCGGGCGTGTTCTGGTCGGCGCCGGTGAGCCAGCGGGTATGCCACGTCATGAACCAGAGCCAGTCGGCGTTCGGGCCGAGGAGCGCCGGATCGGGAACGGGGCCGTTCTCGTGCAGGCAGATCGGCAGGGTGTCGCCGACGATCGCCTTCACCTGCGCGAACATGGGCCCGAGATTGCCGTGGTCGTTCGCGTAGATGTCCGCGCCGGCGACGTCGACCGTCGCACGGCCGGGATACCAGGCGGGGTCGACGTTCTGTCCGGCCCAGCCGAGTACCCAGATCAGGTTGTTGAGGCCGTGGACGCGCGTGAACTGGTCGTACATCAGCGCCCACAACGCCTTGAACGCGTCGGGGCCGTGCTTGCCCCACCAGAACCAGTCGCCACTGAATTCGTGGAAAGGGCGCCACAACACCGCAACGCCGCGGTCTTGCAGGACCTTCAACAGGCGCGCCACCTCGGTTATGTCGCGCATCATCGCGACGTTCTGCGGCGTGCCTGGCTTTAGCGCGGCGGCGACATTGAAATCCTTCTTCGAGTTCTCGTAGCCGGTGCCGATGTCGGGGGCGCCCCAGTGCCAGCACAGCGTGACGATACCGCCGGACCGCGCCCAGGCGGTTGCCCGGTCGTTCACCGCGTCGTTGTCGCGCGGGTCGATATAGTCGAGGCCGAGGATCGCGGGCAGCTTGCCGGTCACGCGCTGGAGATAGTCGAGTTCGCCGTTTGGGTTCGGCTGGGCGGAACCCTGTTCCTGCTGGCCGGTCAGCGTCTTCCTGCCGTACTGGCTGCACAGATAGGTGTAGAGTTTTCGCGCGGCCGGGGACGCGCTCGAGTTGCTGAGCGTATGGTTTGGGACCGCCGCCAAGGCCGGCACGCCGTGCAGCAGGCCCAGCGCGGCCGTCATCCCCAGCGTTTCGCGTCGGCTGAGCATCACAGTGCCGCCATCGCCGATGCGTGGGCGCGGATCACCGCTTGCGTCGAGGTGTCGCTGTCGAACACGCCGTACCAGCCCTGCGGTTCGTGCGGCGGATCGCCCATGTAGCCGAGGTCGCCGCGCTGGAACCGGTGATCGGCATGTGGCGTGCGCGCTTCGCCGTTCCACGCCCAGAAGTTCGAGCCTGCGAGCGGTCCGCCGGCCTTCGCGTTGGTTTCGATCGCGGCGTAGATCTGGCGGTAGAAGCGGTCCTTGTAGACCGTCGTGATGGTCGGGTCATACGCGGTCTTGCCGTCGCGCGGGTAGCCGAACTCCTCGATCACCAGCGGCTTGCCGAGCGTCGTGGCGAGCTGGATATGTGCGTCGATATAGTCGGCGACCTTGGCTGCACCCGCGTCGTAGGTGCCGGCGAGATCGCCTGCGTCCATCCAGGTCCAGTTGTTCGGCCAGATATGGGTGGTTAAATAGTCGATCGACGTCGAGCGGTGTGCGGCGAGCACGACGTCCTCGCGCTCGATCGAGCCCTTCAGCCCTTCGGAGCCGGTCGAGACGAGATGGTTCGGATCGAGCGTCTTGATGTAGCGCGCGGTCTCGTCGATCCACCGATAGAAGGCGGGTAGGTTGGGGACGGCGACCGCAGCCCCGCCGGCGGGACGCGGTTCGTTCGCCAGCTGCCATGCCATGATTGTTGGATCGGCGGCATAGGCCACACCCGTCACGCTGTTGGTGCGCGAGACGACCGCGCGAATATAGTCGCGGTACATCGCCTGTGCCTGGCCGTTGGTGTAGAACGCGGCGTTCCAGTCGGCGAACTCGGGCCACGGGTGCGCGGGGTCGTTCATGTTGATGAACTTGCCGCCGTTGACCCACGACAGATACGTCATCATCCCGCCCGACCATTCCCAGAAGTTGGTAAGGTAGATGACGCCGGTCATGTCGCGCTTCGCCATCTCGGCGAGCGTCCAGTCGAGGCCCTTGAGCAGATCCTCGTTGTAGGTCGCGGTCTTGTCGCGGAAGCCGGGCGTGATCGAGTTCTTCAGCGGCGACAGTTCGGCCGAGCCGAGGATGCGCAGGTTGCGCACGCCGAGCGCCTTCAGCCGGTCGAGCTCGCGCCCGAGACGCGTTCGGTTGCCATAGGCGGTGTCCGCGCCAAGCCATGCGCCGTACCAGATGTTCGCACCGGCATAGCGATACGGCCTGCCGTCGCGTTCGAAGCCGTGGCCCGCGACAGTGACGAACGACGAAGCCGGCTGTGCGCTACCAAGCCTTCCGCTCGCGAGATGCGCCGCATTCGTGCAGCCAGCCACGAGAGCCACCCCCGCGAGCAACGCCGCGCGCCTGTCGATTACCGCCAATGCCAACTCCCCTATAACGCCCGTGTTTCAGAACCGGTCGCGATCGTTCCGTATCGGATCGACCTTTAGGATTGCGCTCCGCTCTGCGCTACCGCGGAATGTATCGAACGGATTAATTCGGCGAATGCGGTGGCAACCGAGGTTCGCCCGTCGCGTCAGCCAAGCGACTTGACTGCTAAGTCTATATATGTTGGATAGGCGCGTGACACGTGATCGTCGACCCTCGAAACAGATGCTGGCGTTGTTGGCGACGATGTCCGACCGTCCCGGACACTGGCGGCACGGGTATGAGCTCATGAAGGAGACTGGCGTTTCGTCCGGTACGCTCTACCCGTTGCTCATGCGCATGACCGAGCAAGGTTTGTTGGCCGCCGAATGGCGCGAACCGGTGCAGGCGGGGCGGCCTCCGCGTCATACCTATCGCCTGACGGCCGCCGGTATCTCACTAGCGCGAAGCGTTGCCGAGAGCCAATCAAGGTCCTCCGCGGGAATGGTCCGAATATGATCGCAACGCTCTCCCGGTGCGTGATGGCACTTGCGATCGCCGGTCTGGGTGATCGTAATCGCGAATGGGGGCTTGCGATGCAGGGTGAATTCGAGGCTTCGATCGACGACGGCAGGCCGTTGTTCTTTGCGTTCGGGTGCCTGCTGGGAGCGTGGCGCATACGATTTACCGACCCAGACGGACGCTTTGCCCTGGCGAGTTACGCACTCGCGGTCGGCCTGATCCTGCCGCTGGCGTCGGTGCTGGCCGTCGGCGCGATCGTCGGCTTTCCGTATCTCGATTTCGCGCAGGACAATGTCGTTGGTATCCTGGCCGTCGACGGTGCGCCAACGACGCTTCTCGACGACGGCAATCGCGCCGCCGCGTCGTCGCTGTCGATGGTCGTATTCCTGCTGGCGGGTACCAGCGTTCTCATCGCGTGGGCAATACTCGATCGTAATTGGGTCCGCGTTGCAGCGGTCGAACGGTTGACGGTGGCGGCGACACTTACGCTGTTGGTGTTCGTCGCGCTGCTCGGCTTCGACGAAACCCGCATGATCTTGCCGATCCTGGGTTTCGTGGCCCAGCACGTCGTGGTCCTGATGCTGATGCGATGGCATTGGCGGCTAGACCGGGAGACGGTGGCCGCGCACCGTGAAGACTAGCCATACGCCGTTCGCTCGACGCTGTTGATTTCGTCAGCCCGCAAAAGGTAGCTAACCCATGCAGCCTTCCACGAGTATGCATCAGGATACTCTATGGGCTTCCCGTATCGCCTTCGCCGCATATCTGTTGTGCTGGCCGGTGGCGGGCATATCCCAGTCCGGACGCCCTTCGGATGGGCCGGTCAAAGCCAATCCCCGGCCATCCCGAGGTCAACCTGAAACGTCTGAAGCCCGTCCCGACATCGTGATCGTCGGGAGGCGGGGGCAGGTGGACACCGCGATCCAGCCGCTGGCGACGCTCGACGCCGGCGCGATCGCCGCCACCGGCGCGACCTCGATCGACGAGCTGCTGCGGACCATCCGCGGCGTGACGCAATCGGGCGATGGCCAGGATCCGATCTTCCTCCTGAACGCGCAACGCGTGTCGGGGTACCAGGAGATTGGCAACCTGCCGCCGGAAGCGATCGAGAAGGTCGAGGTTTTTCCCCAGCCCGTCGCGCTCCAATACGGCTATCCGCCAACCCGGCGGATCGTGAACTTCATCACCAAGCGCCGGTTCCGCCAGCTGTCGCTGAAGCAGGCCGTAGGTACATCGACGCGCGGCGGTGCCGACAACGCCAACGCGCATGTCGATTACACGCGTCTGCAGGGCGACGGCCGTCTCACGCTGTCGCTGGACGCGCGGCATAGCGATGCGCTGTTGCAGACGCGGCGTCGCGTCCTGCCCGATGCGCACGTCCCGTTTGATGCACGCGGCAATATCACGGGGACGCTGGCGGGTGGCGAGATCGATCCGGTGTTGTCAGGCTTGGCCGGACAGTTCGTCACGATCGTCCCGGTGCCAAACGCGCCTCTACCGGTTGGTTCGTTCGGCCTTGGCAGCTTCGTGGAGGACGCAAATCGACCGCGGCTGTTCGACCTGTCGCCGTTGCATACGCTGGCACCGTCTAACGACACTTTCCACGGCGAGGCGGTGATTGCCAACCGGATCGGGCGCAGGCTGTCGGGCTCGTTGACGCTGACGGCGGATCATAGTCGCGAGCGTACCGTGTTTGGTCCCGCGAGCGCGACCTTCCTCATTCCCCGCGACAATCCGTATTCGCCGTTCAGCCGGGATGTGCTGCTCCAGCGCTACCTCGTCGAGGCCCCGCCGCTCAGCCAGCGCACCGACACCACCACCCTGCACGCCGGCAGCGTGGTGCGTGGCGCGTGGCGGGGGTGGCAATGGGACTGGACCGGCACGCTCGATACGCAGCGCAAGGAAGGCATCGTCGCCAAGGCGATCGACACCACGGCGGTCACTGCGGCGATCGCCGCGGGTGGCGACCCGTTTCGACCGCTCGATCCCGCATTGCTGGCCAATCGGCTGGTCGATCGTACGGTTCAGTCCAGTTATGGTGCCGGCACGAAATTCGTCGCGACCAACCGTCCGCTGCGCCTGCCAGCCGGTCGCGCCACGCTGACGGCCACGTTCGAAGGCGAGCAGATCGGCACGGACAGCAGGACGCGCGGTGCCAACCCGTCCGCGATCGCCTTCGATCGCAGCCGGGTCGAGGGGGCGGTCGCGCTCGACCTGCCAATCACGTCGCGGCGCGAGGACGTACTGGCATTGGTCGGCGAACTGTCGGCCAATGTCTCTGCCACCGTCCGCCACGTCGGCGGTTTCGGCGATTTGTCGGATTCAACGCTGGGCGCGAACTGGGCGCCGTTCGCGGGTCTTCAGGTATTGGCACAGATCAAGCGCTCGGCCACCGCGCCGACGCTCGACCAGCTCGCCGCCCCGCAGATCTCTGCACCCCAGGTTCCGCTGTTCGATTTCGGGACCGGCCGTTCGACTCTGGTCACGTTGTTAGTAGGCGGCAACCCCGCGTTGTCCGCCGAGCGTCGTCGAACGCGTTCGATCGGCGCGACGGTGAAACCCTTTGCCAAGAGCGAACTGCGGATCGGCGCCACTTACGAGACGACCGACATACACGACGGAATCCAGACCATCTTTGCGCTAACGCCCGCTGCCCAGGCGGCGTTGCCCGCACTGTTCGTGCGCGACGCCGCCGGTGCATTGGTGTCGGTGGCATTCCGGCCGATCAATATCTTCCGCGAGCACCGTCGGACACTGAACGTCACGCTCGCGGCAAACGGTCAACTCGGTCGCGCTACGCCATCGACGACACCTGACGGTCGCCCTGCCGACCGCCCGACCTTCTATGGAGGGATTGGCCCCACGATTCGCTTTGCCGATCGCATAGCGCTGAGACCGGGCACATCAACGCTTGATTTGCTGGACGGTGACACGCTTTCGGGCGGCACCACGCAGCGCCTTGCTGGCTATGGCTATGGGGGGCTGAGCTACCTCGGCAATGGCGGCACATTCGACTTCTACTGCACCGGGGGAGCGACTGTCCGAGGGGATGTCGCCGCCTCCATCCTTACATTCGCCCCCCTGTGCAAGATCAACGTCACAGGCTCGCTGAGCGTCCACCATTTCCTGCCACACCAGGACTGGACCCGGCATCTCGGTTTCAAGCTCGAAGTCACCAACATAACCGGCGCCCGCCAGCGCGTTCGCGACGCGACCGGCGTTGTTCCTTACCGTTATCAACCCGACCTGCTCGACGCAGTTGGACGAAGTATCGTGCTTTCGCTCCGTAAACTGTTTTAACGATGCCAAGGCGCCCATCAGTTAAAATCCGTCTGTTAGCCCTGGCGTTTAGGTCGCCAGAGGTGGCGTACCCTTGGGGGTAGCGATACGACAGAAAGCGCTGGTAACGACTTAGAGGATCGGCTTGGCCGGGCGGCGTTTGCTTTTCTGACTGGTGTGCCGTTTTAGGCAAGCGGAAGACCGATCGCCGATTCTCGAGAACGCTAGCAATTATTTAAACGCGTGTTGTCGAATTCACCGGTTTTATTGAGAGGGAAGGTGGTTTTACCAAAATACAGCTGCGCAAACTTCTTTGTGCATCTTTCCGGCTTTGAGCCAGGCCTTATTCATGGTTTGAGGGACGGCCACGGACAATGATCCGCTGTTAGGAGAGCGACGCATGCGGATGACGGTTTGGGCTGGTATGTCGGCGCTCGCGTGCGCATCCGCTCCTCTCATAGCACAGATTGCCCCGTCACCGTCCTCGGGACGCGACATTATCGTGCAGGGGCAGCGTGCCCGGCCTAGCAATTGGCGCGAAGCGGAAACCCAACACGTCATCGTGCTAAGCGACGGTCCTGAGCGAGAAGTGACACAGATCGCGCACAACCTCGAGCGGCTGTATTTCCTGATGTCGGTGCTACTCAACCGAACCGATCGCACCGACGATACAACGAAGCTGCGGGTAACACTGATCGGCGACGCCGCTGAATTCCAGGCCATGGATCTGCGTAACTTGCGTTGGCAACAGGGACCATTCAACGAGGCGTTCGACATTCGGCGCTACTATGACCCGCGGCCGGACGGGGCCGTGCTCGCAACTACCCGGATCGATCAGCGTATTGTGCTCCAGCGGGGTGTATCGGTCGCTAGCGCCTTGCAAGGGTTGCAACTGCCAGGGTCTGGCGGGCAGCCCGGCGGGGCAGGGGGACAGATTGGCCAATCCGGACTGTTCGGCTTGCAAAGCAGTGCCGACCTGATCCGGCCAATTAATGAGGAGTCTGTGCCGCTAACCGCTGAAGGGATGATCTACGCAGGGTTCGCTCAGCATTACCTCACGACCTTCTTCCCGGCGGCCTATCCCCGCTGGTATCTCGATGGCTTTGGGCAGCTGTTCTCGACGCTGGTCGTCCGCGGTGACACCACGATGGAATATGGCCGGGCGCCGGCGGGAACGACCGCCGTGCTTCATCGCTTCGGAAACTTCGCTTTGGCGGACGTCTTTAGCGAAGCTTACCTCACACGTCCGGCGAACAAGACCCGTTGGACTCCGGTGCATGCATGGATGCTGACGCATTTCCTGTTCTTCTCGCCGACCCGCAGCGGGCAATTCCGCGAGTATCTGAAAGCGGTCGCTCGCGGAACGCCGTCGGTAGAGGCAGCTGCTGTATTCGGGGATCAGGATGTTCTCGCCAAAGAATTGCGCCGCTATTTTTTCGCCAAGAAACCGTTCGAGCGGATGACCTATCCAGCGGGACAGGCAGGCCCGCCGATCGTGCACCGGCTGTCACTTGGAGAAGCCGCGTTTGTTAAGGGACGGTTGGAGCTTGGTTCACGCGTCGACGTGACAACAGGTCCTGCCGTCAAGCAGCGTGACGTTTGGTTGAGGCGGTTGCGCACCGACGCGGCCAAATTCCCAGCGGACGAAGGCGCGCAAATTCTGCTTGCGGAAGCCGAATGCCGAAGCGGGAATGGAGTAGAATGCCATGCAGCAGCAGACCGCGCACTGGTAGTCGCGCCAAGCAGCAGCAATGCGCTGATGTGGAGCGGTGTCGCGATGACCCAACAAGCGAAGACATTGCCTGGCAGCGAACGTGCTGCGATGCTTCGGAAAGCGCGAGGCACGATAGCACGTGCCAACCGAGCCGACACAGAGGCTTCCGCACCGCTCCTCGCTTACTATCACAGCTTCGCTGATGAGGGTGAACCGGTGCCTCCGATCGCCATCGACGGGCTCACCAAGGCGTTGAGTGCGGTGCCGAACGCAACGACGACCCGTGTTACGCTCGGGACCCAGCTTTCGTTGGTTGGGCGTGTGTCGCTGGCCCGAAGCACGTTGATGCCGGTCGCACGGGGCGGGTATGAATCGCCGGAACGCGCCACTGCTATCGCATTGCTGGCCACTTTGCCGCGACCAGAGCCTACAGCAGGTAAGCACTGATCTTTAACGGTGGTCCGGATGCGGATGACCGCGGCAAATACCAACAATGCGGCAGACATGCCCGCACGAGTACAGGGCTGACCGTTGTGGCAAACGTTTTTCACTGGCGTGGTGGCGAACCGGCAACTGTCCCTTGCAGATTAAGCAAATTTGTTTTTTAATCTCACCGCGGCCTGAGACCGCAAAACGAGGGAGAGGGTATGAAGGGACTGGTATATCTCGCGCTGGGCGTGACGGCATGTCTACTGGGTGACCGCGTTTCGGCGCAGACCGGCGATATACTACAAAACGCAATTAATACCCCCGGAGTCAGCTATAGCGTTTACGGTGCGGGGCAGACGAACAAGGCGGTAAAAGCTGATGTTGTTGGTGGCCATGCTTTGCAGATAACGATTCCCGCGGCCACGCCCAATGTGTGGGATGTGGGCGCGAGTTCACCGATTACCAAGCCGATCGCCAAAGGCGATAAGATCGTTATTGCTTTTTGGGTCCGTGCACCCAAGCTCAAGGCTGATGCAACCACGCCGATCTCCTTTGCTGGCGTCGCGCTCGCCGCAGCACCCTATACGCCACTCGTTAGCGGTTCGGCCAACGTTGGGCGCGATTGGAAGCTGGAACAGATTGCCGGCATCGCCGCAGCAGATGCCGCTGGCGGTACGGCGATGGTATCAATGCATCTCGGTGCGGCCAAAGCAGTGCTGGAGTTTGGCCCGATTTTTGTAATTGACCTCGGTAAGGCCGGACGGTCCAAAAGCGGTTAGATTTGTACGGGGCGGGCGATGCGGTGAGAGGTAGGCTTGCTGCCTATATTTGCTCCCGTTTGCTGAAGTAAAGAATACAGATTTTGCAAACTGAGCTGTTGAACGGGGTAGCGTTGTGATCAAAGCGCTAGTTACCGGCCTTTTGGGCGTGGCATCTTTACCGTCTGACACCGTTGCAACCAACGTCGAAACTGACACCATGACAGTCAACGGTCGATTTATTTATACTGCGGCGGGCGAACGCGTGGTGCTGCGTGGTGTCAACGAGATGTTTTCCGCATCTTCTGATCCCACGGGCAAGTCCACTTTGCCGGAAATTGCTAAAACGGGTGCAAATGCCGTCCGCATCATGACCCAACCGAGCTATCCCGCAACCAGTCTCGACGCCATAATTCGCAATACGATCGCGAATGGCATGATCCCAATCGTCGAGTGCCACGCAGCCACCGGCAAGTGGGAGAAGCTCGACGATTGCATTCAGTATTGGACCCGCACTGACGTGGCCGCGGTAGTACGTCGCCATCAGCGCTGGGTGCTAGTCAACATCGCTAATGAAGCCGGCACGGAGGTCTCACAAAGCGACTATCTGGCCGGATACCGCGACGCGATCGCGCGAATCCGTTCCGTTGGCATCGAAGTCCCACTCGTGATCGATGGGTCTGATTGGGGCAAGGAGTACCGAATGCTGCTGAACAGTTGGGCTCCGCTAAACGCAGCCGATCCTCGCCACGCGATCATTGTCTCGGCTCATAGCTACTGGGTAGGCACGGAGGATGAGCGCAAGGTACCGTATCGGGAAATTATCACACGCGTGACCCGGGACAATATTCCTTTCTTGCTTGGCGAGGGGCCGACCGCTGCCGGTTGGGACTGCAAGCCTTCGCCTTATCGATGGGCCATGGGCGAATTGCAGCGGGCTCAAATCGGTTGGCTAACCTGGTCATGGGGATTGGTGCCGAACGGCGATTGCCGAGAGGAGAACAGGTATGACGTGACAGACGGCGGGATGTTCGGGTCGTGGAAGTCAAAGTCGGGTGAAGCGATGATGGTCTCCGACCCGGCGAGCATCCGCCACACGTCGCGCCGTCCGTGTTCAATAAGCAATGCTGGTGCCAGCTGCGTTCGACCGAAAGCGCCCCGCCGCACGTCCCGTTTATAAGTTTACCACGCGCAATAATCAGACAAAGTTTGCAGAGGATATATTTTGAAAAAGCTAGCGCATCTATCAGCACTCACTCTCTTGCCGTTCGTCATGGGCGTAGCGCAGGCCCAAGATCAGTTCATTGATCCGAACACACTGCGGCCATCCCTCGACCCGAACCGCATGTCGAATGGACTGGCTCGTACGCCGCAGATGGGATGGAACAGCTGGAACAAATTTGGGTGCAACATTGACGAAAAGACAGTGCGCCGCATTGCCGATACCATGGCGACGAACGGCATGCGCGATGCGGGATATGAGTATGTGGTGATCGATGACTGCTGGCACGGCGAGCGTGATCCCAATGGCTTCATTACGGAAAGTAGGGAGAAGTTTCCTTCCGGGTTGAAGGCGTTGGCCAACTACGTTCACTCCCGCGGTCTCAAATTCGGCATCTATTCAGATGCTGGTGCAAAAACCTGTGGAGGAAAGCCGGGCAGCCTCGGACATGAATATCAGGATGCACTGACATATGCCCGGTGGGGCGTGGACTATCTAAAATACGATTGGTGCTCGACTGGCACCCTCAACGCAGAAAGTGCTTATGCCCTCATGGCCGATGCACTGAATTCCACCGGACGCCCGATACTGCTGGCAATATGCGAATGGGGCAACAACCGACCTTGGGAATGGGGCAAGAAGATCGGCAATTCCTGGCGGACGAGTAGTGACATTCGCGATGCCTGGAAGGGACGAGAGAAATGGTCGATTGGTATGACCGACATCGTCGATGTCAATGAGCCCCTCTATCCTTATGCCGGACCCGGCCATTGGAACGATGCCGATATGCTCGAGGTAGGCAACGGCGGCATGTCTGATACCGAATACCGCTCTCACTTCGGTTTGTGGGCCATGATGACTTCGCCGTTGATCGCTGGCAATGACATCACGAGCATGAGTGTGGCGACGCGTGACATTCTGCTGAACAAAGAGGTGATCGCGGTCAATCAAGACCGATTAGGCCAGCAAGGTCGCCGGGTGCGCGATGATGGTGATCAGGAAGTCTGGTCGAAGCCGTTGAGCGATGGAAGCCGCGCAGTCATACTCTTCAACCGCGCCGAGAAACCTGCTGAAATCGCAGTCCAGTGGCCAGAAATAGGCCTGACACGATCAGTGCGCGCTAGCGTGCGCGACTTGTGGAATCACAAGTCTGTGGGCAACATCGCCGGACGTTACGCGGCAATAGTTCCAGCGCATGGCGTGATCATGGTCAAAGTGACACCATGATCGCTACTATTGAACAATAGGCGCGATGCACATTAAAGCCCTGAAAAACTTCCGTCCTTAAGTCCACCAATAAGCCAAGTCTGCGGCGTGCCTTTCTCAAACGTCACCACGTAAGTCTCCTCGCGGCCGCCCGCCAGATCCGCTTTCAGGAGAGTCAGTTTCTTGATCGGTCCCT
>Ga0308158_10001562_pt1 | contig 24128 bp, 22 predicted proteins | sample PhyBR2_FD_201038 | JGI IMG/M metagenome (GOLD analysis project Ga0308158, IMG submission 201038) | Phyllosphere microbial communities from UC Gill Tract Community Farm, Albany, California, United States - DLSLB.R2 | ecosystem: Host-associated > Plants > Phyllosphere > Unclassified | place: USA...
CACATGCCTCCTAAGCGTGGGATACTGGTTCGATTCCAGTCGGGGGGACCAGCTACACCCCGTCATCCACCCGCAAACTGCGCTTCATGGTCGACAACAACGCGATCATCGTCGCCTTGTCTTCCGCTGCCACGTCGGCCAGCATTTCCTCGATCCAGCGCTCATGCACGGCCGCCATTTCGTCGAACGCCGCGCGCCCCGCTGGCGTCAGCTTGACCGCCGATGCGCGCCGGTCGTTCACATCCTGCACCCGCACCACCAGCTGCTCGCGCTCGAGCTGGTCGGTAATCCCCGTGATATTGCCGCCGGTGACCATCATGCGCTTGGACAGTTCGCCCATGCGCAGGCCGTCCGGATGCCGCTGGAGCTGCGCCATCAGGTCGAAGCGCGGCAGCGTGATGTCGAACGTCGTGCGCAGGCGGCTGCGGATTTCGTTCTCGATGCGCGTCGTGCACGACAGCATGCGCAGCCACAGGCGCAGCGATTGGTGATGTTCGTCCGTCAGGCGGCTTTCCATGTCCAGCTCGGCTGCCCCGCCCATCGCTGGGTCTTGTTCACGTCCATCCACTTCCTGCATGCTGTCCTCAATCTGCGTTCGTGCGTAATTTAAAGCGTTGTAGTTTACCGGTTTCGGTGCGAGGTAGTTTTTCCTTGAACAAAATGGCCCTGGGGTACTTGTAAGGCGCGATCTGCGCCTTCACGAATTCCTGCAGTTCGCAGGCCAGCCCCGCCGACCCCACCTGCCCTGCACGCAGCACGACGTGGGCCTCCACCACCTGCCCGCGCTCCGGATCGAGCCGCCCCACGACGGCGCACTCGGCCACGGCCGGATGGTGCAGCAGCGCTTCTTCGACCTCGGCGCCGGCGATGTTGTAGCCGGCCGAGATGATCATGTCGTCGGTGCGCGAGCGGTAGTAGAAATAGCCGTCGGCGTCCATTTCGTAGGCGTCGCCGGTGATGTTCCAGCCACCCTGCACGTAGTCACCCTGGCGCTCGTCGTCCAGGTAGCGGCAGCCGGTGGGACCTTTCACGGCCAGACGACCGATCACGCCTGGGCCGACAGGTACGCCGTCGGCATCGAGGATGCAGGCCTGGTAGCCCGGCACCGGCTTGCCGGTCGCACCTGGCCGGATCGCCGCGCCCGCGCTGGCGATGAAGATGTGCAGCAGTTCGGTCGCGCCGATGCCGTCGATCATCGCCAGCCCGGTGGCCGCCTGCCAGGCGGCGCGCGTGGCCAGCGGCAGCGGCTCGCCGGCCGACACGCTGGCGCGCAGGCTGGCCAGGTCAAAACGGTCCGCCTGCGCTGCCATCAGGCGATAAAAGGTGGGCGCCGTGAAGCACACAGTGGCGCGGTAGTCGGCAATGGCTGCCAGCAGCGCCTCGGGGCTCAGGCGTTCGAGCAACACGCCCGCGCCACCGACGCGCAGCGGAAACAGCAGCAGGCCACCCAGCCCGAACGTGAACGCCAGCGGCGGCGTGCCGATGAAAATATCGTCGGCGCATGCGTCCAGCATGTGGCGCGGGAAGCAGTCGCACACGGCCAGCACGTCGCGGTGGAAGTGCATGGTGCCTTTCGGGATGCCGGTGGTGCCGGACGTGAAACTGATCAGGCAGACGTCGTCGCGGGCGGTGTCGGCCGCGAGGAACGGGGCGTCGTGGCGGGCCATGCGTTCTTCCAGCGCATCGGGTGCATCGGGTGCCGGCGTGCCGAACACCAGGATTGGCACCTTCAGGCCAAGCGCATCGACTTCGTCCACCAGACCATCGGCGCACAGCACCGCATTGATGCGCGCCTTGCCGGCAATAGCGCCCAGTTCGCGCGTGCGCAGCAGCGGCATGGTGGGCAGCGCGATGCAGCCGGCCTTGATCACGCCCAGGATACAGGCAGCCATCATCGGGCAGTTCGCGCCGCGCAGCAGCACGCGGCTGCCGGTGGCCAGCCCGAGATCGTGGCGCAGCACGTGGGCGATGCGGTCGACCTGCGCCAGTAGTTCGGCATAGCTCAGGCGTTCGCGCGCGCCGATCAGCGCCGTGCGCGCGCCCCAGCCGCGCGCGATGGCGCCATCGAGCAGCGCGCTCGCGCAGTTCAGGCGCGCCGGGTACTGCAGCTCGGGGAGGTCGAACAGAAAGTCGGGCCAGGTGTCGGGCGGCGGCAAGTGTGCGCGCGCGAAGCCATCGGTGTGGCCGGAGGGGCACAGCGCTGCACTGGTGACGTCGTTCATGGCATGATCCCCGGCTGACAACGAAGCAGTCGACCGGCAGCGCCGGTCAGGCAACACCCGCAGGATACTGTAAGTCCAAAGCACACCGGCAGCAAGGCGATTTGTCGGGCAGACAGGCCATCGGCATCATGCACGCGCCGCGCGCTCGATCTGGCGCATTACCGCTGCCTGTGCCTGCGCCAGGCCTGCCGCCAGCGGCGCCCCGCCCAACGCTTCGGCGGCGCCGTGCAGGCCGAGCATGGTACAGCCGGCGCGCAGGCGCGCAAGCTGTTCGGCGCCCTCGCCCCCCTCGGCCAGGCCGGCCTGCGCCGCCTGCAACTGGCGCGCCAGGCCATCGAGATACAAGCGCAGGCGCTCGACGTCGATGCCGAGCCGGCGCACCACGGCGTCGGGCGTCTCGTCGTTCGCGTCGTTCGTGTGGGCCGGCGGGAACAGGCGCTCGAACTGGACGCGCACGTCGTCGTGGCGGAACGGCTTGACGATGTAGCCGCTGGCGCCAGCCTGCGCCGCCTCGTCCATCGTGGCGCTGTCGGACGCCGCCGAGACCAGCACGAACGGGAGCGCCGCCAGCACCGGATCGTGACGCACGCGCTGCAGCAGTTCGAGGCCCGACAGGTGCGGCATGCGCAGGTCGCAGAACACGATGTCGGGCCGCAGGCCAGCTTCGAGCTGGCGCCAGGCATCGGCGCCGTCGTCGGCTTCGACGATCGAGTGGCTGCCGCAGCTGTCCACCAGATGCATCAGCATCATGCGCGCCACCACGTCATCGTCGACCACCAGCACGTTCATCACGTCTCCACCAGATTCGTCAGAACCTGCATTATAAGCAGGTGTCAGGACGGGGCGCCCGTTTCGAAGGCATCGAGGAAGCTGGCCAGGGCCGGCAAGCCCGCGCGCAGGCGCTGCGCGTCACGCCCGTCGGCGGCAGCTTCCAGTTCGGCGCACAGCGTTTCCAGCGCCGGCTCGCCCAGATAGGTGGCACTGCCGCGCAGGCCGTGCAGCATCCGGCCGGCGGCCTCGAAATCGTCGCTTGCCAGCGCGGCGTCGAGCTCGGCGCGCCGGCGCGGCAGGTCGTTGCAGAATGCGGCGCGCAGGCGCAGTCCCAGATTGTCGGCGCGCGCGGCAGGCGGCGCAGGCGGCGCCTCCACGCCGAACAGCGCATCGAGGGCTGCCGGCGTCGGGGCGGCCGGTGCCGGTGCAGGCGCCGCCACAGCAGCGTCCTCGATCAGCGGCAGGACAAGCCCGCGCTGCAACTGGCGTTCGATCGCGCGCGCCAGTTGCAGGTGCAGCGCCGCTTCGTCGATCGGCTTGGTCAGGAACGCATCCATGCCGCAGGCCAGGTAGCGTGCGCGGTCTTCGCCGCTGGCGTTGGCAGTAAGCGCCACGATCATCACGTGCTGGTCGAGCACCGGCGCATCGTGCGGACCGCCGGCGCGGATCAGGCGCGTGGCGCTGGCGCCGTCCATCTCGGGCATGCGGCCGTCCATCAGGATCAGGTCATAGCGCTTGCGGGCACACGCCGCCACCGCTTCGACGCCGTTGTCGACGATGTCGATCGCATGCCCCATCTCCTCAACCATCAGGCGCGCGATGATCTGGTTGGTCGGGAAATCTTCGGCGCACAGGATCGCCAGCCGGTGGCTGTGCGGCGCGCGCGCCACGTGCGGGACGTGGGCCGGCGCGACGCCGTCGCGCAGCGGCAGCAGCACGGAAAATACACTGCCCTCGCCTTCGACGCTGCTCACGCCGATGGTCCCACCCATCAGCTCGACCAGCTGGCGGCAGATCGCCAGGCCCAGGCCCGTGCCGCCGTAGCGGCGCGTGGTGGTGGTGTCGGCCTGCTCGAATTTCTGGAACAGGCGCGGCAAGGCCGCTGCCGGGATGCCGATGCCGGTATCGCGGACCGTAAAGCGGATCATGTGGTGGTTGCTCGCCTCGCGCTGGTCGCTGGGCCGGCATTCGACATGGATCGTCACGCCGCCCGCGTTGGTGAATTTGAAGGCGTTGCCGACCAAATTGACGAGCACCTGGCGCACGCGTGTCGGATCGCCCGCCAGGTAGCGCGGTACGTCGTCGTCGACCAGCACCGAAAACCCCAGGTCCATCATGGCCGCCTGCTCGTCGAACAGGCTGGCCACATTGCGTATCTTGGCGTGCAGGTCGAAGTCGATCCGTTCCAGTGTCAGCTTGCCCGCCTCGATCTTGGAAAAGTCGAGCAGGTCGTTGATGATTCCCAGCAGGGCCTGGGCATTGGCCTGCCCGCGCAGGATCTGCTCGCGCGTGTTCTCGCGCAGCGTCAGGTCGCGCAGCGCGAAGCCCAGCATGCCGATCACGCCGGCCAGCGGCGTACGCATCTCGTGGCTCATATTGGCCAGAAATTCCGACTTCTGCCGCGTTGCATCCTCGGCGCGTTCCTTGGCCTGGCGCAGCACTTCCTCGTTGTCCTGCAAGGCGCGGTAGGCGCGCGCCAGCTCGTTGCTCTGGTGGCGGCCACGCCGCTCCTGCTCGCGCAGTTCCTCCGTCTGGAGTTCGAGCATGCGATTCTGCTGCTCGACCTGCTCGGTGCGCGCGCTCACCTGGTGCTCGAGGCGCTCCTTCTGGTGGCGCAGGCTCGCAAAGCGGATGCGCATGCCGATGTAGATCGCGCCGCACACCAGCATGATCATCCCGATCCTGAACCACGCCGTGCCCCAGGGCGGCGGCTCGATCGTGATCGCCAGTGCGGCCACGTCTTCGCTCCAGACATCGTCCTTGTTGGCCGCGCGCACCCGGAACACATAGGTGCCCGGATCGAGATTGGTGTAAGTGGCAAAGCGCTTGTCGGCGCCGGCATTGACCCAGCCCGCATCGAAACCGTCGAGGCGATAGGCGAAGCGGTTGCGCTCGGGCGCGGCGAAATGCAGCGCCGCGAATTCGACCGTGATCACGGCGGCGTCGGACGGCAGCGTGATGGCGCTCGCATGCTCGATCGGTCCCGGCAACAGGCCCGGAAATACCTTCTCGACCGGCTGGTTGAATACCTGCAGCCCGGTAATGGTCGGGCGCGGCGGGATACGGTTGTCGTGGATCGCGCGCGGATCGAACGCGGTCAGGCCGTTGAAACCGCCAAAATACAGCGTGCCGTCGGTCGTCCTGAGCGCCGCCGTGTCGAAGAACGCGCCCTCGCTGATGCCGTCGGCGGCCGTGTAGCTGCGCCAGCGCCCGCTGGCCGGGTCGAAGCTCGAGATGCCGCTCGACGTGCTGGTCCAGATGCGCCCGTCCGCATCTTCCAGGATGGCCGACACCGAATCGTCGACCAGGCCATCGCGCGTGGTATAGCGCGTGAAGCTCAGCGCACCATCCGGTCCGGTGGCCATGCGGTTCAGGCCCACGCCAGTGCCGATCCAGATGTCGCCGCGGCTGTCTTCGAACAGCGACTGCACTTCGTTGTGGCTGAGGCTATTCTCGTCGAACGGATCGTGGCGGAAGTGGCGGAAACGCCCGCTGGCGCGATCAAGCAATTCCAGGCCCGAGACCGTGCCGACCCAGAAGCGTCCGCGGCGGTCTTCCAGCAGCGGCCGCACGGTGTCGTCCGTCAGGCTGGTCGCCTTGGCCGGGTCATGCCGCAGACTCGTTAGTGCGCGGGTGCCGGCCGCCATCCGGTGCATGCCGCCGCGCGTGCCGATCCAGATCACATCATCGCGATCGACCAGCATCGAGCGCACCTGGTTGGCGTCGGCGTCGCCCGGCAGCATGTAACGCCGGAAGCGCCGCGTGGCCGGATCGAAGCTCGTCACGCCCGAGCGGCTGCCGATCCACAGCAGGCCAGCGCGATCGCGCACGATGGCCGCTGCCGGCACGTCGATCAGGCTGTTGGGATTGTCCTTCTCGTGCCGGTACACGTCGGCCTTGCCGGTGGCCGGATCGAACCGGTGCAGCGCGGTGGACGAACCGAGCCACAGATGGTCGCCGTCCTGCAGCAGCGCGCGGATCTTGTTGTCGGCCAGCGAATTGGCCTCGCCGGGGCGGCCGACGATGCGGGCGAAACCACCGCCGCTCAGGTCGACGCGTGAGACGCCGCCATACCAGGTGCCGGCCCAGAACGTACCGACGTTGTCGCGGTACAGCGCCGAGACGTAATTGTCGCCCAGGCTGTGGCGATCGGCGACGGCATGGCGAAACACGTCGAAGCGGTCGCCCTGCGCACGCCAGCGATACAGGCCGTCGTCATGCGTGCCCGCCCACACCGTGCCGTCGGCATCCTGGCGCAGGGTCGTGATCCATTCGTTGCCGACGCCGTCGGCAGCCCCGAAGCGGCGCAGCGCGCCCTTGCCCGGCCCACCCTGGCCGTGGCGTTCGAGCCCGCCGTAACGGCCCACCCACAGCCGCTGCTGGCTGTCGACCATCAGCGCGTGCACCGGGAGCGCACGCCCGGCCAGGTCCGACGCATGGTGCTCGATGCGCTGGCGGTCTGCGCTCAAACTGTCCAGGCCTGCCGCGCTGCCGATCCAGAGACGCCCGTCGCCGCCCAGCGCCAGCGCCTGGATCCCGTCGCCGCGCAGCGTGCGCGGGTCGTTCGGGACATGGTGCCAGACGGTGAACTTGCCGGTGTCGAGGTCGAAATACTGCAAACCGTCGGCAGTGCCGATCCACAGCCCGTCCTGGCCATCGCTGATCATCGTCTTGATCTGGCGGTTGCCGGCGCCGCGCCGCGCCGGCTCGTTGGGTGCATACAGCGTGAAGCTGCGGGTGGCCGGGTCGTAGCGATTCAGGCCGCCGTCGGTGCCGACCCACATGCGTCCATGGCGATCGAGCAGCATCGCGCGTACCCAGTTGCTGGCCAGGCTGCGCGGGTTGCCGATCTCGGTGCGGTAATTGACAAAGCGGTAACCGTCATAGCGCGACAGGCCGGACTGGGTGCCGAACCACATGAAGCCATCCGCATCCTGCAGGATCGACAGCACCGACTCCTGCGCCAGGCCGTGCTGCACCGACAGGTGCTCGAAGCGCAGCGTCGGCTCAGGTGCCGCCGCGCGCGCGAGGGGTGCGCACAGCGTGGTCAGCGCCAGCAGCACCAGGAGCAGGAACGTGCGCAGCATCGTCACGCCGCGAACAAGGCCGGCACGTCGCTGCTTTGCCAGGCGTGCAGAATCCCGCCCCGGCAGGCGTCGCGCGCATCATCTTCTGTCACGCCCGGTCTGGTTTTCTGTTTGTTCGTCACGCCAGCAGGTTAGCAAATTCTGCTTGTCTTGAGGCAAATATGGGATGGAAATGGCAAGAATTTGTCGTTGACTGTCGCTTGTGTGCCCCACTTACTCCGAATATTCGACTCTGCCTGCGTGGTCTTGTGACACGCCAAAAACCGCTTTGTCGAACCGCGCCAGACTCCAAGCTCAATTCACTTTCCGGGGGCATCATGGCACGCGATGTGTATTTGCAAATCGATGGCACCAAAGGGAAGGGGCGGTGGAAGTACAGCCAGCAGAAAATATTTGGCGGCGGGGCCGGCTCGACTGTCGGTGAATGGAATCTGGCGCAAAACAGAACTGCGTAGGTATTACTATGCCTCTCGATATTCAACGATACACGGCGCATTTACGCACCAAAGCAAAAGATACGAGTCAGAAAAGGTGCGCTCAATTTGTTCGTGAAGCACTTGCTGCCGGCGGTGCCTCCACGCACGGAATACATCCAATCCATGCAAAAGACTGGGGACCTACACTACTGCGCCTTGGCTTTCATCCTCTGAAGGTCGAAAACTCAGACGCTTTTATTCCGTTGAAAGGCGATGTCGTGGTTATTCAGCCATATCCAAAAGGGAATTTCTCCGGGCATATTGCTGCGTACGATGGACGAATCTGGATCTCCGACTTCAAACAGCGCGACTTTTGGTCAGGTCCAACTTACAGAAAGCTAAGGCCCCCACATGTCTTCTATCGCCCTTAAGCAATACATTGCTGCAGTAATGCTCGTTACCGCCTGCGGCGCTCTCTGCGCACAAGATCCACCGAGCATTCTTGAAGATCCGCTTCTCGACTTGCGATATGAGCGCGCCAAGGTTCGGTTCGAGTCGTGGCCTTCCAAATTAGTCAACGACTGTCCGGTCCTGGCCGACGATGAGTATCGTCAAGGTGTATGGTTTGTTTTCGCAAAAACCGGCGATGCCTCTGGCTGGACCTATTATCTTCTAAATGGATATGATGTTCGGAAAGAGTCTGGTTCCACTAATCTGCTTGAGTATTCGACTGGTGGCCATGGATTGATCGTGATGGTCCGGGGTCCGGAATGCCTGATCATCGATAACGATGCCAGAGAAACATTCAGGAATCCGGTTTTCAACGACGAATATCCCCAGGATATACACCGGAGGCTGGCAATCGACTTCGCCGCTCGGCTGTCCTCGGCCTTCGGCGGAAAAGAGAAGCTCCGGGCGCAAATCCTGAAGCAGCGCGTGGATCTCGACATGCTGCCCGACGAGCTTCGTCATGCATTCAGGGACTTGCGCCTGCCAAAATAGAGATCGCCAACTCGCTGGCGTGGGCGCCTTTTTCCAAGCCCGTCAGATGGTCGATCAGATCCGGAATCAACGAATAGCGAGACTGCTGCCATGTCGTCCAACACGATCAAGCCACTTGTTTGCGCCATCCTGTTCAGTACATTGAGCGGATTGCCGTGCGCCCAACCCCTGCCACGCATTCTGCAAGATCCCGTTCTTCGCCTGCGGTATGAACCCGCCACAACCCATTTCGCGCCCTTCCCGTCAACCTTACGCAAGGAGTGCCCGGCGCTGGACGAGGGCGGAAATCCACATCGCACCTTCTTCATTTTTGCCAGCGCAAGCGACGCCTCCGGCCGGGTCTACTACCTGCTCAATGGCTATCTGGTCCGGCACCACGTCGACGATACGCGCTTTCCGCGCTATAGCACCGATGAATATGCGCCGATCGTCATGATGCAACATCAAGCGTGCGTCATCATCGACCAAGAAGGCCCCGACCGACTGGCAGATGACAACTTCACCGAGGAATACTCGCGCGACATTCAGCAGCGCCTCATGATCGACTATGTGAAGCGGCTTGTTGCTGCGTATGGCGGCAAGGACAAGCTCCGGATCGAACTCCTGAATCAATACGTCGACATGGACACGCTGCCGGAATCACTTCGCTACGCATTCCGGAATCTGCATCTCACCAAATGAAAAAGCCGGCACATTCAAGCCGGCTTTCTCTCGAGCGCTACGTCAATCGCCCCTGGCAACACCTTCCCGGCGCGGATCGGCGCCGCCGAACCACATCGGCACGCCTTTTACCATCACACGCTCGATGCCGTGCAGGCCCGACGTCTGCTCGCTGACCCGGATCGCGTGGCCCCGCGCGCGCAGCACGTCGAGTGTGGCGTCGGGGAAGCGGCCCCGTTCCAGTTCGGTCGGGCCGTTGCGGCTGCCGAAGTTCGGCAGCGCGATCGCCTGCTGCACGTTCAGGTCCCAGTCGAGCGTGCCCACCAGCACCTTGGCCACATAATTGATGATGGCCGGGCCGCCCGGCGAGCCGATGGCGAGTACCAGTTTGCCGCTGGCGCGGTCGAACACGATCGTCGGCGACATGGCGCTGCGCGGCCGCTTGTTCGCTTCGACGCGGTTGGCCACCGGGCCGTCGGCGTCGCGCGCGCTGAACGAGAAGTCGGTCAACTGGTTATTCAGCATGAAGCCGTCGACCATCTGGCGCGAACCGAACGCGTCTTCGATCGTCGTCGTCATGGCCAGGCCGGCGCCATTGCCGTCGACGACCGAGACGTGCGAGGTCGACGGCGTCTCGATGGCGTTGTCGGTGCCCCACGCTACTTCCATCCCGGGCGGCGTGCCGGCCTTGGCCTCGCCCATCGAGCGCGCACCTACCAACTTGGCGCGCGCTGTCAGGTAGCCCTTGTCGATCAGGCTCGGGATGCCACGGCCCGGCAGCGGCACGAAATCGGCGTCGGCCGCGTAGCGGTTGCGGTCGGCGTAGGCCAGGCGCCCCACTTCCGAGAACACGTGCACGGCTTCTGCGCCCGGCACGCCGTCCTTCGGCGCGAGCGCCTTCATGTCGAAGGTTTCGAACATGCCCAGCATCTGCGCCACGGCGATCCCGCCCGACGATGGTGGCGGCATGCCGCACACGGTGTAGGCGCGGTAGTCGCTGCAGACCGGCGTGCGGACCTTGGGGCGGTAATCGGCAATGTCCTTGGCCGTCAGCAGCCCCGGATTGGTCGGGTGCGCAGCCACTTTCGCTGCGATGTCGCGCGCGAAGCGGCCCGTGTAGAACACGTCGGCGCCGCCGGCGGCGATCTCGCGCAGCGTGGCAGCCAGCGCCGGGTTTTTCAGCACGTGTCCGACCGGCCATGGCTTGCCGGCAGCGTCGTAAAAGTAGGCGGCGGCAACCGGGTCCTTGATCAGGAAAGTCTCGCCAGCGAGCATCTTGTGCATGCGCGGGCTGACCTTGAAGCCTTCCTCAGACAGGCGGATCGCCGGTGCGAACAGCGTCTTCCACGGCAGCTTGCCGTGCTGGCGGTGCGCCAGTTCGAGCATGCGCAGCACGCCCGGCGCGCCGACCGAACGGCCGCCGACCACACCTTCGGTGCGCGACAGCGGCGTGCCGTTTGGCCGTTCGAACAGGTGCTCGTCGGCCTTGCTCGGCGCCGTTTCGCGGCCATCGAACGCCTGGGTCTGCTTGCCGTCGTAATGGACCATGAACGCGCCACCGCCGATGCCCGACGATTGCGGCTCGACCAGCGTCAGCACCAGTTGCGTGGCAATGGCCGCGTCGATCGCGGCCCCGCCCTGGCGCAGGATCTGGTAGCCGGCCTCGACCGCCAGCGGATTGGCGGCGGTGACCATGTACTTCTTGGCCTGCCAGCCATTTTTCTCGGTGTAGCCGGTCGCCGCTTCGGGCGCGGCCTGCAGTGAATCCTGGGCCCACAGGGGCGTCGTCGTCGCGCCGGCCAATGCCAGGGCGAGCGCAAGCTTGCTGAGTGTGTTCAAACGGTTCTCCAAAATAGCAAACGGGCGCGTGACCTTAGGCCAGGCGCCCGACATCGAAGACATGCTACAGCATCTTCGAAATGCTTTCAGGACACGTCCCCGAAGAACTACTTTGGCTGCATGCGGATCGCGCCGTCCAGACGGATCGTCTCGCCGTTGAGCATCACGTTTTCGATGATGGCGCGGGCCAGGTGGGCGAACTCCGTCGGCAGACCAAGGCGCGGCGGGAACGGCACCATCTTGCCCAGCGAATCACGGACTTCCTGCGGCATGTTCATCAGCATCGGCGTCTCGAAAATGCCCGGCGCAATCGTCATCACGCGGATGCCGTTGCGCGACAGGTCGCGCGCCATCGGCAGTGTCAGGCCGGCCACGGCCGCCTTGGACGACGCGTAGGCCGCCTGCCCCATCTGGCCGTCAAAGGCGGCAACCGATGCGGTGTTGATGATGATGCCGCGCTCGCCATGCTCGGCCGGCTCGGTCTTGCCCATGGCCTCGGCGGCCAGGCGCGCCATATTGAAGGTGCCGACCAGGTTGATGTTCACGGCGCGCTGGAACACGTCCAGCGGGTGCGCGCCATCCTTGCCGACGGTCTTGACGGCCGGCGCGACGCCGGCGCAGTTGACCAGGCCGCGCAGCACGCCCAGCCCAACGGCCGCATCGACGACAGCCTGCGCGTCGGCTTCCTGGGTGACGTCGCAGCGGACAAACTGGCCTTTCAGCTCGGTAGCCAGTGCCTGGCCCGCTTCGGCCTGGACGTCGGCGATGACGACGGTCGCGCCATTCGCAGCGAGCATGCGCGCAGTGGCCGCGCCAAGACCGGACGCGCCGCCGGTGACAATGAAAACGTTATCCTGGATGTGCATGGTTGTCCCTTGTGAAAATTCTTGTACCGCTATTTTGCCCGGCTTTAACGTTTACGTAAACGTAAAGTAGGCGCATCAAGAATGTTCGGGACGACGGGCGCGATCAGTTCAGAAGCATTGGACCGTGGTGCCGCTGCGGTTGCACAGGCGACCGGCGCTGTTCACGCTCGAGCTGCCGACCGCGCCGGCGGTACTCGCCCCGGTCGCATCGGTGCAGGTTGCGCCGATGCACGGGGCAACCTGGCTGGTCGTTGGCACGACTGGCGTCGGCGCGCCCGTGGCTGGAGGGACGACCGCTGGGGCATTCGGCGACGCCAGGCGCCCTGCACTATCGATCTGCTGCTGGACCGAGCGGCGCGCGACCGGTTGAACGCCCTGCTCCTGCTGCGTCTTCGGTGCTGGCGTTGGCTGTGGACGCACGTTCTGCGGCGCCGGATGCGTGGCCGGGTCGATATCCTTCAGCCGCGACGGCTCCTGGCGGCCCGTGGCTTTTTCTTCCTGGGTTTTCGGCTGCATGTCGATCGGCGCAGCAGGCGTCGAGGTTTGCTGGCCGTCGAGGGATGGACGGTATGTCTCGCCCGTAGCAGGCTGACCCTGGGTAGCACCTGTCGTCTGGGCGCCGGCGCTGGCAGCGGCAAGGGCCAGCAGCATGGCGAGGAGGGTGTTGTTCTTGTTCATGGGAGACCTCTCAGGGTTGTAGACAGATAACTTATTATCGTCTTGCCAACCCGCACACGGCGCACGGGAAACAATTGCTCACAATTGTACGGCGCAATGACGATCACAGGCCCAAAATGCAGCGATCCCGCGCAGGCAGGGCCGGCGCGGGATCGCTGGGGTGATACTGGATGGACGACTTATTCGGCCAGCGCCGCAAACGCGTTGTCACGCACCTGCTCGACCGGGCCGACGCCCGAGATACGGCGGTATTTCGGCGCGCCTGGCAGGCCCGACTCGGCCCACTTGCCGTAGTAGCCGAGCAGCACCTTGGTCTGGTTGTGGTAGACCTCGAGGCGCTTCGAGACGGTTTCTGCCTTGTCGTCGTCGCGCTGGATCAGCGGCTCGCCCGTGATGTCATCGGTATCGTCGACTTTTGGCGGGTTGAACTTGACGTGGTACACGCGGCCCGACGCGGCGTGCGAGCGGCGGCCGGTCATGCGTTCGAGGATCATGTCGTCAGGGACATCGATCTCGAGAACGTAATCGATGTTCACGCCGCTGTCCTTCATCGCTTCGGCTTGCGCGATGGTGCGCGGGAAGCCGTCGAACAGATAGCCGTTCTGGCAGTCTGCGTCCTTCAGGCGCTCTTTGACCAGGCCGATGATGATGTCGTCCGACACGAGTTGGCCGGCATCCATCACTTTTTTGGCGGCCAGGCCCAGTTCAGTCCCTGCCTTGATCGCCGCGCGCAGCATGTCGCCGGTCGAGATTTGGGGGATGCCGAACTTTTCCTTGATGAAGTTGGCCTGGGTGCCCTTGCCGGCACCGGGTGCTCCTAACAGAATGAGACGCATGAGTTTCCTGAGATTCTAGAAAATAGAGAAAAGTAAAATGGCGAATACGGTGATCTTTTTGATATTGCGCAGACTTCGTTGAGACGGAAGTTACCACAAAAGTTGGCGTAAAAGCCAGCCGCAAGCCGTTGCAGTGAGGATATTTGATCCTGCGCAGACGGCCCGGCTATACCCTTGCGGCCTGCGTCAAGACGTGTAGTGCAGGCGTACGCGCGCCAGATCGTCGGGTGTGTCGACGCCCGCTGGCGGTGCGCTGTCGGTGATGTGCACGGCGATCGGCACACCGTGCCACAGCACGCGCAATTGCTCCAGTGCCTCGATCGACTCGAGCGGCGACACGGCCATGGCCGGATACGCCTGCAGGAACGCATTGCTGTAGGCATACAGGCCAATGTGGCGCAGCGGCGCATAGCCGGCAGGCAGCGATTCGAGCGTCTGGGCAAATGCATCGCGGTGCCAGGGGATCGTGGCGCGCGAGAAATACAGTGCGCGTCCATGCTTGTCCAGCACGACCTTGACCACGTTCGGGTTGAACACGTCGGCCGCATCGAGAATCGGATGCGCGCAGGTGGCCATCGGCACGTCGGCGCTGATGCGGGCGGCGCAGGCCGCCAGCAGGCGCGGGTCGATCAATGGTTCGTCGCCCTGCAGGTTGACGACGACGTCATCCGGCGCCAGGCCCAGCACGTGCGCCACTTCGGCGATGCGGTCGGTGCCCGACGGGTGATCGGCGCGCGTGAGCACGGCGCTGACGCCGTGCTCGGCGCAGGCGGCGGCAATGTCGGCGTGGTCGGTGGCGACGATGATCCGGGTCGCGCCCGATTCACGCGCCCGCTCGGCCACGCGCACCACCATCGGCTTGCCGCCCAGGTCGGCCAGCGGCTTGTTCGGCAGGCGGGTCGACGCCAGGCGCGCCGGGATGATGACGGTAAAGTTCATGCAGGCCGATCAGACAGGCTCGATCTTGCGCGCCTGGTCGGCCCACATGATCGGAATGCCGTCGCGGATCGGATAGGCGAGGCGGTCGGCGCGGCAGGTCAGCTCCTGCGCCTTCTTGTCGAGTTCAAGCGGACCCTTGCACAACGGGCAGACCAGGATATCAAGCAGGCGAGCGTCCACGACATTTCTCCACGATTTGTTCAGCCAGCGCAGGGTCGAGCTGCGCCGTCACAGGCACGACCCACAAGCGCGGATCGTCCTTCAGATGTTCAATTTGCCGACATTTTACTGCATCCTTCTCCGTGATCAGAATGATCTCGGCGTCCAGAGCGGCGAACGGGTCGTCCAGGAAGTCGTGATGGTCAGGCAAGGCCAGTTCGCCAGGGGCCAGGCCCGCCGCGCGCAGCATCGCGAAGAAGCGCCCCGGATTGCCGATGCCGGCTGCGGCGACGATGCGTTTGGCGCGCAGATCGGCCAGCGGCACGCGCGCCCCGCCTTGCAGCGGCTCGGCGTACTGGCCTGACAGCAGCATCCGGTACGGGGCGCCGCCAACGGCCCGGGCCAGCGCTGGCGTGATCTCGGGGGCATTGACCACGGTGAAATCACGGCGGCGCGACGGCGGCTCGCGCAGCGGCCCGGCCGGCAGCAGCCAGCCATTGCCCACGCCGCGGCCGTCGAACAGGACGATCTCGATGTCGCGCGCCAGCGCATAGTGCTGCAGGCCGTCGTCGGTGATGAGCACGTCGACGTCCGGGTGCGCCGCCAGCAGCGCCCTGCCCGCCTCGGCGCGCTCGCGGCCGATGACCACCGGGCAGCCGGTGCGCTGGGCAATCAGGAGCGGCTCGTCGCCCACGACGCGCGGATCGGACCCGGGCGTGACGGCGCGCGGCGCGCCATCCTTGCCGGCATCGCCACCATGCCCGCGCGAGATGATGCCCGGCTGCATACCGGCCGCGCGCAGGGCCTCGGCCAGCCAGATCGTCAGCGGGGTTTTGCCAGTGCCGCCAATAAAAATATTGCCGACAACGATGACGGGCACGGGCAAGCGCTTTGATGCCTTGAGGCCGGACTGAAACAGCCGGCGGCGCACGGCGGCCAGCGCCCCGAACAGCAGCGCCACCGGCAATAGCGCGACGGCAAGCGGGCCGCGCCGCAACCACGCGCGGGTCAGGGTCGATTCGAGGGAAGATGCCATGCGGGAGGATGCCGGCCCGCTTGACGCGGGCCGGTGAGGTTACTTGCCAGTGCCGGTCTGGGCAGCGAAGGTCAGCTTGTCGTAGCCGGCCACACGCGCTGCTTCGAGCACATTGATCACCATCTGGTGCATCGCGAACTGGTCGGCATTGACGATGACGACCGGGCTGGCGACTACCTGGCCGTCCGGCGTGCGCGCTGCCGTCCGCATGTCCTGCGCCAGGCCCGCCACGCTGGTGAATGCCACGGGCGTGTTATTGACCGTGTAATTGCCCTTGGCGTCGACCGTGACATTGATCTCGAACGGCTTTTGCGCCTGCTTCTCGGCCTCGGCCGTCGGCAGGGTGATCTGCAGTTCGGTGAACTTGCTGTAGGTGGTCGAGACCATCAAAAAGATCAGGACCACGAGCAGCACGTCGATGAACGGGATCAGGTTGATCTCCGGGTCCTCGCGCTTGCGGCCACGGCGAAAGTCCATCATTTGCGGGCACCGTGGACGACGTCGACAAATTTCACGGCCTGCAGTTCCATGTCGACGATATAGGTGTCGACCAGGTTGCGGAAGTGACGATAGGCGACCAGGGCCGGCATGGCGATGGCCAGGCCGAAACCGGTGTTGTACAGCGCCACCGAGATACCGTGTGCCAGTTGCGCCGGGTTATTGCCGCCGGTCGGGGCCGAGGCGCCGAAGATTTCGATCATGCCGACCACCGTGCCGAACAGGCCCATCAGCGGCGCAAGGGAGGCGATGGTGCCAAGCGTGGTCAGGAAACGTTCGAGGTTCTGGGCCACACCGCGGCCGGCTTCCTCGATCGACTCCTTCATCACGTCGCGCGGCGCATCAACGTTACGCAGCGCAGCAGCCAGCACGGTGCCCAGCGGGGAATTCTGTTCGAGCTTGTTGATGACGTCCGGCGTGGCCTTGCCCGTGTGATGCACGCGAATAACTTCATCGAGCAGGTTGCGGGGGAGGATTTTCTCGCGGCGCAGCGTGATCAGGCGTTCGACGATGAGGGCGACGGCAACGATCGACGCGAACAGCAGGAACCAGATAGGCCAGCCTGCGGCTTGAAAGATGGCGAGCAAGAGATACTCCTGAGAGGATAAAAGTCAATCCGGCAATGTAGCAAGTTGGCAGCGAAGCGGCAAGTAGAGTTCTGCACACCTTCTGTGGATAAAATTGTGCGCAAGGCGCTCGACACCGTCCAAGCACGTTGATTTAAAAGGGCTTTCTGCGCCTGCGCAAGAAAATGGCAGTCTCATGACTCGGTGCCATCATGCAATGACACCATGGCTTTTTCGACAACGCTCCTGCTGGCGCGTGTAGTTGCGAACACATTCTGTGGACAAAATTGTGCGCAAGGGCCCTGAACAATACCTAAGCTATTGATTTCAAAGGACTTCGCTTATGCGCCTGTTTTGGAGGCAGTGGCGCACCAGTTTGCCCGGTACGTGCGGCTGTGTAGTTCCACACACTTATTGTGGACAAAAGTGTGTGCAAGACCTCTTTTATGACACTAAGCTATTGATTTTAATCAGCAAACACGCAGCGCTTAAAATTTGAGCATATGGCCTGAAACACGCCTGAAACACGCCGTTTTCCCAACCATTGCCACGTTTATTCGGCCTTAGCCCCCGTTGTTCACAGAAAATTCGCCCTGTGCACACTTTATGTGGATAAGAGTGTGAGGAAGCATCAAGTTAGGAGTGTAAGTCATTGATTTCATTAGCAACCAATCGCGCTGCTTCTAAATTAAGCAGCTGGGGAGGTATTGACCGGGTGGATTCGTAAGACAACTTTCCTGCGTAAAAAGCCGCGCAGCCACAAACAAAAGGTGTGCACAGATTCTGTGGACAACTTTGTGATCAAGCCTGCTGCAATGGCCCTAAGTCATTGTTTTGTAATAAATCCACCTCCCCTGCTCAATCCGCGCGCAGCATCATGCCCTATGAATGAGTTCCCCACAGTTTGTGTGGATAAACCGCTCTCAAACGACATTACTGACCCTGCAACCTCTTGATTTCAAACCCATTTCAATAGATTGCATTGAAAAGCAGCAATAATCGGCTTCAGCGACCGGATTGCCATCGAACCCGGACACTTCGCCAGGGCGGCTATAATCGCCCTCTCCGATTTTTCGCGACAGACCATGTTCCCGACCAGCGACGCCGACTCTGCCTACACGCCCCCTGCCGTTCTGAGCGTTACCGCGCTGAACCAGCAAGTGGCGCGCCTGCTCGAGCGTACTTTTCCACTGACCTGGATCGGTGGTGAAATTTCCAATTTCACGCGCGCGGCGTCGGGCCACTGGTATTTCACGCTCAAGGACGACGCAGCCCAGGTGCGCGCCGTGATGTTCCGTGGCCGCGCGCAGTCGGCCGGCTTCATCCCGCGCGAAGGCGACAAGGTCGAAGTGCGCGCGCTCGTGACGCTGTATGGCGCGCGCGGCGACTACCAGATCAATGTCGAGGCCATCCGCCGCGCTGGCGTTGGCCAGTTGTACGAGGCATTCCTGCGCCTGAAGGAAAAGCTGGCTGCGCAAGGCATGTTCGACGCCGACCGCAAGCGGCCGCTGCCGCTGTTCCCGCGCAGCATCGGCATCGTCACCAGCCCGGGCGCTGCAGCGCTGCGCGATGTGCTGACCGCCCTGCGCCGGCGCGCGCCCCACGTACGTGTGGTGCTCTACCCCACCCCGGTCCAGGGCCAGTTTGCTGCGGACAAGATTGCCGAAGCGATCATGACGGCGTCGCGCCGCGGCGAAGTCGATGTGCTGCTGGTGTGCCGCGGCGGCGGCTCGATCGAGGACCTGTGGAGTTTTAACGAAGAATGCGTGGCGCGCGCGATCGATGCGTGCGCCATTCCCGTGGTGTCGGGCGTGGGCCACGAAACCGACGTCACCATTGCCGACTTCGCGGCCGACGTGCGCGCCGCGACGCCGACCGCGGCCGCCGAACTGGCCACCACACCCCGCGCCGACTGGCTCGCGTCGCTGCACGGCGACGCGCTCGACCTGCAGCGCGCAATGGACCGCCGCCTGTCGGACGCCAGCCAGGGGCTGGATAACCTGAGCCGCCGCCTGTTGAGCCCCTCAGCGCAGATCGGCCACCAGCGCCTGAAACTGCTGGCACTGGCCACGGCCATGACGCATGCGGTCAAGCTGCCCATCAACCGCCAGGGACTGGTGCTGGCGCAATTGCAGCAGCGGTGGAGCCGGCACCGGCCCGACATGCGCGCGCTGCGGGCGCATCTGGCGTCGGACGGCCGCCATCTGCACAGCAGCCTGCGCAACAACCTCAAGGGTCGCCGCGATGCGTTGATGGGCCTTGCAGCGCAACTGGAACTGCTCAACCCGCAACGCACGCTCGAGCGCGGCTACGCCATCGTGCGCGACGGCAAAGGCCAGATCGTGCGCGACCCGGCGCAGATCCACGCGCGCGACACGCTGCGCATCCGCCTGGCCGATGGCAGCGCCGAGGTCGGCGTGGCACAGGTGCAGAGCGTGCTGGACTGACGAATCCTGTCCAAAGGAAAGAGAATGCAAGGGTGCAACATTGCTGCATCCGGTTTAGAATAGCGCCGCTATCAGAACTGCAATCTTTCCAACCCAACAAGGATTTATCATGGAACACACCCTGCCAGCACTGCCGTATGCCAAGGACGCCCTGCAACCGCACATCTCGGCCGAGACCCTGGAATACCATCACGGCAAGCATCACCAGACCTACGTGACCAACTTGAACAACCTGATCAAGGGCACCGAGTTCGAAGAGATGCCGCTGGAAGAGATCGTCAAGAAGTCGTCGGGCGGCGTGTTCAACAATTCGGCGCAGGTCTGGAACCACACCTTCTTCTGGCACTGCATGACCCCGAACGGCGCCGCACCGAGCGGCAAGGCGCTGGACGCGATCAATGCCAAATGGGGTTCGGTCGAGAAGTTCAAGGAAGAGTTCAACAAATCGGCACTGGGCAACTTCGGTTCGGGCTGGACCTGGCTGGTGCAAAAGGCCGACGGCAGCGTCGACATCGTCAACACGTCGAACGCCGCCACGCCACTGACCACGACCGACAAGCCGCTGCTGACGGCCGACGTCTGGGAACACGCTTACTACATCGACTACCGCAACGCGCGCGCAAAGTTCCTGGAAGCGTTCTGGAACGTGGCCAACTGGGACTTCGTCAACCAGAACATGGCTTGAAGTAAATGCGTCACTGAACGTCACGCGCTGTCCGGCGTGACGCTCTGCAACGGCCCGCGCGAGCGGGCCGTTTGCATGCTGGCGCTCAGTCTCCCCCGCCGCCGCCGCCGCCGCAACTGCCGCCGCCACAACTGCTGGCGCCGTCGCTACCATCGCTTCCGCCGCCGTGGCAATTGAGGTCGGCGTCACAGTCGCGCATCCCGTTGTCGTTGCCACCATCACCGACGTAATACGTGCCCGCCCCGCTGTCCGGCGCCCGTTTTTCTCGCAGGGCTGCGGCATAGTCGGTCTGGCTGATCAGGTTTGCCAGCAGCAACGCCCGCAGTGTCAGCTGGGGATGTGGCCGTGCGCCCCCTGCCATCCTGCCGTTCGCATCCAGACGGCTATACACGATGTCATCGTCTTGCACCGCATAGCCATGACCATATGGCATACGCAGCGTGGCGTCGAGTCGGAACAACGCGGGCAAGCCGCGTACCCGCGAGCGCGCGTCTTCGTGCTCACGGCAGCCAACGAGCACGCGCGGCAGTGCAAGCGCATCGAGCATGGCGTGTGGAAGATGGTCGATCGGCTTGCCGAAGTGGCGGTGGCAGAAATGATCCAGATTCACGGCATCCCACGCCATCCAGGCATGCCAGACCGAGTCGGCTGCCAGCGATGGCAACGCGCACGGCTCGCGCCGGTCAGCCGCAACCTCGAAAAAGCGCATCAGTCCGGTCGCTGCACGCATGAAAAAGAGCTCGCTGTCTGGCATGCCGGGAAATTCCTTCCCGCTATTGCGCTGCCAAAACGGGAACAAACCAGGCGCGAGGTCCTCCAACTGCGAACGATAGCCGGATTGCCGGATGTGCCGCAGCACGCGTACTTTGACGACCAGGTTCATGGCGTTTTCCAGGGGTGTCAGGACGAGGTTGGATGACCGGGATCTTCGACGACGGATCGGTATTCGTCAAGTCGGACCGGGCGCCTGCTACGCCGCACCTGGTTGTCGTCAAACTGTAATGACTTGTCTCGCTTTTTGCAGGATCTGCCATTCCGGCACGCTGGCCGCTACAATGGCCGACCGAGGAGAAACTGAATGCACCGTGTAATGTTGGTGGAAGACGATGCGCGCCTGGCCGAGCTCGTTTCCGAATACCTGTCCAGTTACGAGTTCGCGGTTGACCTCGTCACCCGCGGCGACACCGCGCTCGAGCGCTTCAAGGAACTCTCGCCCGACGTCGTGATCCTCGACCTGATGCTGCCGGGCCTGGATGGCATGGTGGTATGCCGCCAGATCCGGGAACATTCGGACGTCCCCATCCTGATCCTGACGGCGCGTGAAGACTCGTACGACGAAGTCTCTGGCCTGGAGCAAGGCGCCGACGATTTCGTGAACAAGCCGGTCCAGCCGCGCGTGCTGCTGGCGCGCCTGCGCGCGCTGATGCGGCGTACGCAGGCCAAGTCGGGCGTCGATGCGCGCATCCTGCAATTTGGCGCGCTGCGCATCGTCACGAGTGATCGCAGCGTGGTCTGGCGCGGCCAGCCGTGCATCCTGTCGAATACCGAATACAAACTGCTGCTGGTGCTGGCCGAGGCGGCCGGCCGCGTGCTTTCGCGCGACGCCCTGCTCAAGAAGATGCGCGGGATCGAATTCGATGGACTTGACCGCAGTATCGACAACTGCATTTCCAAACTGCGCCGCAAGTTTGACGATGCCGATTCGGAAAAGATCAAGACGGTGTGGGGCGAAGGCTACCTGTTTTCGCCATCGGCCTGGAACTGACTGCGCTCCCACAAAAAACCTGCCGCAGCAGGTTTTTTTACGTCTGGCGGTTCACAGCCGGGGTCAGGTTCACAGCCGGGGTCAGGTCTGACATTCGGACACGGCCTCAGCCTTAGCCACTTCCAATCGTGTCTTGACCAGTATTAGCATGACCCGGTGCCAGCAAGTTCTGCTTTCCCGATTGTCGAGCTCGTGTCCGAATGTCAGACCTGACCCTCGCTTTTTGCTTACTCAAACATCGGCACGATGGCCAGCGGCGCGTGGTAGGTCACGACCTGGGCCGCGTCTGCCGGCGCGAAACGATAGGTGACGACCGGGAAATCGTCATCGACGTCGCCCGCGAACGCCGGCGCGCGCGTGACTGGCAGGGCGGTCTCGGCGCTACCGGCACGCACCCGGGCGCCGGCATCCACACTCGTCTTTGGGAATACGAGCCGCACGCCCACGCACGCCTGGCTGCGCGCCGAGGCATCGGCGTGGCGGGCAAAGCCCAGCGCCTGTTCGCAGGCAGCGCGCAGCTCGGTCGCGTCGTACGAGCCGTCGGCGCGCAGCGCCAGCGAGATGCGCGGGCGCACCGTGAAGCCGCCCAGCGGCCGGTTGGGGGCCAGTACGGCGTTCTCGTCGTAGGCGGCCTTGAGCAGTGGAAGCGGCGTGCGGCCCAGTGGATCGAGCGCCAGGCTGGTTTGCAGCGTGCGGCCCTTGATCAGCAGGCTTGCGCCGTCGTCCAGTATCCCCTTGGCATGCGGGCGCACCTGCAGCTGATGCTGCAGCAGATTCTTGGGCCCGCCATATTTGTCGAATACCACCATCGCCCGGTAGGCATCGCGATAGCTCACCCATTCGCCGGCACGCGCCTGCGCGACAGCAACGCCTGCCGTCAGCAGCAGGGTCACGCAGGCGGAGAGGTGTACGCGTTGCATCATCAGAAGCGGTAAGCGAAGGCGGTCGAAACCGTCACATTGGTGGGCCGCTCGACGAGCGGGCTATGGCGAATGTTGCCGATCAGGCGCGTTGCTTGCACATTGGTGGTGAGCATCCACGACGGACCGAGCGCCCAGTTCCAGCGCGCCCCAACGTGCACGTCTTTCAGGCCGCCTCCGGGACGAAATACGGGATTGCCGCTGCTCCAGGCCTCGTTCTCGCTCACGCCGAAGTAACTCTGGTTGTAGTCGCGGTTCACCAGCGTGAGCCCGGCATTGAATGAAACCATGTGCTGTGGCGCAATTGCCACGGCAAGGCGCTGCACGCCCAGCGCCATGCGTGCACCGTCGCGCTCGTTACCGGAGCCGATCAGCACACTGCTGGTAAGACGCCATGCCGGATTCAGGTAGTAGTTCAGGAAAACGCCGCCTTCGACCCTTGTTGCCACATGCGGCATGCCCGCCAGGGGCGTATCGCTCCGGATGCGTGCAACAAGCGGCAGCATGGCCGCGACACCGACACCATCGACAATGCCTCCCGTGCCGGACTCGTCACGGCGAGGATGGAGCGATACCAAGGGTCCGAATTCGAGCGTGGGATCGAGCGACAAATGCATTCCGGCGCTCATGCCGGAAATGAATATTCCATTGCTCCATTGCACCTGCAGCACCGGCAGGACCGATGTCTTCGAGTTTGCGGCACCCTCGTAGCGCGCCCGTGACACCACGCCCAGCCCCGCATACATATCGTGGCTGCCGTCGGGCATCGGGTTGGTGGCCGGCGTCTGCGCGCTCGCAACACCACTTGCTGCAGCGAGGGCCAGGGCGAAGAACTGTTTCATCGTGATGGCGTTCCGGGAGTTCGTGTGCTGATATTTTACGTCGAGCAAGCTTCGCTCTCCCAATCACATGATGGCAACGCAGACGCTTTCGCCCTGGCACAAATAAAAAAACCCACTGACACTTGCGCATCAGTGGGCAAACGGAAACCCTGATGATGCGACTGATGGTAAGCGTTACGCCGCCGTGAATCACCCTCCAGGTGTCCACCAATTGTCGTCAATTTGTAAGGCGGCGCCCCTGCACCGGCATGGGTGCTGACTGTTGCACCCTTGCCGCTGTACAATCTCCGGCTCAGGAGAAACCATGCTTTTGGCCGCGCTTCATCACCGACAGTCACCCGGGATGCCCCCGTGAACCGGCTATTTTTCCGCTTCTTCGTGGTCGTCATGCTGGCGATCACGGTCGCGACATTCCTCATCTACTTTGCCTTTGCGCGCCTGTTCGGCGATCCGCTGGAAGATATTGCACGGCGCCAGGCAGCGGGCCAGATTTTCCTGATTGAACATTATGTGGACGAAGCGCCCGGCGACGAGTGGCTCACGCGCCTGAACAATGTGCGCGAAGTCTCGCCGGTGCGCTACGACCTGCTGCCGCTGGCCGCCGCGCGCGCCCGGTTCGATGGCGCCCGGCGTGCGGCGCTCGATCGCGGCGCGATTGTCCTGGACATCGGCGA
>Ga0308158_10001563_pt1 | contig 24126 bp, 18 predicted proteins | sample PhyBR2_FD_201038 | JGI IMG/M metagenome (GOLD analysis project Ga0308158, IMG submission 201038) | Phyllosphere microbial communities from UC Gill Tract Community Farm, Albany, California, United States - DLSLB.R2 | ecosystem: Host-associated > Plants > Phyllosphere > Unclassified | place: USA...
GCTGATCGGTGGCTACACCGTCGCGCGCGAACTGGTGCTCAAGGCCATCGAGAACGGCAAGCACGTGGTCACCGCCAACAAGGCGCTGATTGCCGTGCACGGCAACGAGATCTTCGCCAAGGCGCGGGAGAAGGGCGTGATCGTCGCGTTCGAAGCCGCCGTTGCCGGTGGCATCCCGGTGATCAAGGCGATCCGTGAAGGCCTGTCGGCCAACCGTATCAACTGGGTCGCGGGCATCATCAACGGCACGGGCAATTTCATCCTCACGGAAATGCGCGAGAAGGGCCGTACCTTCGAAGACGTCCTGGCCGAAGCGCAGACACTGGGCTATGCCGAAGCCGATCCGACCTTCGACGTGGAAGGCATCGATGCGGCGCACAAACTGACGATTCTGGCGTCCATCGCCTTCGGCATCCCGTTGCAGTTCGACAAGGCCTACACCGAAGGCATCACCCGCCTGACCACGGCCGACGTCAACTATGCAGAAGCCCTGGGCTACCGTATCAAGCACCTGGGCGTGGCGCGCAGCACCGAGCGCGGCATCGAGCTGCGGGTCCACCCGACGTTGATCCCGGCCGACCGCCTGATCGCCAACGTCAACGGCGTGATGAATGCGGTGATGGTCAACGGCGATGCGGCCGGTTCCACCCTGTTCTACGGTGCCGGTGCTGGCATGGAGCCCACCGCCTCGAGCGTGGTCGCCGACCTGGTCGACGTGGTTCGCGCCATGACCTCGGACCCGGAGAACCGTGTGCCGCACCTGGCCTTTCAGCCAGACTCGCTGTCTGCCCACCCGATCCTGCCGATCGAAGCGTGCGAAAGTGCCTATTACCTGCGCATCCAGGCCAAGGATCATCCGGGCGTGCTGGCACAGGTAGCAAGCATCCTGTCCGAGCGCGGTATCAACATCGAGTCGATCATGCAGAAAGAGGTCGAGGAGCACGACGGCCTGGTGCCGATGATCCTGCTGACCCACCGTGTCGTCGAACGGCACATCAATGATGCCATCAAGGCGCTGGAAGCCTTGCAGGGCGTGGTCGGGCCGGTTGTGCGCATCCGTGTCGAGCATTTGAACTAAGCGGCAGCTGCCAGAGGAATTCGCAATGCGTTATATCAGTACGCGCGGTCAGGCCCCGGCCCTGAACTTCGAAGAGGTCCTGCTCGCTGGCCTGGCCAGCGACGGTGGCCTGTATGTGCCAGAAAATCTGCCGCGTTTCACCCAGGAAGAAATCGCTTCCTGGGCAGGCCTGCCTTACCACGAGCTGGCGTTCCGGGTAATGCGCCCGTTCGTCACCGGCAGCATCCCGGACGCCGACTTCAAGAAGATTCTCGAGGACACCTACGCAGTCTTCGCCCACGCTTCGATCGCCCCTTTGCGCCAATTGGGTGGCAATGAGTGGGTGATGGAGCTGTTCCACGGACCGACCCTGGCGTTCAAGGACTTTGCCTTGCAGTTGCTGGGCCGTCTGCTCGACTATGTCCTGGCCAAGCGTGGCCAGCGCGTGGTCATCATCGGCGCCACCAGTGGCGACACTGGGTCGGCGGCGATCGAAGGCTGCAAGCACTGCGAGAACGTCGACATCTTCATCCTGCATCCGCACGAGCGCGTCTCGGCGGTGCAGCGTCGGCAGATGACCACGATCGCCGGCGACAACGTGCACAACATCGCCATCGAAGGCAACTTCGACGACTGCCAGGAAATGGTCAAGAACAGTTTCGCCGACCAGAGCTTCCTCAAGGGCACGCCGCTGGTGGCGGTGAACTCGATCAACTGGGCGCGAATCATGGCCCAGATCGTCTACTACTTCCATGCTGCGCTGCAGTTGGGCGGGCCAGCGCGTTCGGTCGCCTTCTCGGTGCCAACCGGCAACTTCGGCGATATCTTCGCCGGTTACCTGGCACGCAACATGGGCCTGCCGATCAACCAGTTGGTGGTGGCCACCAACCGCAACGACATCCTGCACCGCTTCATGAGCGGCAACCAGTACGTCAAGGAAACCCTGCACGCGACGTTGTCGCCGTCGATGGACATCATGGTATCGTCTAACTTCGAGCGCCTGCTGTTCGACCTGCATGGCCGCAACGGTGCGGCCATCGCCGGCCTGATGGACAACTTCCGCCAAGGCGGCGGTTTCAGCGTCGAGCAGGAGCGCTGGACCGAGGCCCGCAAGCTGTTCGACTCGCTGGCGGTCAGCGACGAGCAGACCTGCGAGACCATCGCCCAGGTGTTCGCCGATTGCGGCGAAGTCCTCGACCCGCATACGGCCATCGGCGTGCGCGCGGCCCGCGAGTGCCGTCGAAGCCTGGACACGCCCATGGTCGTGCTGGGTACCGCGCATCCGGTCAAGTTCCCCGAAGCGGTGCAGAAGGCCGGTGTGGGCAAGGCGCTGGAGTTGCCCCCGCACCTGGTCGATCTGTTCGAGCGCGAAGAGAAATGCACCGTGCTGCCCAACGATCTTTCGGCCGTACAAGCCTTCGTCAGCCAGCACGGTAACCGTGGCAAGCCGCTGTGACGGCAGGCGGCATCGCGGCTGACGCGATCTGAAACACATAAAGCCCGCGCGATGCGGGCTTTATGCTTTTTACAGTGCCAAGCTTATGCAACTTTTTCCCAGGCCCTTTTGGCCCGCAGGCAAGGATGCACGGCATGAAACCCATACGGACCTCGTTTTTCACGCTCGCGGGGGTAACGGCGTGGATGGCGGGGCCTTTCATGGGAGTGTTCATGGGGCTCACAGTGGGCGTTTCCAGCGTATTGCCCGGTTCGGCAATGGCTACCCAGAGCCTGCCCTTCGCGCTTGTCGCACCTTTCGCTCAGCTTTCCCCTCTGCCGCTCTCGAGCAGCGAACGGCAATGGCTGAAGCGCCACGGCACGCTCAGGGTCGGTGTCTCGCTGGCCGATCACGAACCCATCGACATCACCAGCGATCGCAACCGCTATCAAGGCGTGAGCGCCGACTACTTGAGCCTGATCGGCAGCCGCCTGGGGGTCGAGCTTCGCGTGTTGGGCTTCGCCCAGCGCAGCGAGGCGGTGCAGGCGCTCAAGGATGGCGAAATCGACCTGCTGACCAGTGCCAATGCGTTCGAGCAGGCCATCGACGGCCTGGCGTTTTCCAAGGAATACATGCCCGACCGCGGCGTCATCGTGCGCCGCGCGGGCGGCCGGCAGGAAGGCGGCCTGGCCGGTGAGAAGGTCGCTCTGGTAGAAGGCTATGCGGACGATGCCACGGTGCAGCGGGTCTATCCCGAAAGCCGCATCGTCATGGCACCCAGCCTTAGCAGTGGCCTGCAGGCGCTGCATCAGGGGGATGTCGATGCCATGATCAGCAACGAGGTGATCGTGCGTGCCTACAACGCCCTGCGTCCCTACCTGGCGCTGGACATCGTCGGCCCGAGCGGGCTGCCACCGGTGGGCTACACCATCGCCAGCCGCCAGGCCGATCCGGTGCTGGGACAGATGGTCGAACGGGCGCTGGCCAGCATCGACGAGAGCTTGCGTCGCGAGATCCTCACCCGCTGGACCACTGGCCTTGGGTCGGAAATTGGCCACCATCGGGTCCCGCTGGAGCCCGCCGAGCAAGCCTGGATCGCCCGACATCGCCAGGTGCGTGTGGTCGCGACGCAATATCCGCCCTATCTGTACCGTGACCGGCAAGGCAACTGGGTAGGGCTGAACAGCGAAGTGCTGGCAACACTGTCACACATGACCGGATTGCAGTTCGTCTACCTGCCTTCCAATTCCATGGCCCAGAGCCTGGACATGCTCAAGCATGGCCAGGCCGACATGAACACCACGCTTTCGGAAACGCCGGAGCGCAAGGCGTTCCTGAGTTTCAGCCATTCCTTCGGTGGCCAGGGCTGGGTCTTCATCGTTCGTGCCGAGGATCTGCCCATCGGGCATCTGGACGAACTGGCCGGCAAGGTCCTGGCCATTCCAGCCGAGCACGCATTGGAAAGCGCGATCCGCAGCCAGTACCCGCACATCAAGCTGCGCCTGGTCAGCACCTACGACAAGGCCCGCGAACTGGTGGCCAGCGGTGAGGCGGATGCGACCATCGACAGTGAAGTGGGTGCCTATCGCGCGGTAGGCCGTTATCCGCCCGGCGTGCTCAAAGTGGGCCGCAACGTCGACGGCGAATGGTCACCCGACCGCTTCGCCATTCGTGCCTCCGAACCCGAACTCACAGCCATCATCAACAAAGCCCTGGAGGCGTACCCGGTAGCGGAGCTGCGCGCAGCGCGGCTGAAGTGGCTGGGTGCGGTGGTGCCGCCGGAGCCCATGTGGCAACGCATTGCCACCTGGGTCTATTGGCTGCTGGCAGCAGCCCTTGTGCTGGGCGCCGTGTCACTGTTGTGGAGTGGCCGACTCAAGGTGCAGATCCGTCAACGGCTCAAGGCCGAGCAGGCGCTCAACGACCAGTTGGCGTTCCAGCACGCCTTGCTCGATGGCATTCCCAGTCCCATCTACGTTCGCGACCTGCAGGCGCGGCTGTTGTCCTGCAACAAGAGTTACGAGCAGAGCTTTGCCACGTCCCTGCAGGACATCCAGGGGCGCACGTTGCAGGAACTCGCCGTGGTCAATGCGGACGAGGCCGAGCAGATGCATCGCGACTATCTCAAGCTGCTGGACGATCAGCAGCCGGTCTCGGCCGACCGGCAGATCCAGATGCATGGCCGCAAGGTCCACGCCTGGCAATGGATCGTGCCGTTCTACAATGCCGAGGGGCAGTTGCAAGGACTGCTGGGCGGTTGGATCGATATCTCCGAGCGCAAGCGCCTGGAAGATCAACTGGTCGAAGCCCGGCACATTGCCGAACAGGCCAACCAGGCCAAGAGCGTTTTTCTGGCGACCATGAGCCATGAGATTCGCACGCCCATGGCGGCAATCATCGGCCTGCTCGAACTGGAGCGTGAACGGCGCAAGCGTGACGACCAACCGGTTTCCGACGCCCTTGAAGTGGCCTGGCAGTCGGCGCAGGAACTCATCGCTTTGATCGGCGACAGCCTGGACCTGGCGAAGATCGAGTCGGGCAGCATGCAGCTGGCCGAACAGGTGACCGAGGTGAAGCCGTTCTTCGAAGGCATGCTTCGCCTGTTCTCGGCCCAGGCGCAGCGCAAGGGCGTCGCGCTGAACCTCGACATCGCGCCCGCCGTGGCCAGCGCATTGTGGTTCGACCCGTTGCGGTTGCGGCAGGTGGTTCACAATCTGCTTGGCAATGCGCTGAAGTTCACCCGCCGCGGCAGCGTGAGCCTGGCGGTCGACGCGCAGCCGCTCGACCCAGGCCAGTGGCGGCTGAGCGTTGTCGTCAGTGACACCGGTGCGGGCATGACCTCCACTCAACGGGCCAGGCTGTTCAAGCCGTTCGTCCAGGGTGGCGTGGACCTGCAGCAGGAATCCGTCGGAACCGGCCTGGGGTTGACCATCTGCAAGCAGATGGTCCAGTTGATGGGCGGCACGATCGACCTGCAAAGCACTGAAGGCGTCGGTACGCGGGTCGAAGTGCAGATCGATGTTCGGCACGCGCTTGGGCACGAGGCCGCTGAGCCGATCGTGCAGGCAAGGCCCGCCAGTGCCGGGCTGGACATACTGGTGGTGGACGATCTGTCGGCCAATCGGATGGTGCTGACCCAGCAGTTGCAGTTCCTCGGGCATCGGGTACAGGACGCCAGCGACGGCGTGGCGGCACTGGCTGCGTGGCAGGCCAGGCATTTCGACCTGGTGCTCACCGACTGCAACATGCCGGGCATGAACGGCCATGTCTTGTGCCGAGCCATTCGCCAGGACGAAGCGGAATCCGATGCGCCTCCGGTCAGGATTATCGGCTGCACCGCCAATGCGATGCAGGACGAGCGCCTGCGCTGTATCGAGGCGGGTATGGATGAACTGCTGGTCAAACCGATAGCGCTGGACAAGCTGGCGCAGATCATTGCCGACATCTCGGCCCAGGCGCGTGGGGCAAGATCATCAGGTCGGCGGCCGAAATAGCCTGCTACTCGGAAAATTCCCCGGAAATTTAGGACTTGTCCTATCCCAGGCGTCCCGTTAGCCCTTTAAAGTGCCGGTCAATGCGCAGCCCGATGCGCTCACTCGAGGGTTTCATTCATGCGTTCGCTCAAAGTCCTGGTACTGGAAGACATTCCGTACCAGTTGATCGTCATGCATCAGGTGCTCAATGCGTGTGGCGTATTCGATGTCCTGACCGCCCAGAGCTTCAATGCGGCGTGCCTCTCGCTGGAAAAGCGCCAGGGCGTCGACATCGTCATTTGCGACATGACCGTGGCCGGCCTGGACATGGGTGAGCTGGTCGGGCACCTGGCGGCGACCGGGTTGGCACGGGCGCTGGTCATCTACAGCAACGGGTCGCGGCCGGTCGAACCGTTGACGGCACTGGCCCGGCAGCATCGCTTGCCCCTGCTGGGCGTGCTGCATACGCCGGTATCGGCCGCTGCGGTCCATGGGTTGTTGCAGGACTATCAGCACAGAAAGAACGTACAGGCCTTGCTTCCTTTGCCTGAGGTGCATGAGATCAGTTATTTCGAAGGCACCTGGCCAGTGGCTTTGCGCCCCTAACGGCTGCAGCCGACGTTTTCAGGCCCACTGCGCCATGTTCATTTCAGCCCGTGGGCCTGCAGGTAGATGTACAGCGCGGCATCGTTGCCGATGCCCAGCTTGCGCATGGCGCTGACCTTCTGCGCGCTGATCGTCTGCTTGCTGCGGTTGAGCTGGGCCGCGATGTCGTTGACCGAGAGGCCTTGAGCAAGCAGTCGGGTTATTTCAAGCTCGCGCGGCGACAGGTCGGCATGACCGGTGGTCTGCCTGGCATGGGGATCACCCGGCAGCGCCAGAATGCTCTTCACCGATTGCGCCACGAAGGGTTTGTTGCGCTTGAGGCTGGCGATTGCGGTCGGCAGTTCGTTGACCAGGCTGGCCTTGCCCAACAGGCCCGCCACCCCCAGGTTCAGAATCGAGCGCAGCAGGCCGGGGTTGGTCAGCATGGTCACTACCAGCACGGGCAGCTTTGGCCAATGCCGACGCACATAAGCGATCAGCCGCAGGCCATCACCCTGTTCCCTGGAAGGCATCATGAAATCGGTGATCAACAAGCCGCATTCGGTTTCGCCGAGGCAGCGCGTCAGTTCCTGCGGCGAGGAGGCTTCGGCCACCACTCGCAAGCCAGGGTCTCGTTCCAGTACGGCGCGTAGACCAATGCGAAAGATCGGGTGGTCATCGGCCAGCACGATCCGCAGGGGGGCGATCAGTGGGTCGGTCAAGGCGGGCTCCGGTGACGGGCGAATCAGGCGATGAATTCTGGCACAGCTGTGGTCTGTTCCTGATCTGTTTTGTAGTCCATTTCTGGCCATGTAGCCACTAAACCGCACAATCAGAAAAGTCCCACATTCGTGATGTCATATTTCGCAGGCACCTTCGGAAATAGTCTGACATGGCTTGCCCAGAACTTTTGTCGTAGGGGAGGGGTCAGTGTCATGCACCTTAAGAATTCGAACAGAAGAGTGGTGATGCGATGAAGAATATCAGCCTGTTGCTCAACGAAGCCCTGACACCGTATCGCGTGACTCTTGAAGGCCAGGATAGCCTTGGCAATTGCCAGGTAGTGGTCATGAACGCTGCCGGAAGTGTGGTGACCAAGCGTTCGGTCAACCGCAATCAATTCGAAGATTTGCGCTCCTTTACCGATGTGGTCGATGGCCTGCATCGTGATCTGCTGGTTGCCGAGGGGCGATTGGAACCGTCGATGATCGCTGCGTTGCGCAACGTTTCGCAAAGAGCCGGATTCAGCCACGCATTGGTTTGAGTTTCACTTCCATAAGCCTGACTGTGCAGTGACCCGTCGTGAGCCTCCTGTTCTTGAAAGACTCACTGCGGTGTAACCGGCTTGCATCTCACTGAAGGCTGTTCAGTGTCTCGTCGCGACGAGCATTGAACAACGCCTTGGTCTCACGCAAATACTCCAGACGTTGATGGGGCGCCAGCCATTGCGCATAAAACTGTGCCAGTCGAGTTTTTCTGACGTCCAAAAGCACCGGGTTCAGTGCTTGCAGTACGCGACGGCTCGCGGGGCTGTCCGAGCAGCCCACGTGGACGAGTTGTGAGCGTGATGCGCTCTTGATCGGTATCTGCACCAGCTCTTGCGGGTCCAGGCCTTCCTGACGTGCCTGGTAGCGAGCTTCCTGCCAGTAGCCAAGCACGGCCTGAATCCGCCCCAGCCTTTCCATGCGCAGCAGGCTGCCCATGGCATCGTTGCCGTGATGGGCGAGCACCTGGCTACCGTCGGCTTCGTCGAGGATTCGGTCGACGGCGCTGCCGTAGCTGCGCTCGGCGATGACGCCCAAGGTCATGGTCTTGCTGTGCAGCAGGGCGCCCAGATCGACCTTGCCGTCTTGCATGAAATCGGCAATCAGCGGTAGGTCGTCGCGCTGCATGATCAGTGCATTGCTGAGCACGTTCATGCTCGGCACGGAATACAGAATGGTTTGTGCCCGCCGTGCGGTCCAGAGCAAGGCCGGGTCGCAGCTGAGCCCGGACTCGCCGAGCATCTGCGAGGCGCGCGCGCGATTGACCCTGAGCACACTGTGATCGTAGTCGGGCAGGGCCGCGCGTAACAGCGGCAAGGCTTGGTCGACGGCGCCCTGGTTGCGGTCGGGACCACTGGCAATGGTCAGCGGCGCCAGATCGCGCAGCAGCCATGTGATGGTTTCCCGGCCATGGGCGTGGGGCGAGGTCAGCAGGCAGGAGCACAGCACCAGGGATAAAAGAAAGCTGCCGGCCGGCAGCATTCTGGAACACAAGTCCATGGCATTCCTTGCACAGGGGGTAGGGTGGAAGTGTCCGTTTTTGAAACACTGCGCCATCTTTACCATACCCCGGGCCATGATCAAAACGCGCCACGCGTCGCATCGCCGCGTGGTGGTCGTTGATCGAGGCCGCATCGGGTAGACTACCGGCCTTTTCCCGTTCCCAAGAAGCCTGCCCAATGGCCCAGCCGTCGACCACCTACAAATTCGAACTGAACCTCACCGATCTTGATCGCAGCGTTTACCAAACCGTCAAGCAGACCATCGCGCGGCACCCTTCCGAAACCGAAGAACGGATGGCTGTGCGCTTGCTGGCCTACGCCTTGTGGTACAACGAGCAGCTGTCTTTCGGCCGTGGTCTGTCGGATGTCGATGAAGCTGCGCTGTGGGAAAAGAGCCTGGACGGCCGGATCCTGCACTGGATCGAAGTTGGCCTGCCCGATGCCGATCGTCTTACCTGGTGTTCACGGCGCACCGAGCGTACCAGTTTGCTGGCCTATGGCAGCCTGCGCGTGTGGCAGACCAAGGTGGTCGACGCGGTCAAGAACCTGAAGAACGTCAACATCGCCGCCGTGCCTCAGGAAGTGCTCGAGACCTTGGCCAAGGACATGCCGCGGGTCATCAAGTGGGACGTCATGATCAGCGAAGGCACGGTCTTCGTCACCGACGACCGTGGTCAGCACGAAGTCCAGCTCGAGTGGTTGTTGGGCGAGCGCTAGGCCGCCCGGGTTTCATCTTTCCTTTTTGTCTTGCAGTGAGAACCGCCCCAGGCCCCATGCGCATCGAACCCCGTCAGTTGCCCCAGACCCTGCCTTTTCTCGGTGATATGCCGCCCTTGCTCAACCGCCTGTATGCCGCACGTGGCGTATCGAGCGCCCAGGAGCTGGACAAGAGCCTGGCGCGGCTGATTCCCTTCCAGCGGCTCAAGGGCATCGAGGCCGCGGTCGAGCTGCTGGTGACGGCCATCGACCAGCGCCAGCGCATCCTCATCGTCGGCGACTTCGATGCCGACGGCGCGACGGCCAGCGCGGTGGGGGTGCTGGGTCTGCGCCTGTTGGGCGCTGCGCATGTCGATTACCTGGTGCCCAATCGTTTCGAGTACGGCTACGGCCTGACCCCCGAGATCGTCGAAGTGGCCTTGCAGCGTGAGCCGCAGTTGCTGGTGACGGTCGACAACGGCATTTCCAGCGTCGAGGGCGTGGCTGCGGCCAAGGCCGCCGGGCTGCAGGTGCTGGTGACCGATCACCACTTGCCGGGGCATGAGTTGCCGGCCGCGGATGCCATCGTCAACCCCAACCAGCCGGGCTGCGAGTTCCCGAGCAAGAACCTGGCCGGGGTCGGGGTGATTTTCTATGTGCTGATGGCGCTGCGGGCGCGATTGCGCGAACTGGGCCGCTATGCTCAGGTGGCGCAGCCGAACATCGGCGAACTGCTCGACCTGGTGGCTCTGGGCAGCGTGGCGGACGTCGTGCCGCTGGACGCCAACAATCGCATCCTGGTGCACCAGGGGCTGGAACGAATTCGTGCAGGTCGCGCGCGGCCAGGGATCACGGCGATCCTGGAAGTGGCACGCCGCGAGCATGCGCGCATCACGTCGACCGACCTGGGGTTCATTCTCGGGCCGCGCCTCAATGCCGCCGGGCGTCTGGACGACATGAGCCTGGGCATCGAGTGCCTGCTGAGCAGCGACCTGCCCAGCGCCCAGGCCATAGCGTCGCAGCTCGATGGGCTGAACCAGGACCGCAAGTCGATCGAGCAGGGCATGCAGCGCGAAGCCCTGGCCCAGCTCAAGGACCTGGCGGTCGAATCGATGCCGTTCGGCCTGTGCCTGTTCGATGCGCAGTGGCACCAAGGCGTGATCGGTATCCTGGCGTCGCGGCTCAAGGAGCGCTACCACCGGCCTACCATCGCGTTCGCCGATGCGGGCGACGGTCTGCTCAAGGGCTCGGCGCGTTCGGTCCAGGGCTTCCACATCCGCGATGCTTTGGATGCAGTGGCCGCGACTCATCCGCACCTGATCAGCAAGTTCGGCGGACATGCCATGGCGGCCGGGCTGACCTTGCCGCAGGAGAACTTCCCGGCGTTCTGCGAGGCGTTCGACGCGCAGGTGCGCAGCCAGCTGTGCGAGGAAGACCTGACCGGACGCCTGCTTTCCGACGGCACCTTGGGTGTCGAGGAGTTTCACCTGGAGCTGGCGCGCGCCCTGCGCAATGCCGGGCCCTGGGGGCAGCATTTTCCCGAGCCGATGTTCCACGGCGTGTTTCAGCTGGTGGAGCAGCGCGTGGTCGGCGAGCGTCACCTCAAGGTGATGCTCAAGACCGAGTGCGGCAGCGTCAGCCTGGACGGTATCGCTTTCGGCATCGACCGCGAAGTGTGGCCCGATCCGTCGGTACGTTGGGTGCAGTTGGCCTACAAACTGGACCTCAACGAGTTTCGCGGGCGCGAGACGGTGCAGTTGCTGATTACCCACATCGAGCCGCGCTGACCGGAACCACGGTTGCGGCCTGGTTGTCGACTAGTCTTCGAGAACGAGACAGGTACGTCCGTCCAGACGCCTTGCCAGCGTGTGCATACGCAGCGTTGGCCGGCGTGGTTGGCCGGAGGCGTCTCGTCCCATCTGAAACTGCCAACCGAGGTGCCCGATGAGCATGCTGCTCGAACCCTATACCCTCCGTCAGCTGACCTTGCGCAACCGCATCGCGGTGTCTCCGATGTGCCAGTACTCCAGCGTCGACGGCTTGGCCAACGACTGGCATCTGGTGCACCTGGGCAGCCGTGCCAGCGGCGGCGCCGGCCTGGTGTTTACCGAAGCCACCGCAGTGACCGCCGACGGCCGCATCACGCCCGAAGACCTTGGCCTGTGGAACGACGAGCAGATCGAACCCTTGCAGCGCATCACGCGCTTCATCACTTCGCAAGGCGCAGTACCGGCGATTCAGCTGGCCCACGCCGGGCGCAAGGCCAGCACCTGGCGACCCTGGTTGGGCAAGCATGGCAGCGTGCCTGTCAGTGAGGGGGGCTGGGTGCCGGTCGGGCCTTCACGGATTGCCTTCGACCCACAGCACACCGCACCGACCGCACTGGATGAAGCGGCCATCAAGGACATCGTCCAGGCGTTCGTCGACGCCACCCGGCGCGCGTTGACCGCCAATTTCAAGGTGGTCGAGGTACACGCCGCCCACGGTTACCTGCTGCATCAGTTCCTATCGCCGCTCAGCAACCAGCGTCAGGACCACTACGGTGGCAGTTTCGAAAATCGTATTCGTCTTACCCTGGAAGTCACCCAGGCGATTCGCGATGTGTGGCCGGCGGAGCTGCCCGTGTTCGTGCGCGTGTCGGCGACCGACTGGGTCGAAGACGGCTGGAACCCGGACGAGACCGTCGAGCTGGCCACGCGTTTGAAAGCGCTGGGCGTAGACTTGATCGATGTATCGTCTGGTGGGACTTCGGCCAATGCCGAGATTCCAACCGGGCCTGGCTATCAGACACGCTTCGCCGAGCGCGTGCGCAAGGAAGCGGATCTTGCCACCGGTACCGTGGGCATGATCACCGACCCTGCACAGGCCGAGCATATTCTGCGCACCGGCCAGGCTGACATCATCCTGCTGGCGCGTGAATTGTTGCGCGATCCGTACTGGCCCCTGCACGCCGACGAAGACCTGGGTGGTCGCCTGGCCACGTGGCCGGCTCAGTACCAGCGCGCGACCCACCGCGATCAGCCGATCCTGGAATCGGACCTGCGCGACTGAACGTGGCCAGGGGTTTAAACGATGTCGTCTTCGCCCACCGTAGATTCGGTGGGCGAAGAGCTCGGGGGCTGTCGGCCCGTCAGACGTACTTGCGCTTTTCCGGCGCCGGCGGGAAGTACTGATAGAGCCAGGTTTCACTGAGGGTGCGCCCCTGGGTCTTGATGAACAGGCGCATGTCCACCGGATCGACGCTGTCGCTGGTGGGGTACCAGTCGAACAGCACGCGGAAGCCCTTGATGTCGGGCAGCTCCAGTACCTGAATGTCCTGCACCTTGCCGCCCGAAGCGGTAAGGATGGGTTCGATCGGCGTTCTCAACGAATCCAGTCCGCCACCGGTGAAGTCCACGGCAAAGCGCCGCGCCCAGACGTTCGGGTAATGTTCGCCCGGCGCCCAACCTTCGACGAAGCCGCCCATCCCCGAACGCGTGGCCGCGACCCGGGCCAGTGGCGTGCCGGTGGGCGCCAGGGCACTCCAGTACAGCTTGTAGCCGAAGTTAAGGGCGTCGCCGGCCTTGACTGGCGTTTTCGGTGTCCAGAAGGCAACGATGTTGTCCATGGTTTCACCGGTGGTCGGCAGCTCGATCAGATCAATCGCGCCTTCGCCCCATGCGGTAGTGGGCTCGACCCACAGGCTGGGTCGCTTGTGGTACCAGTCGACCGTGTCCTGGTAGTTGCTGAAGTCGTGGTCGGTCTGGATCAGGCCGAAGCCTTTCGGGTCGACGTCGGCGAAGGCGTTGAAGCGCACGCGGTCGGGGTTGTTCAGCGGTCGGCAGATCCATTCGCCATTGCCGCGCCACATGGCCAGGCGATCCGAATCGTGAATCTGCGGATGGATGGTGTCGCACATGCGCCGTTCGTGGTTGCCGCAGCTGAACATGCTGGTCATCGGCGCCACGCCCAGTTGCTCGATGTCCTGCCGCGCGTTGATGTGCGCGTCGATATCCATCACCACGCGCTCGGCCTGGCAATCGATGTCGAAGCGGTACGCACCGGTGGCGCTGGGCGAGTCGAGCAGGGCGTAGACCACGAAGCGGGTGCTGTCCTTGCTCGGCGTCTCGAACCAGAACTTGGTGAAGTCGGGAAACTCTTCCTGCTTCTTGGCATAGGTGTCGATCGCCAGGCCGCGCGCCGACAGGCCGTACTGACCGGTGGCGTCGACGGCGCGGAAATAGCTGGCGCCAAGGAAGGACACCACGTCGTGGCGGTTCAGCTTGGGCGCCTTGAACAGTTTGAAGCCGGCGAAGCCCAGGTCGCCCTTGAGCTGCGAGGTGTCGACCGTGGTGTTTTTATAGTCGAACAGCGGCGGATGGAAATGCACTTCGCGCGCCTGCTTGCGGCCGGCATCGACGCTGTACATGCGCACCGGGGTGCGGAAGCCCATGCCCACGTGGAAGAACTGCACGTCCAGTTGGCCTTTGAGATCGTTCCACAGCGAATGGTTGGCGTCGTAGCCGATCGCGTTGAATTGCTGGGGCGTCATGTTGGCTAGGGTCGGGGGCAGGGTCTGCTTGTTGCTGACATAGGCCTGGGCGGCCAGGCTCTTGGCCTGGGCCTTGAGCATGTCGAACGTGAATGGCTCGGCCTCGCCATCGGCAGTGGCAGCCAGGGCCTGGGCGGCGAACAGCCCGGTGCCTGACAGTCCGGTATAGGCCGCGAGGGCCATCGACGCTTTCAGAAGGTGCCTGCGGTGCATAGATAACCTGTTCTGAATCAACCTCGGTCGCTCCAAGCAACCTGCGAGGCTCAAATGGGAAGGTTTGGGCCTGCCTTGTCCAAACGCAGCGAACTGTACACAGATACCGTAATGTCCGATGTGTTCGCAAACTCCTGTAAAAAAGTTTTCCGAATATGTCCCCGTTGCCACTCGGATTGACCGAGGCGCTCGATCATTTACGCAACATCCCGAAGCAAATCACCATTCGAACCGCGCAACGGAATGCCCTTACTCTCGTCAAACGTTTCTCCCATTGACGAGACCGAAAAAATGAACACGCGTGGCTTGCTCGACCAGTTGTTCAAATCCGGCCAGGAACTGCTCAAGAACAAAAGCGCTGGCAGCTCGCCCCTGGGCGGCGGCGCTGGCAACGGCGGCGTGGCCGGCGCACTGGGCGGCCTGCTCTCGGGCAAGGGCGGCGCGGGCGGTGCTTTGGGCGGCCTGTTGTCGGGCGGCAAGGGCGCGCTGACCGGTGGGGCCATGGGCCTGCTGCTGGGCAACAAGAGTGCGCGCAAGTACGGCGGCAAGGCGCTGGCCTACGGCGGTCTCGCGGCGTTGGGCGTGATTGCCTACAAAGCCTATGGCAATTGGCAGGCCCAGCAACAGAGCGCCCCGCGGGGTGAGCCGCAGACGGTTGACCGCGTGCCGCCCCAGCAAGTCGAGGAGCACAGCCAGGCCATTCTCAAGGCGCTGGTGGCGGCCGCCAAGTCCGATGGTCATGTGGACGAACGCGAGCGGGAACTGATCGAAGGCGAGTTCACCCGTCTGGATTCGGACAACGAGCTGCAGCAGTGGCTTCATACCGAGTTGAACAAGCCACTGGACCCGGCAGACGTGGCGCGCGCGGCCAAGACCCCGGAAATCGCCGCCGAAATGTACATCGCCAGTGTCATGATGGTGGATCAGGAACACTTCATGGAACGTGCCTACCTGGACGAGCTGGCGAAGCAGTTGTCCCTGGATCCGGCGCTCAAAGCGGAGCTGGAAAAGCAGGTCCGTCAGGCTGAAGTCGAAGTCGGCTGAGGTCCGAACCCGAATTGAGCGAAGCAGGTCGCCGCCCGTCTGCCGATAGCGACGTCGGTCGGCAATAGTGGCGCATTGCTCTGGCCAATACCCTCGTTGATGAACGAAAGTGACACAGCAGCGCGAAATCGCCTGAGGTAGGACTATACTCAGGCGATTTTTCGTTTGTAGCTGTAGGAATTTTCGAGGGTTGACTGTGAAGAACTGGTCCTTGCGCCACCGCATCCTGGCGAGTTTCGCCGTTGTCATTGCAATCATGCTGTTGATGGTCGTGGTTTCCTATTCACGTCTGCAAACCATCGAGACGAACGAATCCAAGGTCCGCACCGACAGCGTGCCGGGCGTCGTATTCAGTTCCATGATCCGCAGTGCCTGGGTCGACAGCTACGTGTACACCCAGCAGCTGGTAGGCCTGAGTTATCAGCGCGAGTTGATCACGGCCGACGAGGACCAGTACAAGAGCTTCGCCGAGCGCCTGACCCAGCAGATGGCCAATTACCGTGGCACGGTGCAGGACAGTGATGACAGGGCCGCCTTCGAGGAATTCGCGCGGATGCGCGTGACCTATGAGAAAGCATTGGCCGATGTGCTGGAGGCCTATCGCCTGCGCAAGTTCAGCGAAGCCCAGCAGATGGCTATCGACGACCTGACACCGGCCTGGGCTGCCGGTCGCAAGCAGCTCAACTTCTTGATCGATCGCAACCGCGAAGCCGCCGAAAAGGCCACCAATGCCATCGACACCTCGGTGGCCGCAGCCAAAGTCAGCCTGGTGATTTCGCTGTTGGTGGCGATCATCGTTGCCGGCGTCTGCGGCCTGTGGTTGTTGCGCACCATCATGGCACCCATGCAGAAGATCGTGCGGATTCTGGAAGTGATGCGCAACGGTGACTTGAGCACGCGCCTGAGCCTGGCGCGCAAGGACGAGTTCAACGAGGTCGAACTGGGCTTCAACGACATGATGACCGAGCTCACCGCTCTGGTTGCCCAGGCCCAGCGATCCTCGGTGCAGGTCACCACCTCGGTGACCGAAATCGCCGCCACGTCCAAACAGCAACAGGCCACGGCGACCGAGACCGCTGCGACCACGACCGAAATTGGCGCGACCTCCCGAGAAATCGCGGCCACTTCCCGCGATCTTGTGCGCACCATGGGCGAGGTTACCTCAGCGGCCGACCAGGCGTCCTCCCTGGCCGGCTCCGGCCAGCAGGGGCTGGCGCGCATGGAAGAAACCATGCACCAGGTGATGGGTGCCGCCGAGTTGGTCAACGCCAAGCTGGCGATCCTCAACGAGAAGGCCGGCAACATCAATCAGGTCGTGGTCACCATCGTCAAGGTGGCGGACCAGACCAACCTGCTGTCGCTCAACGCTGCCATCGAGGCCGAGAAGGCCGGCGAATACGGGCGTGGTTTCGCCGTGGTTGCCACCGAAGTGCGCCGCCTTGCGGACCAGACCGCTGTGGCCACTTACGATATCGAGCAAATGGTCCGCGAGATCCAGTCGGCGGTGTCGGCCGGGGTCATGGGCATGGACAAGTTTTCCGAAGAAGTGCGCCGCGGCATGTTCGAGGTGCAGCAGGTGGGCGATCAGCTGTCGCAGATCATCGGCCAGGTGCAGGCCTTGGCCCCGCGCGTGCTCATGGTCAACGAGGGTATGCAGGCACAGGCCACCGGTGCCGAACAGATCAACCATGCCTTGGCGCAGCTGGGCGATGCCAGCAGCCAGACAGTGGAATCACTGCGCCAGGCCAGCTTTGCCATCGACGAGTTGAGCCAGGTCGCCACCGGACTGCGCGGCGGCGTCTCGCGCTTCAAAGTCTGATGGGCGCATTGCCGATAGCCTCGTGCAGCAAGCTGTTCCTGCTGTTTCGCATTGCCCAGGAACGCTTCGCCCTGGATGCGCTGGAAGTTGCCGAGGTCCTGCCGTTGCTGCCGCTCAAGCCAGTCGCACAGGCGCCGGCCTGGGTCGCCGGGGTGTTCGCCCATCGTGGCCGGGTAGTGCCGGTGCTGGATGTCAGTGCGCTGAGCTTCGGCGTCGCTGCCGTGCGGCGCACCAGCACCCGGCTGGTGCTGGTGCACTACCCGCACGACCAGGCCGGCCCCGAGGCGCGCCTGGGGCTGATCGTCGAATACGCCAGCGAGACGTTGCGCTGCGATCCGCGCGACTTCAAGCCCTCCGGCGTGCATAACCGCGCCACGCCTTATTTGGGCCCGGTGCTTGAAGACAGCCAGGGGCTGTTGCAATGGTTGCGGGTGCAGGATCTGCTCGAGCCTCAGGTGCGCGATCTGCTCTTTGCGCCGCAGTTGGCGGCCTCGGTATCGAGTGGGGCATCGTGATGGGTGATGACCAGCGCTTCGTGCGTTTTCTACGTGACCGCATCGGCCTCGACGTGGCGTCGGTAGGTCCGGCGCTGATCGAGCGTGCCGTGGCTCAGCGCAGCCAGGCCACGCATGCGCGCAACCTGGATGCCTACTGGACGCTGCTGCAAGGCTCGGCCGCCGAACAGCAGGCATTGATCGAGGCCGTCATCGTTCCGGAAACCTGGTTCATGCGTTACCCCGAATCCTTCGCTGCGCTGTGCAAGGTCGCCAAGGCACGGCTCGCCGAACGACCTGGCGTGGCGCTGCGTATCCTCAGCCTGCCCTGTTCGACAGGCGAGGAACCCTATTCGATCGCCATGGCCTTGCTCGACGCCGGGCTGGCACCGCAGCAGTTCAGCGTGGACGGTGTGGACATCAGCCCGATTTCGATAGGCCGGGCGACCCGGGCGATCTATGGCCGCAATTCGTTTCGCGGGGCACCGCTGACGTTTCGCGACCGCCATTTCGCGGCCACCGATGATGGCTACCTGCTCGACCCCCAGGTGCGTGCTCAGGTACGCCTGCAGGTGGGCAACATTCTCGATCCGCTGTTGCTGACCGGCGAACTCGCGTATGACTTCGTGTTCTGTCGCAATCTGCTGATCTACTTCGACCTGCCGACCCAACAGCAGGTGTTCGAAGTGTTGAAGAAACATACCCGCGAAGACGGTGCACTGTTCATCGGCCCGGCTGAAGGCAGCCTGTTGGCACGGTTGGGCATGCGCCCGATCGGCATTGCGCAGTCGTTCGCCTTCGTCCGCGATCGCCAGGCCACGCCTGCGCCCACGCCTGTGACCCCTGCGCCGGCGCGGCTGCAGATGCCGATCAAATTGCTGCCCGAGCCGGGTCGGCAGCCCCTGCGCAGTCGGACGCGTGCGCCGACCCAGCCGGTAGCCAATACCGACGAGGCGGTGGCGAGCGACGGCGCAGGCTTGCTCGCGCAGATCGCCCGGCTGGCCAACGAAGGTAAAAGCGCCGACGCCCAGGCGGCCTGCGATGCGTTCCTGCGCAGCCATGGGCCCGACCCACAGGTGTTCTATTGGCTGGGCCTGCTCAGTGACGTCGGCGGCCAGGTCTTGCAGGCGCAAGGGTACTACCGCAAATCGTTGTACCTCGACCCGCAGCACGCCGAGGCGCTCGCGCACCTGGCCATGCTGCTCACGGCCCAAGGCGACATCGCCGGTGCGCGGCGCCTGCAGGAACGAGCCGCGCGCAGTGACCGGCCGCAGGTTCAGGAGCATAAGCGATGAGCGCCCCGGACCTGATCGACATCGACGCCCAGCAGATCGATGACTGCTGGAACCGCATCGGCATTCATGGCGACAAATCCTGCCCACTGTTGGCGGACCACATCCATTGCCGCAACTGTGCGGTGTACGCCTCGGCAGCCGTGCGCCTGCTGGACCGCTACGCCCTGGATCGCCAGCACGCACCCATGCACTACAGCGAAGCGGTGGGGCGTGTCGAAAGCCGGTCGCTGGTCCTGTTTCGCCTGGCCGATGAGTGGCTTGCGCTGGCCACTCGCTGTCTGGTCGAGGTGGCGCCGGTGCAGGCGGTCCATTCCCTGCCGCACCAACGCTCACGCGCCTTGCGCGGGGTGGCCAACGTGCGGGGCGCGCTGGTGCCCTGCCTGGCCCTGGAGGAGCTGCTGGGCATCGATGGCCAACACACTCAGCAGGCGACTTCCACGCGAGTCATGCCACGCATGTTGATCATTGCCATAGACGGCGGCTCGGTAGTGGTGCCGGTGGAGGAGGTGGATGGTATTCATCGCATTGACCTGGTCGAGCTCGAACAGGCCTCCACCGCCACGACTCAGGCCGGCGCCCGCTTCACCCAGGGCGTTCTGCCGTTTCGCGGGCGCAGCGTGCGCCTGCTCGACGACACGGCGCTGCTGCTTGCCATGAACCGGAGCCTGACATGACCCCGGAGCAGATGCGCGACGCCTCGTTGCTGGAGCTGTTCAGCCTGGAAGCCGAGGCCCAGACCCAAGTGCTCAACGCCGGGCTGCTGGCTCTGGAGCGCAACCCGACCCAGGCCGACCAATTGGAAGCGTGCATGCGCGCGGCCCACTCGCTCAAGGGTGCCGCGCGTATCGTCGGCCTGGACGCCGGGGTGCGCGTGGCCCACGTGATGGAAGATTGCCTGGTGGCGGCGCAGGAAAGGCGCGTCTACCTGATGGCCGAACACATCGATGCGCTGCTGCTGGGCACCGACCTGCTCATGCGCATCGGCACGCCCGGTTCCGGCGCGCCGGGTACGCGGGATATAGATGCCTATGAGGCGCAGATGGCGGCGGTCATGGACCCGTCGGCCGCTGCCCCCGTGCAAGTCACGCCACCCCCCGCGTCGCCCGAGCCCATGGACGTTGCGCCCGAGGTACAGCAAGACCCCGACCTGGCGGACGCGACAGTGGGCCAGGACGATCCGGTCGCCGAACTGCCCGCCAACCGCGCGCGCCGGATCAGCGACACCGGCGAGCGGGTGCTGCGGGTCACGGCGGAGCGCTTGAACAGCCTGCTGGACCTGTCGAGCAAGTCGCTGGTGGAAACCCAGCGGCTCAAGCCCTATCTGCTGACCCTGCAGCGGCTCAAGCGCATGCAGGCGCAAAGCATCCGGGCCCTGGGCGGCCTTGCCGAACAGTTGCAGCTCGAAGGCCAGAGCGCCGAGGTGCGCGATGCCCTGACGCAGGCTCGGTCGCTGCTGGATCAGACCCAGCAGATGCTGCTGCAGCAGACCGCCGAACTGGATGACTTCGGTTGGCAGGCCAGCCAGCGTGCGCAATTGTTGTACGACACGGCCCTGGCCTGCCGCATGCGACCGTTCGCCGACATGCTCGGTGGCCAGGAACGCATGGTCCGCGACCTGGGCCGCTCGCTGGGCAAGCAGGTGCGCCTGGACATCGAAGGCGAGAAGACCCAGGTCGACCGCGACGTTCTGGAGAAACTCGAAGCGCCTTTGACCCACCTGCTGCGCAATGCCGTCGATCACGGTATCGAAATTCCCGAGCACCGCCTGCTGGCGGGCAAGCCAGCCGAAGGCCGGGTAGTGCTGCGTGCCTCTCATCAGGCGGGCTTGCTGGTGCTGGACCTGAGCGACGACGGCGGCGGGGTAGATCTTGCCGCGTTGCGCCGCAGCATCGTCCAGCGCGGCTTGTCGACCGCCGACACGGTGGAGCAACTCAGCGAAGAGGAGCTGCTCAGCTTCCTGTTCCTGCCCGGTTTCAGCATGCGCGATACGGTCACCGAGGTATCCGGAAGGGGCGTCGGCCTGGATGCGGTATTGCACCTGATTCGCCAGTTGCGCGGCTCGGTGGAACTGATCCAGGTGGCGGGGCAGGGCAGTCGCTTTCACATAGAAGTGCCACTGACCTTGTCGGTGGTGCGCAGCCTGGCGGTCGAAGTAGGCGGCGAGGCCTACGCGTTTCCGTTGGCCCACATCGAACACACCATGGACCTGCCGGCCGACGACATCATCCAGCTCGAGGGGCGCCAGCACTTCTGGTTCCAGGACCGTCATGTCGGCCTGGTAGCGGCCAGCCAGCTGTTGCAGCGGCCATCGGGCCAAGGCGACGAAGCGACCCTCAAGGTGGTGGTGATCCGCGACCGCGAGGCGATCTATGGCGTGGCCGTGGATCGCTTCATCGGCGAGCGCACGCTGGTCGTGCTGCCACTGGACGCCCGCCTGGGCAAGGTCCAGGACATTTCCGCCGGTGCCTTGCTCGACAACGGCGCGGTGGTGCTGATCATCGACGTCGAAGACATGTTCCGCTCGGTGGAAAAGCTGCTCAATACCGGCCGCCTGGAGCGCATCGACAAGCGCAGCCAGCAAGCCGAATCGGTACGCAAGCGGGTGCTGGTGGTGGATGATTCGCTGACCGTTCGCGAGCTGCAACGCAAACTGCTCAGCCATCGCGGCTACGATGTGGCCGTGGCCGTCGACGGCATGGATGGCTGGAACGCGCTGCGCAGCGAAAATTTCGACCTGCTGATCACCGACATCGACATGCCGCGCATGGATGGCATCGAATTGGTGACCCTGTTGCGTCGCGACAGCCGCCTGCAGTCGCTGCCGGTCATGGTCGTGTCCTACAAGGACCGCGAAGAGGACCGCCGCCGCGGTCTCGATGCCGGGGCCGATTATTACCTGGCCAAGGCCAGTTTCCATGATGATGCCTTGCTCGATGCGGTGGTTGAGTTGATCGGAGGAGCGCGGGGATGAGGATCGCCATCGTCAATGACATGCCCATGGCCGTGGAAGCGTTGCGTCGAGCGATCGCGTTCGAGCCGGCCCATGAGGTGGTGTGGGTGGCGGCCAACGGTCGCGAGGCGGTCGAGCGCTGCCAGACCGTGACCCCGGACCTGATCCTGATGGACCTGATCATGCCGGTCATGGATGGGGTGGAAGCCACCCGGCAGATCATGGCCAATACACCGTGCGCCATCGTCATCGTCACCGTCGACCGCCAGCAGAACGTTCACCGCGTATTCGAGGCCATGGGCCATGGTGCCTTGGATGTGGTCGACACGCCGACCCTGGGCGTCGGCGATGCGCGCGAAGCTGCGGCGCCACTGCTGCGCAAGATCTTCAACATCGGCTGGTTGGTGGGGCAGCGCAGCCCGATGGTGCGCAGCGAGCTGCCTTTGCCGCGCTCGGGCGGGGTGCGGCAGAAGCTGGTGGCCATTGGCTCGTCGGCGGGCGGCCCGGCTGCGCTGGAAATCCTGCTCAAAGGGCTACCGCGCGATTACCCCGCGGCCATCGTCCTGGTACAGCACGTAGACCAGGTATTCGCCGCCGGAATGGCCGATTGGCTGAGCAGCGCCTCGGGCCTTCCGGTACGCCTGGCGCGGGACGGTGAGACGCCGTTGGCTGGCACTGTGCTACTGGCCGGCACCAATCATCATATTCGTCTGCTGAAAAATGGTACCTTAACCTACACGGCAGAACCGGTGGACGAGATCTACCGGCCCTCCATAGATGTGTTTTTCCGAAGCGTGGCGCAATTCTGGAACGGCGACGCCGTGGGCGTATTGCTCACCGGCATGGGCCGCGACGGCGCGCAGGGCTTGAAGTCGATGCGTCAGCGCGGCTACCTGACCATCGCCCAGGACCAGCTCAGCAGCGCTGTGTATGGAATGCCCAAAGCGGCGGCGGCCATTGACGCAGCTGTTGAAATTCGTCCGCTGGAGCGGATCGCACCCCGACTGATGGACGTATTTTCACGATGAACTCGAGCCAGCGCGTAGGCAGTATCCAGGTGACAACGCATGATTGATCTACAGATCGAAGCCTTCAGGTCCAACGACAACAACAAGTCGATGGTACTTCTGGTGGACGACCAGGCCATGATTGGCGAAGCCATCCGTCGCAGCCTCAGCGACGAGGCCAACATCGACTTCCATTTCTGTGCCGACCCGCAGCAGGCCATCAACCAGGCCATGCGGATCAAGCCGACGGTGATCCTTCAGGATCTGATCATGCCGGGCCTCGATGGCCTGTCGCTGGTGCGCGACTATCGCAATCATCCGGCCACCCAGGACATTCCGATCATCGTCCTGTCGACCAAGGAAGACCCGCTGATCAAGAGCGCCGCTTTCGCCGCAGGCGCCAACGACTACCTGGTCAAGCTGCCCGACACCATCGAGCTGGTGGCGCGCATCCGCTACCACTCCAAGTCGTACCTGACCCTGCTGCAGCGCGACGAGGCCTACCGTGCGCTGCGCGTGAGCCAGCAGCAGCTGCTGGACACCAACCTGGTGCTGCAGCGGCTGATGAATTCCGACGGCCTGACCGCGTTGTCCAACCGGCGTCACTTCGACGAGTACCTGGAACTGGAATGGCGTCGCGCCATGCGCGACAAAACCCAGCTGTCACTGCTGATGATCGACGTCGACTACTTCAAGTCCTACAACGACAACTTTGGCCACCTGGCCGGCGACGAAGCCCTGCGCCGCGTGGCCGACGCCATCCGCCACTCCAGCAACCGCTCGAGCGATCTGCCGGCGCGCTATGGCGGCGAAGAGTTCGCCTTGGTCCTGCCCGGCACCTCGCCCGGCGGCGCCCGGCTGGTCGCCGAAAAGCTGCGCCAGACCATCGCCGCCCTGAACATCCCGCACATCGCACCCCAGGCCGATGCCTGCCTGACGGTCAGCATCGGTCTGTCGACCATGACCCCGCAGCAGTCCAGCCACTGCCGTGAACTGATACTGGCGGCGGACAAGGGGCTGTACACGGCCAAGCACAATGGGCGCAATCAGGTGGTAGTGGGCGAGCAGGAGTAGGGCTTCACCAAAAAAACGCGCATCCCCAGCTCGACGGGCTGCTGTGCAGGGTCGGCTGCGGTATACTCTCCGGCTTTTCACACGTTACGCACGAGAGCTGCCCGCCATGGAAATCAACCCGATCCTTAACAGCATCAAGGACCTGTCCGAGCGCTCCGAAACCATTCGGGGGTATCTTTGACTACGA